>Ga0208506_1000429_pt1 | contig 13356 bp, 5 predicted proteins | sample CryBogCBH29Jul08_FD_184616 | JGI IMG/M metagenome (GOLD analysis project Ga0208506, IMG submission 184616) | Freshwater microbial communities from Crystal Bog, Wisconsin, USA - CBH29Jul08 (SPAdes) | ecosystem: Environmental > Aquatic > Freshwater > Lake | place: Crystal Bog, Wisconsin, USA... | reverse complement strand
AGTCATGATTGGCAGACACAATACCTACATTGGGCCCGATATTCGTAAAATCCCCGACCGAAACACCATTTATTGCATTGATATAAACACCCGGCGAATCACCCGGATACACGCCCCTGCCTTTAGTCAGCTTTTCAGGACAATGAATGGTGCTGGTATGATGCACCGCCCACTTCACCCCTGCATTCTGCCTGCATACTTTGCGGAACACAAAATCTGTGATATAAAAACTGTAGCTCATCTCCGGGCGCAGCCCTAAAATCCGCTTCAGCATGGGGCTATTTCTTAGACTGGTTTTTCACGGTCTTTGGTTCAGCAGTCTCACTGTCACCGGCATCGCTATTTGTTCCCTTCTTCCTCAAGCCAACTACCACACCAGCAATGCACAGGCCTACCATCAGTAAGCTACTCACCAGCGATACTGTCTTAGCCTTGTAGAAACTATCAGGATGGAAATGAAACTCGATCTTATGGGTGCCAGCAGGAATCTTCAGACAACGCAATACATAATCGGCCTTTAAGATTGGTGTTTCGTTGCCATCTACATAGGCTTTCCAGCCCTTGTTGTAATAGATATCTGAAAATACCGCAAGCCCGTCCTTCGAGTTTTGAGATGTAAACGAAATATCATTCAATCCGTATTCTGCCAGTTTTACCGAGGCTGCGCTATCCTTGCCGAAGGTATAATTGCCAAAATCGGTCTTAAACGTGTTGCGAATCACAGCCGTCTTGCGGCTATTCCAGGCGTTGGGAACCGATGTGGTGTCGCCAAGCCCAGGCGCATCCATGCTCTCCATTTCCTCATCTGCTGTGCTCGCCCACTTCACTTCATCTACAAACCATGCATTACCATTGGCATTCGGATTGGTCATCACCCTGGGCGCACTTTTCTGCCCGCCTATGATGAAATATTTGGTGTTCAGCATATCCAGTACCTGCTCATTATAGCCATGTCTGCCGCCTAAATGACGGTCTATAAGATCCTGATATATTTCCATCTTGGCAGGATGGTAACCACCAATACATTTATGAAAATAAGCCTGTACAGCGTCATTATAGGTATCCCGGCTCAGATCCAGCACGCGGTAGTATGGATCAGGGTCTTTCATAATCGCTTTATCTACATCCCGTGGCTCAAACACCGATTCGTATTCCGACGGGTCTTTGTAGGCAGAATCATTCAGGTATTCGTGCGCCACAGGCAGCAAGTCCACCATAAACAGTATAGCTATACCTGCAATCAGTATTTCCTTCTTAATTTTCTTGTTGAGGAAAGCCCACATCAGGCCGCCGGCAATAAGAATATATATAGCACTCTTCAACCCGCTCGACATAGCCAAAGCCGCCCTGTCTTCAATCAGGGCTTTTACAAGTTGCGGCTGGTACCGCGCATCGCCGGGGCCTTTGAAATCGAAGAAAGCTGAGCCAAACACACCGGCCAGCACGCAAATACCTGCAGTAATGCCCATAGCAATCAACACTTGCTTCCATAATTTCTTCGTATCCGCACCTTCTTTCAGGAGCTCCTGCAAACCAAGCGCACCCAATAGCGGAAACAAAAACTGGGGTATGACCAACCACATAGATGGCGTACGGAACTTGTTCAACATTGGTATATGATCAAACATAAAATAATTAAATGACTCGAAATTCTTACCCCACGACATCATAATGCAGATAAGAGAAGCCACAGCTATCCACCACTTGTTTTCATTTTTCACCACAATCAACCCCAGCACAAAAAGAAAACAAACTACTGCGCCGAAATATACCGGTCCGCCTATAAAAGGCTGGCTGCCCCAGTACAGCGGCAATTCTTCCGCATTACCGCCTACCAGTTCCAGCGTTTTAGGCGCCTTATCAGCCGGTTCAGAGGATGAGCCGCCGTATAAATACGGTATCAACAAACAAAAGGTCTCGCCTATGCTGTTGCTCCATCTGAAGGCGTATTCTTTGTCCAGCCCGCCATTTTCTTTCTTGTCATGCCCCGAAAGTTCGCTGGCGCCACCACGCATCGTATCAGCAGAATATTCTTTGATCGTAGCAAATGAGGTATAGGCCGTTCCCCCGCCTATTGCCATAGAGCCTGCAATGATTGCACAACCAACAAAAAAGTCTTGCAGCTTTTTATCATGAAATGCCTTGTACAGCGCAGCAATAAAATAGCCCACAAACATCACAATTGAATAAAATATCACCTGAAAGTGGTTGTTCGATACGATCAGTGAAAACATCAGCGCAGTGAGTATAGCGCCTGTCAGGCGCTTCCCATTCAGTACAAGGTGAATTCCGGCAAGCGCAGCAGGCAAGTATGCTATTGTCAGCATCTTGGTATCATGCCCTACACCTATGATGATGGGGTTGTAGCTGGCAAAAGCAAAGGCAAAAGAGCTGGCGATGCCTACCCATTTGTTCACTTTCAGCACGCACATAAGCAGGTAAAACGACAACATTGCTATGAAAAAGAAATAGGCAGGTTTGCCAATCCCTTCCAGCATCACCTGCACATATCCGGGATAGTTGGTTGATGTAGTGCCTACATAAGTTGCAAATGTGGGCATACCGCCAAACATGCTGTTAGACCACATTACGTCTTTGCCGGTTTTCTCGTAATAGGTCATGGCCTCGTGCGCCATGCTTTGCCACGATACATTATCATGTTGAAAAAGCTTTTTACCACTCAGTTGCGGATAGCAAAACAACAATGATATGGCGATAAAACTGACTACAGCAACTATATCAATCCCGTATTTTTTAAAATCAAACTTCATGTCTTAAATTATTTGTGGAATCCTTTGTAACAATGATGCCAAAAGTAAAAAGTAATTCTTTAAAATTATCGTATGTCTTAATTAAATCAATCACAAAACTCAATTTTCTCAACTACAACTCGCAATAGTCGTCATCACTTACCGATAATCTTCCTCCTCAAAAATCGCTTCATTCCCCAAAAAGCTGCAATAAAAAACAGGAGAAGCAGGACACAAAATAAACCTGGCACGATTGAGTTCAATAGCCATCCAAATAGAGCCAAACAAATATTAAACCCTATGATAAACAAATCGGTTTTAGTATGGCTCAATCCTGCGTCAATCAGGTAATAATGCAGATGGTTTCTATCGGCCTTCATAGGCGATATGCCACTTTTTATTCTTATGTAAAAAACCCTGAGCGCATCCAGAACCGGATAAGCAATCAATGCCGTGCAAAAATTAAAAACCCCGCCGCAGTTGCCCAAAAAAAGATTGTCAACATCAAACATATGCCCCTGAAATGTATTGAGCGCCTTCACCGTCAATACGAAAATACAGAACCCCAAAAGCATAGACCCTGTATCGCCCATATATACTCTCGCCGGTGCTCTGTTGTAGTACAAAAGCCCCAATGCCGCTCCGGCCAGTGCAAATGCAAACAGAGCATACTCAGTAGCCCCTGCAACCATAAATATACCGCCTAACGCCACACTATAATAAATGGCCAGCCCCGACGCCAGCCCATCAACGCCATCTATAAAATTAAACACATTAATATAAAATGCGCAGGCTATAGTTGTCATAATTACGCTCAACCAGTATGGCAGTTCGGCCACGCCCCAGATCAAATCCAGACTTATGATCCTGATGCTCCCAAAATACACTACCAGGAACGAAGCCAGCAATTGGGCAATCAGCTTCCTGTCAGGCCTCATATTCATAATATCGTCATAAACACCGGTAAAGAACAAGATGACTATTGCGGACACTATGTAGTTCCACCCCTGCAATCTCGACCCAACGGCAAACGACACTACGATCAAAAAACCGGTGTATATCCCAACCCCGCCCAGACTCGGTATATTCCTGCCATGAAATTTCCGCACATCATCCGGTATGTCGTATATCTTACGATGTTCAGATATAAAAATTATCTTCCTCACAGCATACATGCTGATGCCAAATGCTGCCAGGAACGCCAGTATTTGGTCAAGAAATGGAATAGAGAAAAATGAATATCCCGGCAAATCTGTTGGTGTGACTATTTTAGAAACGCAAAAATAAAATGAATATTTCCGAAACTCCTTACAATTCTTTATCCGGCAAAAATTTAAAATCAAACATTAACTATGCATAATAATATTTCAATTAATTTTGCATCAAATTTATCGACTATGGGATTAATTATTATTGGCGTAATATTTCTGATTGCAGGCAACATCATCAGCCGCATCAAAGACAGAATCAGTACTTATAGCCGCCCCGTAATGGGCCTCGGCGGTATCCTGATTATTATTGGCTTACTATCTGCTTCAATCGTTCAGATAGATGCCGGTCATGTGGGCGTGCAAAGATTATTTGGACGCGTGCAAAGCATTGTTTTGAACAGCGGCCTGCATCTCATAAACCCATTGGTCGATGTAATCTCGATGGAAACAAGAACACAGAACTATACCATGAGCGGCGTGCACGATGAAGGCGACAAAGTGGGCGACGATGCCATAAGAGTACTCAGCGCCGATGGTCTTGAAGTGACTATCGATCTTACTGTGCTCTACCGAATTCTGCCCGAAAACGCCCCCACCCTTTACCGGGAAACAGGCCTTGATTACAAAGACAAAATCATCCGTCCTATCTCCAGAACCCGCATCAGGGACAATGCCGTCTATTACGATGCTGTTTCCTTGTTTTCTACCCGCAGAGATGAATTTCAGACCAGGATACTCAAAAGTCTGGATTCTGAATTTCTAAAACGCGGTCTGGTGCTCGAAAACCTGCTGGTGCGCAACATTACCCTTCCTACATCTGTGAAAAATGCCATCGAGTCTAAGATCAATGCAGAGCAGGAAGCCCAGAAAATGCAATTTGTACTCCAGAAAGAAAGGCAGGAAGCCGATAGAAAACGGGTTGAGGCCCAGGGCATAGCCGACTATCAGCACATTATATCCGAAAGCCTTACCGACAAGCAACTCCAGTACGAACAGATCAAAGCTATGAAAGAGCTTGCGGCATCCACCAATTCCAAGATCATTGTATTGGGAAAGGGCTCGGCACCAATCATGATAGACGGGAAGTAAAACTTCAGTACAAAAAAAATCCTGTCTATCCTTCAATCCTTAAAATCGTGTTCAGACCCATTTGTGCCGGATGTTCCGAAGGGCATCCGGCACTCCCGATAAAACCCTGTCTCTGACAGGCTTCATAATGCTGCTCCTGATGCATGTATTGCTGCTATAAGCAGTTGTGCCGGATGTTCCGCAGGGCATCCGGTACTCCCGACAAAATGCTGTCTCTGACAGACTTCATATTGCTGCTCCCGATGCATGTACTGCTGCAATTAACGTTGAATTTGCTCATATGTTCTACATGCAATTTTCGGGAATTCTATTGGCTAGTGGCAATAAAAATTGAGCCCGCAACCTATGAATACGTTCGCAGAACGGTTTTTATTGTTACTTCCGGATGCGCTTCGCAACATTTTGTACAACAGCTTGCTAAAGTGCTGATAATTAAGTTGCTTATTGCTTTCAATATTTCGCATATATTTGAATTGGGAACAACGGGCAAAAATTTGACCACGCCTAAATGCGTGGTCAAATTTCATAACCTCAAAACAGCAAAAATCCTGTCTATCCTTTAATCCTTAAAATCGTGTTCACACCTATTCTTTCACCAACTTCCTCACTACATGCTCGCCTGTAACATTATTGCTGATCTCCACAAAGTAAATGCCGGACAACAAGTCTTTTATGTCTATGTTAGTGCGCCTGTCATTGCTCATCACTTCTATTTCCTCTTTGCCAACAACATCACATACTCTTACCACACAACCCTGAGCGTCGTCTACAGTGAGCAGATTGGTAGCAGGGTTGGGATACACAATTGCAAGATTTACTTGTCGCGTACCGGCCACTCCCTCCGGCCACACCTTCACAGTTACCGTATCTGTAGTTATATGGCCGCACAGATTCATGCTTACCACATAGGTGGTCGGTACAGTTGGCTTCACATTTATGGTGCCTCCGCTGTCTATGAGTGTGGTGGCGCCTTCTCCGCCAAGTATGTACCAGTAGCAGGGCATGCCGCCGCCATTACCAGCGCAGTCCAGGCCTATGTTCACGCTGTCGCCATAGTTTATGGTGGTATCATTGCCCGCATAGGCTACTGCGTCGCTTGCTATAACGCTTACATCATCTACTTCGTAGTAAGAATAAGCATTGTCGAGACCTACCGTGGATACTTGCCATATGGTATCGGTGTTCAACCTACTGAAAAAATTGCCAATCGTGATATATTTTTCAGTGCCATTGGCTATAAAACTACCCTGTATTTGCGTCCAGCCGTTCGATACATACCCTAAGGAATCATGTATGCCGCCGGTAGTATCTCTTGTAATTATTTCGCTTTCAAATACCTGCGGCGTATATTGGCTGTGCGGCAAGCCACAAAAGCTATTGGTATCTATACTACCATCGTCCAGATAAGCGCCAATATGGTTAACATAAAATGCATCGTTCCAGCAAGGGGCTACATAAAAAGTAACACAGTACGATCTCCCTGAATCAAGCGGATGATACAAACGACCCATTAAATAGTCCCGATTGTATAAAGCCACAATCATGCTATCTGCAGGAAGACCATCATATACGCTATCATCATACATTCTTACATTGGCATAGCCATTGCCGGTGCGGGGCCATTGGTAGCCAATATAGCTATATGGTACGCCACATATAAGTGGAGTCGAAGATGAATAGCATACGTTAAAGTATTCAGGCGTACAAAAAGGGTTACCCATAATATCGGGCGAGCCAAAATAAGAAGTATCAAAAGACGTATCTATACAACTCCAATAATTGGCATATCTAATATTATCAAAGCAATGAGCATCAATAGAAGACCATTTTTGTTCAAAACTTGGGTTTTTTACCAAATTTACCTGTGCTTCGCATCTTATAAATGAAAATATTGCAATAATAAAAATTATATTTTTCATAAAAAATAATTAAAAAAAAAGTGAGGCGGGAATTGGTCCCGCCTCACAAAAATACAAAAGATTATTCAATTGCAAATTTTATGTTGTATAAAGCGCCTTTACTATCCGTAATTTGCAACAAATACAAACCCGGGGTTGTGTTCTGCAAATTCAGATTGTTGATTTCGCCGGCAAATGTCATTGCGCCGCTGTAAATGCACTGCCCTACAGTATTCAAAACCTTAACACTTACAGGATTGGTATCCGGGTACAACTGCTTGATGGAGAAATAACCGCTGTTGGGATTAGGAAGGATACTATAATTCTGGTAGAACCTTGCATTCGAATTTTGCGCGGCAATTTTTGCCCTTCTGCCATTATTATTTGATGTGTCACTGCTACTGCAACCATGGTCGGGGAACAGCCGATTATCATTATACACACTGGAATAAAGCGTACGCCACTGAAATATGACATTGCCATCTATATCGGGGCATTCATTAGCCATGCTCAATACTTCTGCGCTGTCGGTGCTGTTCAGGGTATCGGTCGTATACTTTATCAGCAGTCTATAGTATTCAAAATAGTTGTACACTATTTCATCAGCCCCGGCACCATCTGCCAGCACAGCCCCGGTAGCGGCGTCGCTGTCGGTATTTATGTACTGGTCTAGGGGAGTTGTCAGCAGTTGCGCCGCGTTCTGGTATTCGCCTGTAGCCACCATTTGTGCTATATTGTCTATGAGCTGGTAGCGGCTACCGCGGTTTGCCATTGCATAAAACGAATCCAGAGTACCAGTGCTGTCTGCGACAGTAGTATCATATTTCATGGTTTCATACGTCATAAATTGAGCTATCCAGTTCTGCCGGGCAATATTATCGCTGTAGCCCAAGGTATTTGTTGCGGCGTGCACCATCATAAATATGGAGTACACCGGTGTTATATAATAGGCAGGTGCGATACAGGCTTTTGCATCAACAATGGGATTAGGCGGATCTACAGATACGCCAAGACCACCAGGACAAGTGCCGCCTCCATACCATGTGGCTGGAGTAGATAAAAATGGGTCTCCATTGTTAAAACAAGGGTCTATATAAGGCATAGCAGTTCCCACATTCATTGGTGAAAAGCCCGCTGAAGTTGTTCCTATTGTGTAGGTTTCGAAATTAGGGTCTATTGTCGGCCATGAACTCCAGGCAAAACCGCCGCCATCGGGCATCCACATATTGCCGGTTGTATACAATGGGTAGCCGGTAGGCTGCGGGCCTATAATACCGCCCAAAACATAACCATAAGCATTCTTGTTCATGTGGTTTAGCACCCAGTTCATGCTCATACTGCTGCCAAAATAAAAACCGGTATTTATGTTGTTAACGTAATTGCATCCAACTGTCGCGTCTTGCAATCCTATTGTGCGTATAGCTTCCATGAGTGGGAAACCGTAGGGAAGAGTCGCACTAATATAGGATTTAGGCGTTGGATTAGCATATCCCGCAGCACCCGCAGGCGGGTTTGTAGTTACTGAATTGTTCAGAATATATGAATGTTCATTACCGGTAAAATAAATGCCCGTCTGTTGTGTGGCATATGGCCCGGGATAGTAAGCCCCAAAAGCCGTGGAATATTCGTTCATTGTTATGAAGTTAGTATTCGCTGTTTGGAATGGATGGGAATTGAGCCCCCAACCTGTAACATAAATACCATTATACAGATACTGCAATATATTATAGTCCGCATTTACCATAGCGCCACCAACCCAATTCAGGGTAGGAACCATTTCCTGCAGGAAAATACCCTGCCTCATATATTGGTTGGCCGGTGAAATGGGCGCCGGCATTCCGGCAGGCGATGGCGGTACGGTGCCGATGGTGTTGCTGTCTACATACACCTGTCCCACCTGATTGATGGTATAACCCATTGACGGCGTGGTAGCAATAAAATTAACGCCGTTTGTGGTATTGTAAATGTAGTTGCTATCCACCTGTACCAGGTAGTAATAGAAAGAAGACATATTAAAGCCATACATACCTTGAGGCGTTCCGTAGCAACCCGTACACCCGGCTGTGGGCGCCTGATCAAGATGCTTACTAGTCATCAAAGCATTACGCGATAATACTTCATACATATTATTGGTGTACAGGCAGGTAGCATTGTCGTAGAACTGGTTTCCTGAAACAGGCACACTGGTGCCTCCATAATCGCCGTAAAGGGCTACCCTGTAAAACGGCGGAAGACTGGATGGTGAACTTGCAGGGGTATTCATAATTGCATAAACGCCATTGCCTGTCCAAAGGTTATTGTTACCGGGCGAATGCATAAATACGCTGTTTCTTACCACCAGATTGCTATTGGTGTCCATTATGCCGTTTACAGCCCAGTCAAATAGATTCAACTGGGAATTATTCGCATCAGGTATCGAACCAATGTATACGCCATCGTAACGTGCGGCTGCTGCCGAACCAATGGTTGTACCCACATTTTTCAGGGTCATGGCGTTCCAGAAAGGCAGCGTATTATTGCAAGTCACATGCTGGTAATTGCTGAGTGTGCCCGATGCAGTTACCCATGCGCTTGCCACGTTATCTATGTTATAAGGCGGGTCGTAAATGGTAGGAGTAGCATATCCCAGTTTCAATGCTCCGGTCATACCAGATCCGGCATTGAGCGTGGGCCAAACATAGGGCCAATGGGTAGTAAAGCCAAAAGGATCGAATCCGGTAAAATCGCGGCTGGTGAATACCGTATTTTCCACGACGAATGGGTAGGATGGTATTTCCTGAGTTACGTTTAGCGGAGTGCCTGCAAAATCGGTGGTGTAATTCGAGATATAGTAGCCATAATTACACCTGTTGATGATAGCGCCGCTGCTGTAAAGTGTCAGGTTGTTGATGCTACCGCCGGGTGCGAAAGCGGCTGTTTCTTTGGGGTTCAAAATAGCTACTGCAGTAATGGCGTCTTCAATTAGCGTGGGCTGAGTATTGCAACATACACCAAGTGTCAACTGACCGCTGGAATAAGCCGGTGTTGCAGCATTTGGTAGTATGATACCATTCCACATGGAGCCGCAGCTATACAAGTGGCTACCCTGAATGTTCAGTTTTCCGCCCGGGCTGGTTGCTGTGCCCGGCGCTACCGTGATGGTTACACCCGGCAAAATTTCGATTACGGCATTGCTTAAATTTACTGTTGCACCAGCGGGGATAGTAACATTGTTGTATATTACATAGTTACCTGAATAAAAGCCGCTGGCAATTGTACCGGTTAAGCCCAAAGGCAAAATTGAAATTGTACTGGCTGCTGTCATACAAAAACATGCGGGCATTACATAAACCGGATATTGCGAAGTAACGCCACCAACTACATAAGTGATCATGGTAATGCCCGGTGAAACCGGATTCACAAATTCTGTTGTAGGAGAACCGGTGGCGGAAACAGTCGCAACGCCAGGATTGCTGCTTGTCCATACGCCGCCTGTAGCAGAACCAGACAAACTTAATGTTAATGGACCGCTGCCCATGCACAAAACATGGACGCCGGATATGGGTATGGAAACAACAGCATATGCCGGATAAACATGCATCCTTATGTTGGCGCCATAAGCAGCCGTAACAGAATAGCTGATGGTAACATCGCCGGTATCTACTCCGGTAATAACGCCATTGCTGTCTATTTTTGCAATAGTAGTGTCGCTGCTGCTCCAGCTTCCGCCGGTAGTATCCACGGTAAGCGTGTCGGTGCCACCGGCAAATACGCTATTGTTACCACCTATCAAAGGAGCCGCAAATACGGTGACAATAGCAATGGCGGAAGATCCGCAGCCTGTACTGTAGGTAATATTCGTTGTGCCGGAAGCTACACCGGTCACAACACCTGAAACAGGGTCGATGGTCGCAACCGTGTTATTGCTGCTGCTCCAGATACCACCTGATGTATCGTCGCTAAGCGTACCCGTGAAGCCTGCACAGATATTAGTCGTGCCGGTTATGGCATCAGGGAGATTATTTACCGTTACCACAGCACTGCCGGTACAACCATACAAGGTATAGTTGATTGTGGCCGTACCGTAAAAAACACCGGTAACAACTCCATACACTGCGTCAATCGAAGCAGCATCGCCAAGACTTGTCCAGGTACCCCCGGTATAAGAACTTGTAAGCGATATTGTAGCGCCCGCACAAGTACTTTCAGTTCCTGAGATATCAGGGATTGGATTAACGCCAACTTTTACCGAAGCGGTGTTCTGACAGCCATTGCCATCTGTAGCTGTAACCGTATAATCATCAGTAGCCGTAGGTGTGACAATGACAGTTGCGCCTGTAGTCGCAGATAGCGAAGCGTCGGTGGCCCAAACATAGCTCACGCCTCCAGTGGCATTAATCGTTGTAGAACTGCCCAAACAAATAACAGATGCCGAAGCTGTAGCGCTAATCGCCGGCAAACTATTCACCGTAACAGAAACCATAGCCACATTCTGGCAGCCATTCCCATCCGTACCCACAACGCTATAAGTATTAGTCACCGTAGGCGTAGCCGTTACAGAAGCGCCTGTATTGGAAGATAATGTTGGGTCATAAGTCCAGGTATAATTCACACCGCCCGTCACGGTGAGCCCGGTCGAACCGCCGGCACATACCGCGCCGGAACCAGCCGAAGCGCTGATTGCAGGCAAACTATTCACCGTTACCGAAACAGTCGCCGCGCTCTGGCAACCGTTGGCATCTGTACCCACTACGCTATAAGTATTAGTCACTGACGGCGTAGCGGTTACCGCTGCTCCTGTTGTACCGGATAAGGTAGGGTCAGCAGACCATACATATGTCATGGTGAGCCCCGTCGAACCACCTGTAGCCGTGAGTCCTGTGGAACTGCCTATACAAACATCCGGCGCATAAGCCGATGCGCCTACATTGGGCAGTGCATTCACCGTGACGGCTACGGTTGCTGTATTCTGGCAGCCATTGCCATCTGTGCCCACAACCGTATAAGTATTGGTCACGGTTGGCGTGGCTGTTACGGTTGCACCTGTGGTTGCGGATAGAGAAGCGCCTGTAGCCCAAGCGTAAGTTGTGGCTCCGCTTGCCGTAAGCCCGGTAGAACCGCCCATACAAAATGCAGCCGTTGCAGCCGAAGCGCTTACAGTAGGCAATGGATTTACGGTTACGATCTTCGTTACTGTAGGTCCGCAACCCGTAGCATAAGATATGCTCACGGTTTGTTGCGATGTGGTAGCCATACCTGTTACCACGCCATATACTGCATCCACCGTAGCTATTGTTTCATCGCTGCTGCTCCACGTGCCGCTCTGGGTGGCATCGCTTAGCGTAATTGTACTGCCCGCACATACGGCATTTGATCCTGTAATCGCTGGCGTGGTATTATCTACAATTGTGGTCGTGATGCCGCAGCCGGTAGCAGTGATTTCGTAGCTCACCGTGGCGCTGCCCTGACCTATACCGGTTACTATGCCATCGCTGCCCGAATTTACTGCTGTGGCTATTGCCGTATTGCCGCTGCTCCATGTGCCGCCGCTTATAGAGGGCGTAAGTGTTTCTGTACTGCCCACGCATATGGTGGTAGGCCCTGTGATAGCAGGGTCAGGATTTACGGTTACCAGTACCGTAGCATAACAACCCGTTGGCAAAGTATAAACCATGGTCACCGTATCGGCGCCTATGCCCGTCACCATACCGGTACCGGCATTGATCGTGGCAGATGCAGGAAATACGCTCGTCCACGATCCGCCCGGAGCAGCCGTATTGCTCAGGCTTATGGTAGCCCCTACGCAAACTTCAGGCATGGCCGGAATAATGCTGCCTGTGGGGTTTACCGTCATCGGCTGATAAATAGAACATGCATTGATACCCGTGCCCGTAGTATATGTTACCAATGTAGCGCCTGCCGTAACGCCGGTTACAATATAATTGCCCGAACTCGTAGCGCCGCTCACTATAGATGCCGTGCAAGACCATGTGCCGCCCGATGTGCCATCGGTAAGCGTGATGTTGCTGCCTGTGCAAACTGCCTCGGGTCCGCCAATGGCTGCGGGAGAATTATTTACGGTTACCACGGTAGTAGCGGCGCAACTGCCTACCGTATAAGAAATGGTAGTTGTGCCTGCGCTTCCGCCGGTGAGGTGATTGCCGCCTGTTACCATAGCCACAGTTGTATTGCTGGAAGTCCATACACCGCCGCCTGTGCCATCGTTCATGTTGATGGAGTTGTTGGTACACAACGGCGCAAACGGCGCGCCGGTTATGGCAGCCGGGGTTGCATTTACGGTAATATTGGTGTTCACCGCACAGGCATTGCCGCCTGTGCCCACAGTATAGGTCACCGAAGCCACACCTGCGGTAGCGCCGGTTACCAGATAATTAGCCCCTGAGGTTGCGGCGGTGATATGGGTAGTGG
>Ga0208506_1000422_pt1 | contig 13529 bp, 6 predicted proteins | sample CryBogCBH29Jul08_FD_184616 | JGI IMG/M metagenome (GOLD analysis project Ga0208506, IMG submission 184616) | Freshwater microbial communities from Crystal Bog, Wisconsin, USA - CBH29Jul08 (SPAdes) | ecosystem: Environmental > Aquatic > Freshwater > Lake | place: Crystal Bog, Wisconsin, USA... | reverse complement strand
AGTTGTAACGGTTGTATTGCTTGTGTTGCCGGCAGGCGCAGGTTGCTGGCCATAATGAGCCTGATACATGCTTGGGTCGGGGCTATAACTTGCAGGCACCGGATTCATACTGAAATAGCGCAATTTCATTTCGCCATCTTTATTTTTTATTTTATAAATCATCTCCTGAAACTGGCCTGTGGCAGCATCCTTGGTATTCAGATTTTTCGTGATTGTGTTTTTTTTAGGGTCTTCGAATACTATTTTGGCACTATACCAGTCACCGGTCAGGCCATCCACACGCACATTAGCCTGGGGCATCGGGTTTTGTTGTACACTATTCAGATACAGTGTAAATCTGTCGCCATCTTCAGAGAATATTGTGAAAACGCCTTGGGCTTTTACCAAAACGCCAGTGATCAAAATTAAGACAATGATTGAGATACGTTTTTTCATAAAAGTATTGTTTTTTTGTGTTTGTAAATTTCTGATTTCTTCGCACAAAAGTAATATTTCCATTCAAAAAAAAGGTTTTCAAAACGTTAGTTATTTGTCTCAATTTCAATTTAATGAATTCCTTTGTATTGTGTTATCGATAGTGTTCGACTCTTTGAAACCTTTTCAGAAATTCTTTTTGCACAAATCGTCTGCAATTTATTTGGTCGTATGATTCATTGGATAATTTGATGCAACTTTTACGGAAAATCTGCTCGGCAGTTGTTACACTTGAGCGGTTGATGCATCAAATAAAGTTTGCAACGAGTAGATCACGGTGATACTTTCATCACTCCAAAGTCCCAAAAAACTCTTCCAGCTCACTTTCAGAGTGAAACAGCACTTCCCTCGGCTTGCTCCCTGATGCTGCTCCAACGATCCCTGCAGCTTCCAGTTGGTCCATGATCCGCCCTGCACGGTTATAGCCCAAATTAAATCGCCGCTGCAACATAGATGTAGAGCCTGACTGGGTCTGTACCACAACCCTGGCGCAGTCTTCAAACAATTTGTCGCGATTCTTTTTATCAAAGCTTTTGTTGGCTGCGTCTTCTTCGTCCATTTCGGGCTCGGGTAGGGGGTGGGCGTGGGGGTATCCCTGCTGTTCGCCAATAAAATCGACTACTCGTTCTACTTCAGGCGTATCTACAAACGCGCATTGAAGCCGCAATAGCTCGCTGCCATGAGAGATCAGCATATCTCCGCGACCTATCAGTTGTTCGGCGCCTCCGGTATCCAGAATAGTGCGGGAGTCTACCTTGGCCGAAACTTTAAACGCAATCCGCGCCGGGAAGTTGGCCTTGATGGTGCCGGTGATAACATTCACTGATGGTCGTTGCGTGGCAATAATCAGGTGGATACCTACTGCGCGTGATAGCTGTGCCAGGCGCGCTATCGGCATTTCCACCTCCTTACCAGCCGTCATGATCAGGTCGGCAAACTCGTCGATGACCAAAACAATATAGGGCAGAAACTTATGCTCATTGGGGTTAAGCCTGCGCGCTATGAATTTTTCGTTGTATTCCTTGATATTTCGCGACCCTGCATCCTTGAGCAAACCGTATCTGTCGTCCATCTCATCGCACAGTGCGCGCAGGGTATAAATTACCTTTTTGATGTCGGTAATAATGGGTTCGGCTTCATTGGGCAGTTTTGCAAGGAAGTGTTTTTCAATGGTTCTGTATATAGATAACTCGACCTTTTTAGGGTCCACCATCACGAATTTGAGGTGCGACGGATGCTTTTTATATAATAGTGATACCAGAATTGCATTGATGCCAACAGATTTACCCTGCCCGGTGGCGCCCGCCATCAACAGGTGGGGCATCGTGGCGAGGTCTACTATGTAGTTTTCATTATCAATTTTCTTACCCAATGCTATAGGCAGCGTCATTTTGTTGTTCACAAATTTCTCGCTCGATAGCATTGCCCGCATCGACACAATCTGTTTTGTGGCATTGGGCACCTCAATACCTATCGTGCCTCTTCCGGGTATGGGGGCAATAATACGAATGCCCAGGGCAGCAAGGTTCAGCGCAATATCGTCTTCCAGATTCCTGATTTTGGATATACGCACACCCTCAGCCGGCACAATTTCGTAAAGCGTCACTGTTGGTCCTACTGTCGCCTTAATAGTTTTTATTTCTATGCCAAAGCTGCCCAGCGTAACTATAATCTGTTCTTTGTTGCGTTCCAGTTCGTCCTTATCCAGAGCTATGGCTTCCGCCGGACGGTTTTCCAAAAGGTCCAGGGTTGGATATTTGTAGTTTCTTAATGTTTCTTCGGGCGCAAAAGGATGATTATCGGCTATGGAAATATGCGCTCCGTGTTTTACTACAGGCGAAATTTCTTCCTGTTTCATTACCACGCTGAAACCGGGTTCCGGTTTTTCGTCTTCTTCGGGCTCGTCATCATCAAAATTATCAAAATCCGTGTCTTCTTCAGTATCTTCATCTTCCGGCCAGTCATCCGGTTCAGCCTCTTCAACTTGTGGTTTTTTTCCCTGGGCAGGTGGTTTTTCGTTATAAGTAATGGCTGCATCTTCCGGCAATAATTCATCAGAATCTTCACCTCCTTCGCCGCCTTCTTCGTCAGCAAGGTATTGTCCCGGTATTTCCTCGTCAGGCGCAATATTGAACCCAGAATGTACTACCAGAGGTGTGGTGGGTGGCGTTTTTTCAACCACAGCCATATTCCAGTCTTTGTTTTGCCGTTTGTCTTCTATAATCAGTGGAATGTTGCCATTTTGGTCATTTAGCTTGTTTCCGGGCTTTGGCGCAGGTTCTATTGGTTTTTTATCGTCGGTTATGTCCTGATTTACTACTTTTTTTGGTTCAGGCGCTGGCTTTGGTGTTACAATTGGGGCCACTACTATTTCTTCATCAGTGTCTTTTTCTACTTGCTGAGGGGTAAATTCTCTGGATGCAGCAAGCGCCTCAGCCATTTTTCTGGCTCGCTCCTGCATTCGTCGGATCAATGGGCCGAGGTCAAGAGCAATAATTACGAACAAGAAAAATATCAGACTCGACAAGAGAGCAAGGGCGGTACCTGCACGCCCCAGCAAGCCATTCATATAATCTATTGTCACGTCGCCCCATGCACCGCCCAGAGGACACGCATAGGAGGTATGAGGAAATAAATAAGACAAGATTGGCGCGAGCAACAATAGCAGGATCGAAACCCACCGCATATAGCGCAACAGGGGCAATACTTTCTTTTCGTATAATAGATTCAGTCCCAGTGCCGCCACTGCAATGCCGATTGCAAGCGATGCAACCCCGGCACCTTTGTACACAAGATAATGAGAGATAGCAGCACCGAGGCGGCCTCCCCAGTTGGAAACCGGGGTAGTATCCTTGAAAATGAATTCCAGTGCACTTTTGCCCGAAAGCAATTTGTCCTGATCCAGATTCCAGGAAAAGTAATAACTGATAATAGACATGCACGTGAGAATACCTGATAGCAGTAGAAAAATGCCGGTACTAAGACGGATTTGTCGTATTCTTTCCATGCTCAGCGCAGGGTTTACTTTTACTTTTTCCGGTTTATCCGTTGCAGACTTTTTGTTATTTTTTAAAGCATTTGCCATTAGCAGGTGTAAAGTTGTAAAAATACGGGATTCACAAAAGCCAAAAAAACAAAATTTCAAACCTTTAAAAAAATGTTTAGCTTTGCAAGTATGGTATAAAAGGATAATTTTGTGAGAATATTTTTGAATTAAGCCAACGATTTTCAGTATTTTGCCGTCTTTTTGAGTTAGCAGGATTCATACCATGGATAAAAGCCTAAATTCGAATAGAATGTTACGTAGTTTGAAGTCATTTTTAGTCGTTTGTTGCTTGATGCTGCCGGCTTTCAGGTCGGTCGCACAGGTAAGCATCGCTGATTTTTATACAGCAAGTCAGCTGGCCAACTACATTACCGGAGCTGGTATTGTGGTTTACGGGGCTACACTTACTTGTGCTGACAGTGGTTCCGGAGAGTTCAGAGGTGTTTCCACAGCACTTGGGGGTATAGATAGCGGTATTATCCTTACGAGTGGTTATGCTTCCACGCAAAGCGCGACCGGGCCTTATGGTGCCAATGGTTCTGCTGTAACCATGTTTGCCGACAATATTATGGGTAGACCCGGCGATGCTACGCTTGCTGCTTTGGCTGGTGTTACACTAGGCCAGACTTATGATGCCTGTATACTGGAGTTCAATTTTGTTCCTACAGGTGATACCGTTTCTTTTAAATATGTTTTTGGATCTGAAGAATATTTTGGGTATGCCTGCTCTCAATTTAATGATGTATTTGGTTTCTTTATTTCAGGCGGAGCCTATGCCACACCAACCAATATCGCACTCGTGCCGGGTACAACCCTGCCGGTTTGCGTAAATACAATTAATTGCGGGGCAGGTACACATGGTGTTCTGGATTCATGTACTATCTACGGCTCAGGAGCGCCATTTTGCACGTATTATACCAATAATTTAACCGGGACCACTATTACGTACCGGGGACTTACCACTGTTCTTTCGGCCATTGCAGCAGTCAGCCCATGCGATACCTATCACCTTAAAATAGGCGTAGCAGATACCCATAACGCCCGTTGGGACTCCGGTGTATTTATTGAGGCAAACAGTTTTAGCGCCAATACAGCAACTACAACTGCACTTTCTGTGAGTGGTATACCGTTTTGCGTTAGGGGGTGCTCTCCGGGACGATTTGTTTTTACGCAAGGTACAACCACCAAAACAACACCAACCGTGGTTCACTTCAACATACTCGGTACTGCCGTAAACGGGACTGACTATACAACTATTGCAGACAGTGCCGTAATACCGGCGTTCATGGACTCGGTAGTGGTCAACATTAATGGCCTTAGTGTGCCTCCAACCGGAGCCAAGATTGTTACTTTACAGTTGATAATTTCAAACCCTTGCGGCGGATCAACCACAGGTGCTTCAGCCAGCATCACCATACTCGATCCTTTCTTTATCAATATTATTACTCCCGATACTTCCATTTGCCAGGGTCAGGTTGTCGATATCAGAGCCGTTGGCGATACTTCTCCATATTATAATGGACTGCTCAGTTATTTGTGGAGTCCATCGGGTAGCCTTAATTATGATACTACACTTACGCCAATTGCTTCCCCTACAGTTTCAACAGTTTATACGCTTACAGCAAATGCGTTATCTGCCCTTGGTTGTCCTGCACTTACCCAGTCTGTTTCTATCAATGTTGTTCCGCGACCGGTATTAACAACGACAGCGATAATTAATACCTGTGTGAGCGTTGCGATACCGTTAACAGTTAATGTTACCCCCTCTACAGGCACTTATGCCTATTCATGGTCTCCCGGTACAGATTTGAGTTCAGCCAGTATTCCATCTCCAATATTTTCGTCTCCCTCAGTTGGAACTTTTGTTTATACTGTAACAGTTAGTCCAGTTGGTGTGACAGGTTGCTCCGCACAGGACACAACAAGGATAAATGTCATTAATAATACGTTTACACTGGAGAATCCTGATACCACCATTTGCAGAGGACAATTTGTGCAAGTACTTTTGGTAGGTGGTGTACCGGGCGAAAATTTTACATGGAGTCCACCATCGGGCGTTAGTAACACAGCAACACCACAGCCGATGATAACGCCAACTGCTACTGCCATTTATTCTGTTACCGGTAGCATAGGCACTTGTCCGCCGATTGTTCAGAGTTTCATGATTACTGTCGATACTCCGGCTACTTCTGTTACTTTGTGGGACACCGTTTGTCTGGGACAGACAGTAAATGTAAATCTGTCTTTCCCCGGTTCCGGTGGATATTCCTACACGTGGACTCCCGCAACTTATTTAAGTTCAACCCTCGGTTCTACGGTAGTAATTAATCCAACAGCGATTGGCGACCCTTCTTACGATGTTACTGTTAGTCCCCTGGCATCGCCAGCAGGTTGCACCATAAAAGACCATATTCATGTACACGTTGCCCCGGGTAGTTTTACTCTGGCAAACCATGATACTCTCATATGTCGTGGTCAGGAAGTTTTTGCCCAGGTTTTGGGAAGCCCCGATTTTACCTGGCTGTGGACACCGGCTACTGGCGTGTCGGCAGTGAATAGTACCGATCCAACCATGACACCCACTGTTACCACAACATACACGGTAACCGCCATGTACGAAAGTTTTTGTGCCATCTCTCATGAATTTACAATTTTGGTCGATACGCCGGCTCCAGTGGTTACTATCTATGATACTATTTGCCTGGGCATGTCAGACCATATTAATTTGACATTCCCTGGTTCCAGTTCCTACATCTACAAATGGACACCTGGCGCATATCTCAGCGATAGCACGTCTGCAATTGTTTCCATTACACCAACTGCAATTGGTAACGATCATTATATCATTAACGTTTATCCGGCAGCCAGCCCGGCAGGATGCCTTGTTCAGGATGTGGTGCAGTTGCACGTAGCTCCAAATGATTTTACACTTTGGAACAACGATACTGCAATTTGTCTGGGTCAATCTGTTCAGGCAATTGTAACTGGAAGTTCTGAGTTTCTATACACCTGGACTCCGACTACAGGGGTCTCAATACCTAATATTACCGATCCCGTTCTTTCTCCTACCGTGTCTACCATGTATACTATTACAGCAACCTATGCACCCCATTGCCCGGATATGCAGCATCATTTCTTTATCGAAGTGGATACACTCGCCCATCCGGTGAATATCATTGATACAATATGTCTGCTGGTTCCCGATTCCGTGAATCTGGCATTTCCTAACTCGAATACTTATAAATTTACCTGGTTACCAACTCCACCGGCTTTGAATACCTATGTCAGCGATTCAACCAGCAGTGTTGTAGCACTTATTCCTACGGTAATGGGCACTTATAACTGGATTGTAAACATAAGCCCCGCAGCGAAACAATGCGATGTTGACGATAATATTAGCTTACTGGTCGTGCCCAATTCCTTTGTTATAAGTCCAACGGTAGATACTGTCTGCGTTGGCACACCTGTTCAGGTTATCGGAGTACCGTATCCACTGTTCAACTATCAGTGGGTGCCAACAATCGGTGTGCCATTGTCCAATATTATCAATCCTTTGATTACTGTTGATACTTCAACCACCTATGTTGTTACTGCAACATTTAATAAATGCCCTCCGATGCGCGATACTCTGAGGATTCTAGTGCAACCCAATCCGGTTGTATTTATCGGTGGTGACCGCTATCTGTGCGAATACGACACATTACATATATCTGCACAAGTATTTCCAAATTGGTTCAACGATTATTCCTATTCATGGACACCGCCGGCTTCGTTTGATAATCCTTCGGCACAGAATGTTGTTTATCTGGATACAGTAAGCGAGAAAATTGTGGTGAATGTAAATTCCCCCCATGGTTGTACTGGTAGTGATTCGGCCTTTGTTACCGTATTCCCCGGTAACTTCTTATCTCAAATACCTTCATATGCTTTCTGCCCCGGAGACTCGACTGTGATCATTGCCAGCGGTGCAAAATCCTATCTCTGGATGCCGCCTCTGTATTTGTCCGATACACTCGGTGACACGGTTACATTACATCCGCTCACTTCAATGATTTACACGGTCATCGGCACAAGTGCGCAGGGCTGCAAAGACACGGTTACCTTCCCTGAAACCGTGCATCCCCATGCCGTAATCTATATGCCTGATTCCGTAAGAATCTATCCGGGCGAAACCTACGTGATGAACCCTGAAACCAACGGTACCAACTTCCAGTGGTATCCCACTTACGGATTAGATAATTCTAATCAGTCGAATGCAACGGCCAGTCCGGCTATGACTACCAAGTATTATCTCACTACTTCTACTGAATGGGGCTGTGCGTCAGTGGATTCGATAACCATAATTGTTGATCCGAATTCGTTAATTTCCGTACCCAACGCATTTACTCCGGGTGCTCTTTCCAATACAGAATTCAAAATTATTCTCAGAGGTATGGCTACTTTGAATTATTTGCGTATTTTCAACCGCTGGGGCGAAATGATTTTTGAAACCAAAGACATCAATGAGGGCTGGGACGGTAAGTACAAAGCCGAACCACAACCATTTGGTGTATATGTTTACCTGCTTGAAGCAACAACCAGCCAGGGTACCGTTTTTAGCAGACAAGGAAATATAACATTAATAAGATAATAATATAATAATTCACAATGATAGGAAGAAAAATTGTATTGGGTCTTGGCATTATTGCTGCAAGTGCCCTTACTGTGGGCAGCACAAGCGCACAGGATATACATTTTACCCAATTCGATGCCGCACCCCTCACCATCAATCCTGCCTTTACAGGGATGTTTAATGGTCAGGTCAGGGCTTGCGCAAATTATCGTAGCCAGTGGCAGAGTGTTACCGTACCTTACGTTACTTATGGAGCATCTGTAGACTTGCCATTAGTATGGAGTCAGAATGGTTACCTGGCCGGAGGTTTACAGCTGTATAACGACAAAGCAGGGGACGGCAACCTAACAAATTTTACCGGCATGGTTTCGCTGGCCTACCATCTCACAACCGGTAGTGTGCGGGATAATGATGCCAAAAGATCAGATTTTGCTGTAGGTCTACAAGGTGGTTATTCGCAGAACTCAATAGATCTCACCAAGCTTTATTTCGGTGATGAATATGTGAATGGAAATTTTGTCCCCGGTTCGTCACAGGAATATCAGTTGGGCATCGGAAACCACGTTAACTACTACCTTGTGAATGCCGGTATTTCTTACTCGCATAGTTTCAGCCGGTATTTCAGTTTTACTCTCGGAGCTGGCGCTAACAATCTCAATCAACCAACTGATGCCATTGAACAAAAACAAGGAAGCCAGTCGCAACTACCCATGTGTTATACCGGCGAGTTTGGCATGGATATTATTGTTGGGGAAAGACTTTCACTCAGACCGGCAATTTTATACCAATATCAGGCATCGGCCACCGAGTTCGTAGGCGGCAATGAGTTTCATTATGTAATGAGCCAAAACACAGAACCGGAATTTTCTGCCTTCACAACCTCAGTATTTTTTGGCGTTTGGACACGTACGGGTGATGCGGTAATGTTGACAGGTGGTTTTGAGATCAAGAGAATCCGTTTAGGTGTGTCATATGATTACAATATGTCTTCATTAAACACAGCTAGTAATGGAAAGGGTGGCATGGAACTTTCATTAAAATATGTCAATCCATGGCCTGCAATTTATGGCGGTACAAGGACGGTTCCTTGCATTCGTTTTTAGTTTAATGTCATAAAATTAACTGAAGGGCTAAACTTTTTTTTAAGAGCCCTTCTTTTTTTTGAAAGGAATTTATACTTTTATCTCCTTTAACAATGTTGATACACATGAGAAGAAACAGGCTGTTCCTCATTCTGGTAATGTTTGCGTTTTTGGTCAATCATGACGCAGGCGCCCAAACAAAAAAGAAGAGTTATTATAAAAATAGAGCCAACGATCCGATTTCGAGGTTGCCCGACGATAAAAAGAAGGCTATGGCTGATGAATTGTTTTTCAAAGACAGTTACTTCGAAGCTATTGATTATTATCAGCAGCTGAAAAATCATGATGAACGTAGTGTTTATTATACCTACCAGCTCGCGGAATGCTACAGGGGAACAAGAGACTATGTGCTTGCTGCCCACTATTATTCTGAGGCGTATGAGTTATCGAGAAAGGTTTACCCGATGGCAAGTTTTTATGCAGGCTTGATGTTCAAACAACAAGGTGAATATCAAACCGCAATAGTCTATTTCAACAAATTTCTGGATGACAATAAGAAAATTGCTGCTCAGAATCCTAATGGTGATTTCAGTGTGTTTACTCCATTGACCCCTAAGGAAATAAAAAATATGAAAAAGCAGGCCAAAGTTGAAATAGAAGGATGTGAGATGGCCATGGTATCTATAAAAAACCCGGAGCCTTACAATGTAGTGAATTGCGGTCCTAATGTTAATACCTATTTGACCGAGTTGTCTCCTTATCCGTTGGGTGATACGGCATTGCTTTTTTCAACCATTGGCAGGGATGCAAGCTTTGAGTACAATGAAAAGCAAAAGCACTTCGAGCATTTCGAATACTCCCACAAGCAACCCGGCTATGTAGACTCATTCCAATGGCCTATGCCCTTCAATGATGGAGGATTTAATACTCCAAACTACCACGTTGGTAATGGTTGTTTCTCGCCACAGGGCGACAGGTTCTACTTTTCGAAGTGCAGGCTTGAAAAGAAATATGCCAGTAGCCCCGCAAGAGATACCGAAAAAATGGTTTGCCGCATATATGTGTCTACTTATGATGTACGAGTCAAGGGTTGGACTGATGCTGTGGAGGTAGATCCGCAGATTAATGAAGGAGGATCTTCTAACACAATGCCGTTTGTTGCGAAGGTTGGTAAAAAAGATGTGTTGTTTTTCGTGTCAGATCGCAAGCTACAGAGCCGTGGCGGTCTGGACATCTGGTACAGTATCATCGATCCCCGTAATGGCAGCTACCGCAGACCACAAAACTGTGGTAAAACGATCAACACTCCTTTTGATGAAATAACACCATATTACGATTCCAGGGTACAAAAATTGTATTTCGCAACTACAGGCAGAAAGTCTTTCGGTGGTTCTGATATTTATAGCGCCGAAGGTGGACCGTCAAGATATTCGAACGTACAGAATATGGGTTATCCTATTAATTCTCCCGCCGATGATTTATATTATATTAAAGACCCGGTTGGTAAGCCGGATGCCTATGTGGTATCAAACAGGATAGGATCTTTCGCCCTGAAAAATCCAACATGCTGCAACGATATTTGGAGAATTCAGCAGGAACCCAGATTGGCAGTAATTGGTAAAGTTCAGGATCGAAAAACACATCAGTTGGTCAGCCAATCAGTTGTTAAAATGATCGATCAGAAAGGAGAGTTGAAGACCTATAATTCCGATGACGGAAACTTTGTCTTTACTATGGAACGCGGTCATTCCTATGTAATCACGGGTGATAAGCCAGGCTACACCTCATCACATAATGCAGTAAGTACAATGGATGTGAAGCGTTCTGATCCGGATGATACGGTTTATATAACAGTTGCACTGGATACAATAAAGAATGATTTTAAAGTTGATAATATATTCTATGAGTTCAACTCTTCTGTGTTCAAACCCGAATCGATACCGGCATTGGATTCTGTTTTGAACTTCATGAAAGATAATCCGTCAATTAGTGTTGAAATTTATTCGTTCACAGATAATATCGGGACTCCTGAATTCAATAAAGCACTCTCTCAGAGAAGAGCTCAGTCTGTAATAGATTATATGGACAAAAACGGTATCGACAGGAACAGAATGAAGGCTATTGCCTTTGGTAACAGTAACCCGGTAGCCAGTGAAAAAGACGAAAATGGTCAGGACAATCCAATGGGTCGCCAGATGAACCGTCGCACTGAGTTTAGAATCATCGGAGATTTGCCAACCAGACGTGTGCTCTACAATAGCGCGCAGAGGGGTACAATGAACCAGCAACAGGAAAATTTGAAAGCTGATCTGCCTGATGAGGAAGATCCCAATAAGCCAAAAGAGAAGCAAACAGATGATGACGATAAATAAATTTATGTTTTGATAAATTAAGCGGGTTGTACAATGTTGTGCAACCCGCTTTTAATTTTTATAGTATGAATCATTATCAGTGCATTTTTTCAGTATTACAAGAACACCAATCAGATTTGTTGGTGGCAAAGTTAGCGGAACTGGGTTTCGATGGGTTTGAAGAAAAAGAAGATCAGTTACTAGCCTACATTCCAGCTCATTTATTTGATGAGGGCGATATTGATGAGATTGCAAAATTAACGGGAGTTGAGTATAAGTTGGGGTTGGTGGAAGAACAAAATTGGAACGCTGTTTGGGAGAGCAATTTTCAGCCTGTGTTTATCGACGGAATTTGTACTGTAAAAGCCGATTTTCACGACAATATACCAGCAACAGGAATTGAAATCGTAATAAACCCCAAAATGTCTTTCGGCACAGGGCATCATGCCACAACTATGCTGATGTTGACAGCAATGAATCATCTTGATTTCAGAACTAAAAGTGTTCTTGACTTTGGTACCGGTACGGGTATTTTGGCCATATTTGCAGAAAAGCGGGGCGCAAAAGATATCCTTGCGATAGACTGCGAATACTGGGCTATTCAAAACGCTTCTGAGAATTTCGAGAGAAATGCCTGTACAAAAATTAAAATAATGCAGGCAACAATTGGTGATTTGGGTGAAGAGTATTTTGACTGCATTTTGGCAAACATCAATAAAGCAATTTTGATCGAAAATGTGGGGCATTTATTCGAAAAGCTTAAATCAACCGGGATATTGTTACTAAGTGGAATATTAAGTACTGATAGAGACAGTATCATTACTGTCTTTACCGATGTAGGATTTACATTATTGACTGTTAATGAAAATGCGAATTGGTTATGCATTGAATTTGAAAAATGATTGCAGAAATAATTAACTCTATGTTTAAAAAGATATTCTAAAAAAGTAATGGCAGTATTAGGAAATTTGATTTCTATTAGATAACTTTGACTTTCTCAGTTATAATTTTGGCATAATGACAATTGCTATTCTTCTTGTGCTGGCATATTTTATTGGATCAATTCCTACTTCTGTATGGATCAGTAAATGGATTTTCGGTATCGACATAAGGGAACACGGTAGCGGCAATGCCGGGGCTACCAATTCCTTTCGTATTATGGGACCAAAGGCCGGGTCTACAGTGATGCTCGTGGATATGCTAAAAGGTTTGCTGGCTGTTAAACTTGCACTTTTCTCTGCTTTAAGAGGCAACAGTTTTATTGACCTTCAGATATTTCTTGGAATTTTTGCGGTACTGGGGCATATATTCCCGATTTGGGCTGAATTTCGCGGAGGCAAAGGTATTGCTACTCTTTTTGGCATGATTCTGGGAATACAGTATGCTGTTGCATTTAGTCTTATTGGCGTTTTCTTTTTGATGCTATTTGTTACACGGTATGTCTCAGTAAGTTCAATTACTGCAAGCATTGCTTTCCCGTTGTTGATATTTTTTATTTTCAATGCACATGAATTGAGCTACCGTTTTTTTGCTATTTCAACCGCTTTTCTGGTCATTCTCACACATCATAAGAACATTGGCAGGTTGTTGACAGGTAATGAAAATAAAGTGCCTCTTTTCAAACGGAGGCACAACCAGAACCGGCGGTCCTAGTTGTGAAGTTAATAAATGCAAATAATTTGCCTCGAATATTTTCCTGCCCGTTTTGAGCCCCAGAATTTCATTATTTCAGAAGTTGTACAGCTACTTTTCGGATATTTCTATCACGAAAGTGGCCGGAGAGTACACAGTACATTTGGAACTCATACTGCGCTCAGGCAGGCTTATTTTAGCCACTCCTGAGGCGCTTTATTCAGATGGCGATAATTACCCCCCAGCAATTTTATTGGTTAAGAATATTAAGAATATCTTACCGCAAATAAAGTCGGCTTTGATACTGGGTGGCGGTATGGGTAGCTTGATTG
>Ga0208506_1000415_pt1 | contig 13691 bp, 1 predicted proteins | sample CryBogCBH29Jul08_FD_184616 | JGI IMG/M metagenome (GOLD analysis project Ga0208506, IMG submission 184616) | Freshwater microbial communities from Crystal Bog, Wisconsin, USA - CBH29Jul08 (SPAdes) | ecosystem: Environmental > Aquatic > Freshwater > Lake | place: Crystal Bog, Wisconsin, USA... | reverse complement strand
CCGATTTCACAGATTCATTGTTCACGCCTGTAATCACAAAGCCTTTGTGCATCTGGGTTTGACGTGCAATGGCGCCCTTGCCTATTTCTGTTACTACTAAGCCGCCGTCTAATTGGTATTTTATTTTTTCTTCTTCTGTCAACGGGCGGAAGGTCACACCAAGCAGCTTAGCCACCGCATCTCCTTTCAGAATATCGGTAGTACCCACCTGATTGGTGAGTTGCACATTGCAGGAATATTCCTTGCCTTTACGCAAAAAGGTAATATTCACATTATCTCCGGGGTGGTATCTGGCAATCTGCTCCTGTAGCTCAGGCTGTGAATTAACCAGTTCTCCATTGATTTTGGTTATGAAATCGCCCTTAGTTATTCCCGCCTTCTGTGCGCCGCCGGGTAACACTTTCAACACATAAACCCCTGTTGTTTTATCGGTTATGCCCAATTCCTGCATCTGCTCGGTGCTGATTTTTGTAATGTCCAGATATTGAATGCCAAGATAGGCGCGTTGCACCGTACCATATTTCATCAGGTCGTTCACAGCCTTTTTCACGATATTAGAGGGAATGGCATAAGAATAACCTGCATAAGACCCGGTAGGCGAAGCAATAGCCGAGTTGATACCTATCAACTGACCGGCCGAATTCACCAACGCGCCGCCGCTGTTGCCCGGATTCACAGCCGCATCCGTTTGTATGTAAGATTCAATTGCTGATTGCTGCTTGTTCACCCCAATTGACCTGCCCTTGGCACTGATGATACCTGCCGTTACCGTGGCATCGAGGTTGAGCGGATAACCTGCAGCCAGCACCCACTGCCCCAAATGCACTTCGTCGCTATTTGCAAATTCCATGTAGGGCAGGTTCTGTTCATCGACCTTTAGTAGCGCAATATCTGTAGCGGCATCAGCGCCCACGATCTTTGCAGACACTGCATGGTGGTCATTAAAAGAAACGGTCACTTCGCTGGCCCCATCAACAACATGATTGTTTGTCACAATATAGCCGTCGGGCGAAATGACAACACCCGATCCTGAGCCCTGCTGAGAAGGTATATAATACTGGCGCTGTACCCCAAATAGCTGACTAAACACATCGTTCATGTCATTGGCTACTACTGTTCTTGCTTTTGTTGCGGTCTTCACATGTACCACAGCCTTCACAGAGTTTTCGGCAGCCATTTCAAGACTCACACCACCCGGCCGGGCTGCATCGGCTTCGCTGTATCTAATATAGTTAACAGGCAGCGACGAATTATTTTGGGTAAAATAAGGAACAGGTTTTTGAAAGTGACTGGCAAACCAGAGTGTTAGAAGAGAAGTGAGTGAAGCGGTAATAATAACCGGAATTAATCTTGATTTCATAACTTAAAATATTTTTACGTTTTAAACAATCAATAATAATCACTGCAAAATTATTTCCAAACAGGAGTACAGAAGTGTTAAATACCCCTATACATGGCTATCGAAAAGTTAAAACACATGAATCAGGTTTTGGTTTGACTCGGTTCACTTGAATAAACAATTGGCAGGCAATCTATAAATTTGCGCATGAACACTTTTGTAATAACGGGTCAGTTGATTGATCTTCACCAAAGAACAATTTATCCCGCCGAAATTCATGTCGAAAACGGCATCGTAGCAGATATCAAAAAAACAGAAAACGCGGATGATCAGTATATCCTGCCCGGTTTTGTAGATGCTCATATCCATGTTGAAAGCTCAATGCTCACGCCTTCGAACTTTGCGAAACTGGCGGTGAAGCATGGCACTGTAGGCACTGTATCCGACCCTCACGAAATAGCAAATGTTTGTGGGATCGAAGGCGTGCGCTATATGATTGAGGATAGCAAAAAAACTCCCTTTAAAATCTTTTTTGGTGCGCCTTCCTGTGTGCCTGCAACTTCGTTCGAGACCGCGGGCGCTTGTTTGAATTCTAACGACATCCGGCAATTGCTACAGGACGATGACATCTGGTACCTCACAGAAATGATGAATTATCCCGGTGTGTTGTTCAAAGACCCGGAAGTACTAGCAAAAATAGAAGCAGCAAAATCCATAGGTAAGCCGGTTGACGGCCACGCACCTGGTTTGCGGGGCGAACAAGCCATGCAATACGCATCGGCCGGTATAACAACCGATCATGAATGCTTTACGCTGGAGGAAGCTTTGGATAAAATTGGCGCCGGGATGAAAATCCTGATTCGGGAAGGTAGCGCGGCCAAAAACTACGAAGCATTGAGTTCGTTGCTGGAGACCCATCCCGACAAAGTTATGTTTTGTTCAGACGATAAACATCCGGATGAATTGATGGAATCTCATATCAATGCACTGGTAAAACGGTCATTAGCAAAAGGATATGATTTATTCAATGTACTTCGGGCAGCTTCTGCAAATGCAATTCAACACTATGGCCTACCTGTCGGGCAATTAAGAATCAATGATCCGGCAGATTTTATTGTTGCAGACAACCTGAGTGAACTGAATATTTTACAAACATATATCGGAGGTGAAATAGTAATGGCTGGTGGCGACTCAAAAATTAAGAATGTCCCGATTGTGCCAATCAATAATTTTAATGCGTTGCCACGGCAAAACGGCGATTTCAAACTTAAAGCATCAGGTTCTGGTATCCGTGTGATAGAAGCAATAGAAGGACAACTGGTTACAAATGAAATTCATTGCGAAGCCTACATAAAGAACGGTTACTATGAAAGTGACGTTGATAACGACTTCCTAAAAATGGCGGTCATAAACAGGTATGCAGCCAACGAACCTGCCTCAATATGTTTTATTAAGAACTTCGGGCTCAAACATGGTGCTATAGCCTCAACGGTAGCCCACGACTGCCATAACATCATTGCCATAGGTGTGGATGATGAAAGCCTCACCAAAGCAGTGAATGCGGTCATCGCTCACAAAGGCGGGATTGCTGCAACGGATGGTAACGATATTAAGGTATTGGGTTTGCCAATTGCCGGATTGATGTCTGATCAGGAGGGTAGTATTGTGGCATCAAAATATGTTGAGATCAATCAATTCGTCGGAAAGATGGGATCAAAACTACAGGCTCCTTTTATGACACTCTCGTTTATGGCGCTTTTGGTTATCCCGTCTTTGAAGCTCAGTGATAAAGGACTTTTTGATGGAAACAAATTTGAATTTGTAACTGTGGGACTTGTCTAGACATCTTCCAGCAAATCATAACTAAAATTAAAAGAGGCCGCCTGTTTGGGCAGCCTCTTTTAGTTTTATACTATTTAACTCTTACTGCTTCATTATGAGCAACTTACCATTGTAAGTAATACCGTCAGACAAGACTTTGATCATATACGTTCCTGCTGCAAGATTATTGAAGCTGAAGTTCACACGCTCGATATTGCTATCGGTGATAATCCTCCTTTCTATGATCTTACCGTAAACATCCATGATTTCAATCTCGGTATGTTGTGCTACTGTTGGCAATTCTACAGTAAACGATCCTGTATTCGGGTTCGGATACACCACTACATCGCCGCCATTGATTGACGGTATCTGTTGTACCGCCAGGAACGAGTCGCATTCCCAATCAGTAAGCAGCCTGATATTTGTGGATGTAGTAAATGTCCCACACACATTATTGATCGTGTAATGTACTGTGACATTTCCTGGTGCATTTTCAGCTTGCAACGTTGCAGTGTCTGAACTTGAAGAAACAACCTTTGCATACGTTGTATCACTCACTGTCCATGTACCTCCTGATGGCGAGCCAGCCATTACATCGGTCGTGTCTCTGTGGCCGATACAAGCAAATGACCTCGATGTAATACTCATGGTTGATGGCGTGTCTGCTACCGATACATTCATAGTAGCAATGGCACTTCCGCAACCATAGCTTGTTACTGTGTATTTCAAATCGCCAATAAGACCACCGGCAATTCCTTTCAGCGTATCGCCCCAAACATTGAGTATTGTTGTGCTGTCTGTAGACCATGTACCACCGCCAACTGTTGAGCTCAAACCATAATTATTATTGATACACACAAATGCTACACCACCGGTTGTAGATGCGCCAGTTACAGATATTGTACCCGCAACAGGCAGCGCCTTGACGTACACGGTACGGGTTGCATAAGCAGTGTTACAAGTATTCGTCACGGCATATACAATGGTATCAAGTCCGGCAACGTTGCCCGTTACCATACCTGTTGTGCTGATTGAGGCTCCTATTGTATCCACGCTTCTCCACGTACCACCGGAAACCGAATCAGCCAGTGTTATGGAAGACCCTGCACAAACCGAATCAAGCCCAGTGATTGTACCGGCATTTGCCAGTGGCTTCACTTTTACGGCATAACTGGCAACCGCGGTTCCGCAGTAGTTGGTTACAGCATAATGTATGGTATCCATGCCAGCCATGAGCCCACTCACTTTACCAATGCTATTTACTGTTGCCATTCCTGTTGCTACGCTGGTCCAGATACCACCGGTCGTACTATCAGAAAGTGTTGTGGATGCCCCTACGCACACACTGTCTGTACCATAAATAGATCCTGCATATGGATTTGGCATTACCAGTACATTGAGTGTTGCTGTAGCTGTACCGCAATGCATCGAACTTACAGTATACAGTATAGTATCTGCACCGGCTGCCGAGCCCATTACGTTACCAAGACTATCGACCGAAGCATTCGTGTTGCTGGTATGCCACATACCACCGGTTGCTGTTGCAGACAATACTATTGTTCTGCCCGGACATACAGAATCCGTTGATCCAATTACTATAGAACCGGAAACAGGCAATGAATTGATCGTAACTGGGAAATACGCAATTGCTGAACCGCACATATTTGAAGTAACATACAGTATAGAATCGTTGCCCGAAGTTACGCCAGTCACAATACCACCCGACACCGTAGCATTACCATTGGATGCGCTCCAGGAACCACCGGTCACAGTTGCTGTGAGCGTATCATGGCTCAACTGGCATACCGATGATGGCCCGGTGATAATGCCCGCATCCGGTAGTGGATTAACGGTAAACGTTATCGTAGCCGGCGTTCCGCAACCTGTACTATAGGTTATGGTAACAAGACCACTATCTACACCACTGATCACACCCGTGCTGTCGCCAACTGAATTGGCTGTTGCTGTGCCGTGATCGCTGGTACTCCAGGTACCACCAATTGTGCTGTCGTACAAAGTATCGGCAGCACCCATACATACACTCTCAATTCCTGATATTGATGTTGGAACACCAAGAACAGATATATGGAATCTTGCCGTGTCTGAACCGCAGGCATTAGTGAAGATATTGTATGCTACATCAGTACCTAACATTACTCCCGTCACAACGCCCGATGAGCTGATGGTTGCAACAGAAGCATTCGCGATTCTCCAGGTTCCGCCTGATGTAGAATCAGTAAGTGTTGTAGTGCCTGCGACACAAACTGTGTTTGGCCCTGAAATTCCACCTGCAACTGGCAGCGGACTAACTGTGATGCTATGAGAAGAAGAGGCTGTGCCACAACCATTGGTAACTGCATATTTAATAATCGCTGTACCAACCGACATTCCAGATACAATGCCACTCGCTGATACAGGCGCTACGGCAGTATTGGTACTCGACCAAACTCCCATACCACCATCTGTTGTATCAGTCAATGTAACACTGCTTCCAAAGCACACCATACCAGGACCGGAAATCAACCCCGCATTCGGGAACGGATTCACAGTCATGACCATTGAGGCAACACAACCGGATGGTAAAGTAACTGAAATAGTGACTAAACCGGGTGCGATGCCATGTACCACACCAGTACCGGAAACTGTCGCAATCAATGAGTCACTAGAACTCCATACAATACCTGAAGTTGAGTCAGCCAGCGTTTGTGACGCAGTTTGACAGACTGAAGACGGACCAGTAATTGAAGAAGGTAGAGCATTCACAGTCATTGCCAGAATAGAACTTCCGCAAGAAGTCGTATAGCTAATTATTGTCGAGCCCGCATTAATAGCACTGAACAACCCAGTTGGACTTATTGTGCCAACAGATGTTGTAGCACTCGACCATGTTCCACCTGCTGTAGAATCGCTTAGCGTTGTGGACGCCCCAAGACAAACGAACGAGCTTCCAACTATTGATGCAGGAGCTCCGAGAATTGTAACTGTTGCTGTCGAAGAGCCGCACGCAACTCCATAAACCATCACCACAGTGCCAGCTCCAATTCCATTTACTACACCATAACTATCAACAACAGCAATGCTTGAATCACTAGTAACCCAGACGCCACCCATCGTAGAATCAGACAGCGTTATTGAAGACGCTCCGATGCACTCAGTGCCTGCGCCTGTGATTGCAGCAGGAGCACCATTTACTGTGATAACAAAAGGCATGCTTGTACAACCTGCTGTGTGATAGATTATAGTGGCAGTACCACTCGCCAAGCCTGTCACAACGCCTGTTGAAGCGCTGATCGAAACAATCGACGTAGAACTGGTAGACCATGAGCCTGAAGGTGTGACATCCATCAAACTATCGGTACCACCGATACAAATTGTTCCCAATCCTGTAACGGGAGCAGTAAAGCTGTCGATCACAACAGACATTGATACAACACTGCATCCTGCAGTATAAACAACCGTATCCGTACCAACAGCCAGGCCGTTGACCACCCCGGTAGCACTATTAATAGACGCATTTCCGTTAGTCACACTCCACATTCCACCTGAAATCGAATCAGTATAAGTCGTAGCTGTTCCAATACACAAAGTAGCAATACCAGCTATTGGCGGAGCAATAGCATCAACAGTCACGGTCAAAGTAGCCGGTGCACCACAACCATTTGAATAAGAGATAGTAGCTGTACCACTACCGACGCCACCTACAATGGCAGCCATAGGATCTACAGTTGCTATGGATGTGGCGCTGCTGCTCCAGGTTCCTCCGGTGGATGTTTCAGATAAAGACAACGTCGTACCAACACAAACAAGAGAAGAACCGACGATTGAAGCTGGCGACGCATTAACAGTTATAACCATTGAGGCTGGTGTGCTGCAGCCATTGTTATAATTTATTGTATCTATGCCCTGGGCGTATCCACTTACTACACCAGTAGAACTGATGCCGGCAATTGCCGGATTGGTACTACTCCAGGTTCCACCAGTCACTGAATCAGCAACTGTAGTTGTTCCACCAACGCATACATGAGCTACTCCGGTTACCGGCGCTATGGATCCACTTACAGTGACAACGGCAGTTGCATACATACCACATCCATTACTATAAGTGATTGTAACCATACCATTGCTCATACCTGTGACGATTCCTGCAGGTGATATTGTTGCAATCATAGTGTCGTTGCTTACCCAAACACCACCAGTTGCCGAATCTGCAACAGTTGTTGTTGCTCCTGCACAAACACCTAACACACCGGTTATCGCTGATGGAGCTCCGTTTACAGTTACCATATAGGTTGCGGGAGTTCCGCAACCATTGCTATATGTTATTGTTGCTACTCCTACACCCACGCCGGTTACTATACCTGCACTGGCAGTTGCTATCGAAGTTGCAGAACTTGACCACGACCCACCTGAAACTGAATCGGACAAAATTGTTGTACCTGCCACGCAAAGCGATGACGTACCGGTAATCGCCGAAGGACTTGCCATTATAGTAATAGCCTTCGTTGCACTTCCACACATATTAGTGTAACTCACTGTTGCAATACTACCTCCTGCAGATCCAGAGAATACTCCGGTCAAACTATCCATTGTACAAGTACCACACGTAGTATGCCATGTTCCACCTGCTGCTGAATCAATCAAAGTTTCTGAAACTCCATAACATATTGAACTCAATCCGGAAATAGGTGAAGGAGTTGTATAAACTGTCATTGGTAATATAGCAACTGCACCACAACTATTACTATAAGAAATAATAGTATTGCCCGCCGCTATACCCGTTACATTGCCGGCGGGATTCACAGTTGCAACAGCGGTATTGCCACTACTCCAAGTGCCACTGTTAGCACTGTCAGTAAGTGATATTATCGAACCTGTACAAACTGTCGAAGAACCTACAATAACTGAAGGTGCGCCGTTTACTGTTATAACGATTGATACACCCGAGCCGCAACCATTATTATAGCTTATAGTAGCTGTTCCCTGAACTAACCCTGTTACAACACCGGACAACGGATCAACCGATGCAACAGAAGTTGCCGTGCTACTCCATGTGCCTCCAGACACGCCATCTGTCAATGAAATAGTACTACCTGCACAAACTGTACTTACCCCTGATATTGCCGTCGGGCTTGGATTAACTGTTAGTGCTGTAGATGTACTGCCACAAGCTGTTGTATAATCGATGGTAGTTGTTCCAGCACTGATGCCAGTTACCAGACCACCTGAAGTAATTGTTGCCACGCCCGGCGTTACACTTAACCAGCTACCACCAAACGATGTATCGGTCAACGAAGTGGTTCCAGTCACACAAACAGCCAGAGTGCCTGTAATAGGCCCGATCACACCACTTACGGTGACAGTAGCTGTGGCCGCAGTACCGCAACCATTAGAATAAGTAATAATTGAAGATCCACTGCCAGCCCCGGAAACGATACCAGTATAAGTGCCAACAGAAGCTACAGTTGTTGTTCCACTGGTCCAGGTACCGCCGGTAGCAGTATCACTTAGGGTAGATGAACCACCAACACACATTGTGAGTGTTCCGCTAATTGGTGATGGTGATGCATTCACGCTAACCGTAGCTGTGGTCGTACCGCAACTGTTAGTATTAGTAATTATTGCAGTTCCCTGGCCGACACCTGTATAAATTCCAGTCGCACTGCCAATTGTCGCAATACCGGGCGAAGCACTCGACCAGGTGCCCGTAGCTGAATCTGTTAATGTTGCGGTACCGCCCACACAAACGTTCATCGTACCATGTATTGTAGCAGGAGTTGCATTTACAGTAACATTGGCAGATGCGGTACCACACGAATTGGTGTAAGATATCACTGTGGTGCCTCCTGCTAACCCTGTGACAACGCCCGCTGAAACAGTTGCAACTGAAGTTGCCGTACTAGACCAGGTTCCACCAGTAGCAGATTCTGTAAGGGTAACTGAGCTTCCAATACATAAATAATCTGTACCAGTAAATGCAACTGGGGTAGCATTTACAGTCATATTTTTAACAGTAAAGCAGGCACCAGAAGAATAAGTACAAGTCCATGTTCCTGCTGTAACCGGTGTAACAATACCGGAAGAGCTACCAATTGTGGCAACTGCAGTTGCTGAGCTCGACCAGATACCACCTGTCGTAGAGTCGCTCATTGTCAATGAAGAACCAGTGCAAAGACTGTCTCCACCTATAATTGGTGTAAATGAAGTTAAGCCAAGTAACTCACTAAGAGTTGAATCCGTACCGGAATAACCAGTACAAGCAACCATACAACGATAATACACAGGAGTAGTTACAGTTGCTGTATAGGTGGTAGCCGTAGCCCCGGTAACATTAGTCCAAACCAAATCGTCTGATGATGACTGCCATTGGTAGGTAACACCAGCTGATAATGAAGCGCCGGACAATGATAACACCGAAGAATAGCTGCCGCAACCGGTTGAAGTGCTCGCATACATGGTACCAGCCGAAGGCGTACCAGTACAAGTAGCCGGCTGGATGTTTACGGTATAATCAACTTCATCACCATAGTCATATGTTGGACCAGAGCCTCCAAATTGGTCGAGGCACGGATCAAGATCGGAAGACAGTGCGTAGGTTCCTGACGTTTCAACAATGCCTCGTACGCGCATCAGGTGATCTCCCGTGGGAGCAGACGAAGGAATTGTGATATTGAATGTTGTCGGATTGGGCGTACTTGTTGTAGAATAACCAACTACCGAAGATACTTCCTCTGACACCTGGAATATTCCGTCATTATTGAAGTCAATCCAAACCTGAGCTTCCTGATAGCTTGTGGCATCACCCCACGTAATTGATGAAGGTGCTGTTGCGCCCTGGAACAAAACAACCGCCGAGATTGTTGTGGCATGGTCAATGTACCCCGAAGATGCTGTGACAGCAGTAACGATGCCCGTATCTACAAGGTTTGAGCCAGTTGAAGCTGTCACAACCAAGGAATTGATACCATATAATGGAATATTGCCATTGTAAGATATATTCACTACCCCGTTGCCACTTGCACCACTGTACCCCTGAGTGTGCGTTACGGACGAACACAAAGTAGGGTCGGTATAAGATGAACCACCACCGCCGCCGCCATCATACAGTACACCGGCATTGCCTCCGTAGTAGCCACCACCACCACCACCGGTGCTGTAGCTGTAACCTGTACCACCAACACCCACTGCGCCCTCAGCATAACCTGTACTACAAGCCACTCCTGATTGTGTACCACCACAAGCACCACCATCACCTGAACCACCAGTCAAGCCACCGCCGGGGCCGCCATAGTAATCAAAGTCACCACCGCCGCCACCGCCACCGGCAACAACAAGACGACCTGTATAAGCCGAACCAGAAGCAGAAGTGCGAATATCAGAAGCGCCACCGCCGCAAGCTGCAAATGAGCCACCGGGTGCACCACCATTAAACCCACCGGAAGTAGCAGTAGAATAACCCCAATTGTCACCTTTACCACCTACATAAATATAATAAGTAGAACCGGGGGTTACACTTAAGTTGCACTGAACACGGCCGCCGTCTGACCCAGGACCTTCGCCACCGTATTGGTACGAGTCTCCGCCAGCTGCGCCATACATATCCACTGCAACAGTTGTAACTCCTAATGGCACAGTAAATGTTTGCACAGAGCCTGTATAAGAATAAGCCAATGATTGTGAACCCAACCACGAAGCGGTAGTTGTTGTGCAGTTTTGATAAAGTGCTTCAGTAACAGTTGAAGTAGTTGATAAACCGGAATTCGAACAAGTAACTATACACTGATAATAGGTATTCGCAGTAATTCCAGTAAAAGTATCTACGCTGTTTGTTGCACCTGGTATATTTGTCCATGGCCCTGTTGCAGATGAAGATGACTGCCATTGATATGTTAAACCAGTTGCAAAAGGTATATCAGTAAGAGACAATGTAAATAATGTAGCTGTGCTACCACTGCCCGGAACTACGCTTGAAAGGCCTGTAGCCGGATATCCTGTACAAGCCGGTGGTACGTCAATACTCACAGTATAGTCAATTGCATCACCATAATTATATACAGGACCCGATCCACCATATTGCATTAAACATGGATCCAAATGTGCTGACAATGAATCTCCGTCAGGTGCGTATTCCCAAATACCTCTGATGCGCATAAGATGCACACCTGTTGCCGCCGTAGCAGGAATAGTAATATTGAATGTTGTAGGATTGGTACTAACAGTAGAGCTATATCCGAATACTGGAGTTACTTCTTCAGAAGGAGCGTATGTACCATCATTATTAAAGTCTATCCATACTTGTGCTTCCTGATAATTTGCCAAAGTACCCCAGGTCATTGAAGATGCCAAAGTTGCACCCTGATACAAGATAACCGGCGTAAATGCTGTTGTTCTATTGAGATATCCGCTTGAATCGGTCACAGCAGCAACGATACCCGTGTCTACCAGATTTGGACCTCCGGAAGCTGTTACTACAAGCGAATTAACTCCATAAGACGGATTGTTGCCGTAATAGCTTATCGTAACGATACCATTGCCAGACGTGTTGTAACATTGGGTATGGGTAACACCGGTTGCCGATGGATCGCTGTAAGACGAACCTCCACCGCCGGAGCCATAATAGCCGCCGCCGCCACCGTAATAACCGCCGCCGCCGGAACCACCATAATAATAATACTCACCACTACCGCCTGTACCAAGTGACCCGGTACCGCCTGAACCTGTCGTTGCTCCGGCACCACCGGAAGTCTGAGTACCACCCTGACCTGCATAAGATGTTGATGATGATGAGCAGTAAATACCACTACCGCCGGTAAGACCACCACCACAGCCACCATATTCGCTGGAGCAGTCATAACCGCCCCCACCACCGCCTCCGGCAACCAACATTCTGTTAGACAAAGCAGTGCCACCAATCCTAATATCGCTGGCACCGCCACCGGCACCACTGCCATAGCCGCCAGTACCACCCGCAGTAGCACCGCCTGTTGCAACAGAGCAACACGATGAAGTATAATTGCCGCCTGCACCGCCTACATATATATTCAAAACTGAACCTGGAGTAACGGGGAGCGTAGCCTGCAAACGGCCGCCACCACCGCCGGTGCCACCAGACATTGCATTGCCACCAACTCCACCCTGCATATCAACAACAATGCTGGTAATGCCTGCCGGTACTGTCCAAGTTTGGGCAGAGCCCGTGTATCCGAAAGAAATAGTGCTTGCACCTTCCCATGAAGCAGGTGTTGTTGTGCATGTTAATAACTCAGCCTCTGCTATTGTAGAAGTTGTTGAAATGCCAGAGTGTGAACAAGTCACGATACACTGATAATACTCATTTGTAGAAATTCCGGTAAAACTGTATGTCATACCAGTTGCACCTGCAATATTTGAAAATGGACCTGTTGAAGATGTAGCAGATTGCCATTGATAGGTCATGCCAGAAACCAAAGGCAACCCTGTGATACTCAGTGTAAATGCTGTGGCTGCACTCCCAGTTTCGGGGGTCACAACAGCAGTACCCATTACAGGTGTGCCAGAACAAGCCGGAGGAGGTGCAACATCAACAAGGTAGTCGACAACATCACCAAACTGATATTTCGGAGCAGCTGATCCATAATCAATCAAACAAGGATCCAAGTGTGCTGAGAGCCCTTCCGTATCACTTGGATCTTCATATATACCGCGTACACGCATCATATGAATACCGGTATCTGCTCCAAAAGGTATCACAACATTGAATGAAAGTGGGTTTGTTGTTGCTGAAGGACTGTAACCCACCACCGAAGTAACCTCTTCTGAGGGTGAGAAAGTACCATCATTATTAAAGTCAATCCATATCTGTGCTTCTTGATGGTTAACCGCTGTACCCCAGGTAAGCGTACTTGCGAGAGTGGCACCCTGATAGAACACAGGTGCTGCAAGAGAACCCATACGGCTCAAATAGCCTGTTGAAGATGTAGCCGCAGCAGCAATTCCAGTATCAACAAGGCTGGAACCGGTTGATGCAGTGACATTGATACTATTGACTCCATAAATTGGTAAATTTCCGTCGAAAGTGATGTTAACGATACCGTTACCACCTGTATTATAGCCAGGTGTATGTATAACGCCTGTTGCTGTTGTTTCGGTATACGATGAACCACCGCCGCCAGAGCCCATATAACCACCACCGCCACCATAGTAACCACCACCACCGGCACCACCATAATAGAAGTATCCGCCATTACCACCTGTGCCAAGAGAACCGCTGCTGCCACCTGAAGTTGCACCAGCACCACCACCTGATTGTGTACCGCCCTGTCCTGCTTCAGAAGTTGAAGGCGATGAACAATAAATACCATTTCCGCCGGTCAGGCCACCACCGGCACCACCATTCTCGTAAGAACAGTCGTAGCCTGCGCCACCACCGCCACCAGCAACAATAATACGATTTGTTAATGCGGTACCTCCATCACGGATATCACTTGCACCGCCGCCACCACCACAATAGTAGCCAGCTGTACCACCTGCCGTTGAACCACCTGTTGCATCAGAG
>Ga0208506_1000408_pt1 | contig 13945 bp, 11 predicted proteins | sample CryBogCBH29Jul08_FD_184616 | JGI IMG/M metagenome (GOLD analysis project Ga0208506, IMG submission 184616) | Freshwater microbial communities from Crystal Bog, Wisconsin, USA - CBH29Jul08 (SPAdes) | ecosystem: Environmental > Aquatic > Freshwater > Lake | place: Crystal Bog, Wisconsin, USA... | reverse complement strand
CAACTAATGTTGTGCCACTTCCGACGAAAGGATCGCAAACAAGGTCGTCAGGAGTTGCTTCAAAGTAGTTAAGCAAAGACCTCACCAAATGAGGAGGAAATCTACCTACATATCTATGCCATCCATGAGGTCCATAGTTTGAACTCCATGATTTCGCTGACTGCTTTGGACGTTCAAGTATGTTTTGAGCGGTCGGCTCTCCGTCGGAAAGCTCAACTAAAGAAAGTCTCATCTTATATGTATCCCAATCGAGACTACTGCTTGAGTTTACTTGTTGCATTTCTATTAATTTTTTATGGAAAGAATTTTGGTCTTTAGGTCCATTTAAAACATATGGAGCAGGTATTATATTTTTAATATTTTTTTTATGTGAAAAAGGCAAATTTTTACTTGTCTTTTTTTCAATACTATTGAAAGATGGGGGCGTCTCAATATCTATGTCCTCGGTAAGAAGTTTCTGGAATTGTTTCAAAGCAAGCGTGGAGGGTTTGGCCTCACCCGTCTCCCATCTTGCGATTGTAACTCGGGACACTCCTAGCTTTTCTGCAATTTGATTCTGTGACCATGCTTTAGTGTTTCTATAGTCAGCAATAAACTGACCGATGTCTTTGATTTTTATATTGTTTTGTTTTGTTATGGCCATGTTTATGTATATGATGTTACAGATACATTGTATTACTTTTAAAAAATTCTAGCAATTTTTTCTTGTGAATAACATCATACTAATGTGACTTTTTTGTTGCTTAATGTAATTTTACTCTTCAAACAACCTAGCAATTCTCGCTTCTCAATATCATTTCCTTCTTTCAGGATAAATTTTGCATATCCTCTAACATCGACACTGTCAGTGCTGACTTTCTCTTTGGTTCCCAAAAGGAATTTTTGTAATTTTGAAAATTTCTCCACATCAGCCTTTATCTTTTCTTTAACTTCTATTTCATTTAAATTTATTTTCTCAATCAGTTCGTTGAATTGTTTCAAGATTTCCTTCTCTTCGGTATATCCACACTTACAGTCCACCCCGCGCGCTTTAGTACAGCCATAATAGACGTATCGAGCAACACTACCGTTCTTAAGTTTCTTGAATTTCTCATCTGCCGATATACCAGATCCACACAATCCGCAGGTCATCATTTTAATAAAAGCGAATTCCTTGTTTTCAATCCTCAACACATTGCTTTTTATCTGCGATTGAACCAGATCAAATAATTCTTTTGTAACGATTGGTTCATGCTTTCCTGTATACCAGTTGCCTGATTTTCTCGGATACTCGAAAACTCCGTAATAGAAAGTGTTATCTAAAATCTTATAGATATTCCCGAGGCTCAAATGTTTCTTGCCTGCGGCGGTTCTAAGATTGAGATCAAATTTGAGCCAGTTATATATCTTCCGTCCACTCCAATGTTCGTAAGCGACTTTCTCAAACATCTTCTTAATGATTGGTGCTCGTTCTGGATCAAGGAGTGTTTCGCATTTCCGATCCATTCGTTTTTCTTTCATGTATCCAGTCGGAGCGGGTCCAGGCCATAAGCCCATCTCCACTCTCGTTCGCAGTCCTCGTTTTACATTTACGCTTTTGTTGTCGTTTTCCAATTTCGCTTGCGAACAGAGAATCATCAAAAGGAACTTTTCATTTGGTGAGTTTTTAAATTGTTGTCCGTAAGTACGAATTTCCATTAGTAATTGTTGATCCATTAAATCAACAATACTTCCGAGGTCACCAGCGTTTCTACTTAAGCGATCTGGTGCCCATGTCAGGATTCCGTTGAATCGTCCGCGCCGAACATCTTCTAAAATTTCTTTATATACGGGTCGTTGTCCTGATTCTTTCGCTGAATGAGATTCGCGCCTGATTTCAACAATGTCTAGTTTTTCTCGTTCAGCAAGTTCAAGCATTTCCTTAACCTGCGAATCAATCGATAAAACTTGGCGTTCTTCCGATTCGGTCGACTTGCGTGCGTAAAGTACATATTTTATTTTTTGTACTGGTGCTATGATCTCCTTTCCAATACGAGCGGTTGTGTATGTTTCCATATATTAATTAATGACAGATTGGTGGGTGGTGCATAGTCTATGCAGAACTACCGAATCGTCGCATACTCGCGCTCGGTCTTAGCAGGGTCAAATCTGTGCGATATGATTGTCTGGAATAATAGGGTCGAAAGTGGTATTATTCGTTTACAACTGAATCAGTAGCCTAAACCGTTGAGGAATCGACGGCATGGCGAAATAATGCAAAGTCCTGCAAAGACATAAAGAACCCATCATATGGGGATTTGTCTTTGCAGGCCGTATCGGGAAACTGGTACGGAGGGTCTAATAGCCCTCACTCCATGTGGTGGGCTTTTTGCGTCTCATCCATGGATTTACTACTTAAGACAAAAATTATTATGACAAATTTCATATCATCATTCTTTAAAGAACAGGAAGGAATAAAAAAATTCAAAGAAAAATTAGCTACTTTAATTTCGGATAAAAAACTAAGCGAACAGCAGAAATCTGAACTTGATAAAATTATCGCAGAATATAAGCTGTCAGATAAAAAATTAATATCTGCAAAAAAAGATGCTTTTATTTCCTTGTATAACGCATTAACAAAAGACGGTCGGCTTCCACAATACAAAATAGATATACTTTCGGATCTGCTGAGCTATTTTAAACTTGATATTAATCAAGTAGGAATTGATTTAAACCAGTTTCGAAAATTCATTAATCTTGCATTAATTGACGATAATATTTTGCCCAATGTTACAAGTGCTGAACATGACTTGAATATTATCTACAAGCCCGATGAGATTTTGCATTACCGATCCCATTCCTTACTAAGAAAGATGAAACACGTAACTACGGCTATTCAATATAAAGGACTTACTGCTTCCGTGAGAATTGTTAAGGGTGTTCGATATCGTGCTGGTAATTTAAAAATAGGGCGAAATACAACCGATGTATTAACGGTTGAGGATCGAGGAATATTTTACATTACTAATTATCAGATTGGTTATCACGGACAACAAAAACAATTTTCTATTCTGCACGAAAAAATAAGTGCGCTTGAATTACGATCCGATGGGCTATACATTTTCAAACAAGGAAAAGAAAGTCCGTACATTGTAACTTTAGATGACTATGAAGTTCCGCTTGCAATGGAATCATTTCTTCTTAATAAAAAAGAAGAAAACAAACATCAATCTTCTGGAATGGGTATGAACTTCAAAACACCTGCTATTGAGGAATATTTGAAGAATCATCCAGAAGAAAAATAAATAATCATTCAAGGGTCTCTGGTTCATCTATGGGTTCTTCTTCAGGAACTACTTCTACCGTCTGTGCATTTGGATATTTTCCAGTGTACGGTTGAATACGTAGGTATATTGGTCTCGGTGCTGGTTCCCGTAGCTGTGGCTGTCTTGGTTTAATATACCGTGGATGGTTGTTATCCAACCAATATTCAATTGACCGTGATTCTCCGTCTTGTATCTTGGTAATCAACTTACTTTCAGCAAGGTCATTGATGTTGTCTCTGCCTTGTGACATGCAAATATCATATTCATTTCTGAAATCAGAATCTGAGTCATACCATCGGTACACCGATTGCCGAGACAAGTCTAACTTAGCGCAAACAGCACTCACTATGGGAGTTTTGCGGAGTTCTTCAAGAAATTTTTTGGCTAATCTAGATTTTTTCATGGCTAATAATAACTGCCTTGGTGTTTGTTAGTTTCTCATATCGTTTGATGATGAGGTCACAAAAGACTGGTTCAAGTTCGATACCATATACGATGCGTTTCAATTGCTCGGCTGCGATGAGCGTACTGCCCGAACCGAGAAAGCTATCAAGGATTATATCGTCTGGTAATGTACAACGACGGATTGCTTTTTCATGAAGTTCGGCTGGCTTGGTCGTCGCGTGAAAATATTCTTTTGAACTCAAACGCTTTGCGGTCCAGATGTTTATTTCATCAAGCGAAGCATTGCCAGTCGTAATTTCTTTGTTCATAACCTCTGTTAATCCATATTCTTTTTTAGAAAGATATGGAGATCCTTTTGCCCCATAAATACATGGTTCATAACATTTGTTGAATGCCACTTGCGGGGTACTGTTGTGTCCATTCTTAACCCAGAGACAAACACGCTTGTTGTCGATGCCGAGTTCGCGGTAGAGTGTTTGAATAATCCAGATATGTTGTTCCGTGTTCCAGTAGAATACGTGCACGTCTGGCTTGCAAACTGAAAGTCCTGCAATCATGCTTCGTTTCAAAAATTCACGGTATTCTTCATCTGTGCGGTTGTCGTTTACATTTCCGCCATAATGTTGACGACCACCTAAACCCGTGTCATAATTTATACCCAGATTGTAGATGGGGTCACTGTAAATCATGGATGCTTGCTTGCCGTCAAAGAGTTTCTGAATCACAGCAGGATCTGTCGAATCGCCACAGATAACCTTATGCTTACCGAGAAGAATAACGTCCCCAAGTTTTACTGTTGGGTCTCCAATATTCTTGATTTCTTCATCGACATCAAACTCATCATTTTTGATATCAATGTCGTTATCCCAGATGTTCGCAAGGTCGTTTACATCGAAACCGACCTCAGTAAGCAATTCGATTTTGAAATCCTTGAGTAAGTCAAAATCCCAATCTCCGCCTAACGCATTACTGCCGATGAGATATCCTTTTGCTTCATCTTCCGTGAGTTTGCGATTTGGTTGGCGAACATCTATGAGTTCATTTCCTCGACCAAGAATTTTGAGAATCTTTATTCTCATGTGACCGGCCAGAATTGTTCCGTCCAAATCAATGGCTGGAATTTCGACTAGGTTATATTTTTCAAGACTTTTCTTAAGATCCTCGAGCTGTTTCTTTGTGATACTGCGAGGGTTTATCTTTTGAGGGATAAGGTCGTCGACTTTTTTCTGCACGGTAAACCATTGTAGATTTTGCATATGTTACTTCTTAGATTAGATAATAAAAAAACGCCCAGACAAATACCCAACTTTCGTCAGATAAATGTCTGGGCGTTCCAGACGATGCTCAACTAATTGTTAAACCTCGAACGATTCTATTATATCACTCTGTGGAAGAAGTCAAATCGTCACTTATGCACATTGTCTCACTCATACATAATACAATATCTGTTATTCCACATTCAGGGCATTTGATCTTAAGGTTTACTGGTTCATCAACGGGAGTGATTGTCGTATATTTAAGGAATGGCGGTTTACTTCTGCTTGGAATCGAGATTTCTTTTGTCACCATGTTCTTCTTGTAGACATTGTGTCCGCATTGGCAATACTGGATTCGGTAGACAATACCATCTTTGTCTTTTATTAATTTTGGTTTGGTGTTTTTCATTTTTTATCAAAAACTGATTGATACTTATATTCTAAAAATAAAGATTCAAACGGTCAATTTAATTTAGGCTTACATTGTGCTAGTATAAGCTCGTGAAGAGATTTAAAACATATTTGAATAAAATTGTAAATAGTCTGAAGACAAAGATTCGGGAGTTCGACAAGAAACTATTAAGATCAAATTTTTTGCAGGATTTCAAAACTTTCGTTATCTCTTATATTATAAGCCTCTTTTTTGTTGGGTTATTTCAGTTGAGTAAAAAGAACTGGATTTTAATTAAAACTTTTCTGCATGTTAAAAGCTGGTTTCCGTTTTTTGAAACACTCATCATTGTTCTTCTTTGTGTCTCTGCGGCATTTATCTTTTTATTCCTTATTGGAACTTATAAGCGAGTAAAGGAGAGTCGCCGATGGGATTCAATCTTGGCAATCCTAATTGGATTATTTGTAGCTTTACCATTGAATAAAGTAAGAATCATTTTTGTTGTCGTATCTTTTTCTTTTTTTGTTTTTTGTTTACTACTCGTTAGTAGAAAGACAAGAGAAAAAGATAGTTTTTTCTTGGTTGATGCTCCAGAAGAAAATGAGAATAATGACTGGATGGATTTTAAAGACGACGCATATTATTTTGCTGAACAAGTTTTACAGCAAACCTCAAAAAAGTGTATGGTTTTTGGTCTCGACGCACCTTGGGGTGCTGGTAAGTCAACTTATCTTAATTTTTGTAAGAATTACTGGAAAAATAAACCAGACAATAAACCAATTGTTTTTGAGTTTGAACCGTTAAGCTTTATCGGTGCCGATGATATTTTTGATAAATTTGCCAATGAGTTTAAAACAGCGATCCTCAGTAATATTTATATTCCAAGATTTAAGTCAAAGTTCAATCGATACGTCAAACTACTTAAAAATGTAAGTTTGGATTTTTGGGGAGGCAGTCTGTCTATCGAAAGTTCAATCGAAACCCCAGATGCATTGGAAGAATTAAAAGAAGTTTTGTTGTCTGCAAATAAAAAGATGATAGTGATAATTGACGATCTTGATAGGTTGTCGCTTGTCGATGTAAAAACTATTTTGGATGCTGTCAAAAAAAGTTTTGTTCTTCCGAATATTTCTTATATTTTATGTTACTCCACAGATAATATAGATACGTTTACGACGAATTTAAAAAAGACTGATACAGAAGGGGTAATTACAGGAAATAGTTATGATTTGAAGATACAAACTACTGCCAATGAGAAGCCTGACCGCCAAAAGATAACCGAATACTTTGAAAAGATAATCAGTGTAAAAAAGACGTTGGTTTTGTCACGAGAAAAGATTAAGGATTATCTTATTACTGAGATAGTAAAACTCAGTTCTTTTGTCTTGCCGGGTGGAGAGACAATAAAACTCCTTTCGCCAGATTCATTAGAAAAGGCAAAGATTGCTATAGAGAAAATTTTTACTCCAAACGATTTTGAGGATTACATTCAGTATCTTGGGGATTTAAGAAAAGTTAAGAGGTTTTTAAATATTCTAAAAATGCAGATCAATAATCTCAATCTTAATGTGATTGATATTGATTTTTACGATTTAATCCATCTTTTTCTTGTATATATAAATTTTCCACAGATTTTTAGAAAAATTTATATTACTGAAACAGATGGTGCTCATGGTTTCTTTTCACTTAACTATTCTTACGATCCAAATGAGAGAAGTCGTACATTTGTTAATTCACAAAAATATAAAGATTATTTAAAAACTTTAGATTCAAAAGAAAGATTCTTGGTTTCTAAGATTTTTGACCAAGAGCGTATAGATGATAGAAAGACTGACCCAAAGATGAGGGCAATGATGGCTGTATTTAACGGAGAACTTGGTGATGCAAAAAATCTTGAGCGTTATCTAAAACTAATTGTAAGAAATCAAAAACCTCAAAATTCAGAATCGTATAATTTTCACTGGAATAACGCGACGCGATTTATTCAGCATGGAGAATCTCTCGATCAGATTTTTTCTAATGAAACCTATGACTTGAGGTTTGGAGAACAAACAAGGTTCATGTTCTTTCGTATTCTATTTACCAATTTAGATAAGATTAATTTTAATCGTGCTCAGGAATTAATGGATTATTTATTAGACTCCACCAAAAATTTTGTATCCTTAGAAACTGATACATTTGATACTGGTATTCGAAAGAATCTCGATCTTTATATTGTGGATCTTCTTGATAAAAAAGGATGGAAAGATGAGAATGGTAATTCTTTCCTAAATTCAGAAGATAATATTATTCAAATTGCACAAAGAATTTTTGGTGAGGGTCCATATATAAATCGAGGAATAATCGAAAAGCTCTCTGAGCCACAAAGAGGATTGGTCGGATTCTTTGATCTTATGTCTTTTAGACTTTATTGTTGTCGCGATCGAGGTGGAAGTTTCTATAATTTATACAGAGCTCTTGGTCTACACTGTAATCCACAGCATCCAGATGCTGGTCCAGTGAGAGATTTACTTATTGAGGAAATGCGTGAGATATCCCAAGAAGCTTTTAGGATTTTCAAAAACCGTTATATTACCCCAAAAAAGAATATTTTTGATTTAGCCTCAAAAATGACAAATCAAAATTATTTCGGAAATCTTGAATCATATATTGCGAAGACAGCTACTGAGAAGAATATTAATCTTATCGAGGAAAAAGAAAAAATAAAAAATCAGATTTTGATATTTACGCTATATCAAATGATGAGTACCGCTATTCAAAACGGTGTCGGCGTTGGGTTCTATGATGAGACTGGGGTTGCTAATAACCACGGTATCAGTATTGCGTTAAATAAATATCTTTTTGAAATTTGTTTTAGGGTCGATAACGAAAAAAATCCTGAACAAAACAAGAGAAACGCTCAGTTTTTTGTTGATTTCCTTCTAATTAATCTAGAAAGCGGAATAGGACGTTTGGGTCGAACAAGATATTCTCCAAATGAAAAATACTTCAATTATATAAATCGTAATCTTCTCTTTGCCTACTGGAAAGATAACGCTCAAAAAATTAAAGATTTATTGGCGACCGAAAAGAAAGTGGTTTACACTTATGCTTATACAGCATCTTACGAAAATGATCTTAGAATGATTTTTGATTTTTTAGATAATCTTGAGAAAATTTTCCCTTCAAATAATAACGATTCTAATACATTTGTTCTTGATTAAAGTTATGTCGGTTAAGTATCTCCAAGGCAAAGAAGAATACATTAAACGCTATGACCGTCTCACTATATGGCGTTGTCGGCATGCGGAAGAAATGTATCTCAGTGTTCCGCCAAAAGAAACCCTAGAATCCAATGGAGAAAAAGTTCCAGCAGAAACTCTCCGTATTCTCATGGGTTCTTTTATTGATATCGCTCTTTACTATATGGCAGGAAGCGCCTACAAAGAAAAAGAAAGCACTATTGCAAAATGGATGGATGAGGACAGACGAAGAGACGAACTTTTGGAGAAAGCAGAACAGCCTCGTCTTATAAGATGTAAAACATGCCTTACTTCAATGGACTGCTCAACAAGGAATTTATGGGGAGATAAGGATGACAGAGTTATGTTTTTCTTTGAATGTCCGAAAGGATGTTTACCGCATCGGCTTGTTTTTGAAAATGGAGAAGAATATAAGCGAGAGCCTGAAGTATGCGAAAAATGTAACAGTGAAGTCGAGCGCAAATCCGAAAGAAAAGAAAATATTATAACGACAACCAAAACTTGTGTGTCGTGCGGGAATATCGAAATCGATGAACTTAATTTAGATCGTGAAATAGAACCAGAAGATCCTAATTACGAAAAAGATAAAGCTCGCTTCTGCATGAATGACAAAGAAGGTTACGAATTTATCGACGGAGAACGAAACAGAGAAGCATTAAATAAAATTCTGGAAAAAGACAAAGAAAGGGAGCAACAGAAAGATTTGTATGATGAAGTAAGTAAACTCAAAAAATTAAATATTCCTCAACTCAAGCAACATGTTGCAGAAGCTCTCAAAGATGAAGTATATTCAAATCTCATTTTTGAACAGCCTCGAATGGAGATGATTGTTTCTATCGGGTTTACCATAGAAGATTCAACTACTCAACATGAACATGCTAGTCGAATGAAACTTCAGAAATTATTTAAAAAATGTTTAGAAAAAACAAATTGGCGATTAATGAGTGAGGGTGTTAGTTACAGGCTTGGTGTTTTGTCTGGTAGATTGCGTGTTTACGAAAAAGAAGAAGATCTGGTTAAATTAATATCTCAAAAATGAACCCAACAGCAACCAGCCAAAATTTTATAAATCAAATGCCAAACTTGTTTCTTGATGCTATTCAAAAAGGGACAGTCAGTGGAATTGAGATTGTCTGGAATTTGATAACATCGTTTTTAATTGAACATTGGATAGCCGTAGTCGTTATTCTTTTTGTAGTTCTTATATATGCCGTGGCACAGGCAATCATGGGACACTGGGGATTTTTAGGACATGTACTGTATAACTATTTATATTGGGGAGCAGTGTTAGTCATTGGATCCATATGGGGTTCGCAGGTGTTTGCAGGAACCTATACAGACTTTGGGTTGTTCCTTTTGTATATTGCTTGTTACATCGCTGTGGGTCGAATTTTGACGAAAACAGGACTAAAACGATACTACTGATGGATTGTTACTTTTATTGTGTAGCCTGTATAAAAAACTATATTGCTGTAAACTATTTAGACATATGAGAACATATATAGATACGCGTGGCAGGTTTAAAATTGACATCCCTGAACACTGGAATTGTCGAGAAGAAGATCAAGCTAACGGTAATCCAGTTGCGTTTACATTGGAAGATGATTCGGAAGACTGTTTTCAAATCAGTTGTATTTCTAAAGATAAAGGCAGTGTTCCAAGTATATTGTCTGGGCGTCATTTTACCGAGAATAAGTATTCCGATTCCTTAATAAAATTTTTGCAACGAAACATCAGTATGGGTGATATGGAAATGACGATGTTTGAAGCAAAAGTGGAGGATCATTTTATACTAGCGACCTACACCTCATCAGAAAACAAGCTCACTCAAAAACACCTAGATCAAATCGTTCAGTCGTTGGATACTCTTATTGTGGTTCCTCCATCAAGTTGGGAATATGTTGCATCTCACGCAAGATTCAATCGTTTTATGGTCTCTGCATTAGCATCTATAGACCTTGCAAATAAGGCACAAGAAAAAGGATCTTCAATCGAACTGGTTATCCTTTATGCAAATCAAATTGATGCACAGTTACGCTTGGCGTTGATATTAAAAGAGCAGTTACAAAATTCTACTGATGCTATCAACATCACTCTTGTTTTTCAAGGTGAAAAGGATCAGCCAATTTATGAAAAAGAAATATATAAACGAGCCTTGTGTAATGAAGTAATCGATGAATCATTATTCGAGAAGCTAAACAATTTGTATGGCTCAAGAAATAGAGTAGTGCACAGGTATATTATTTCAGATTTGAAAACCAATGACATTATCAATCTCGTTGTGCAGTATATGGATATCCATGAACTGCTTGGAAAGAAGATTGCATCTTTGGAGCAAGAGCAATTCAGAAGAAAGATTGGTGTATACGGAGGCGAAAATGACCCAAGTAATCCAATTCATCCCGCACATATGAAGGGTTTACTGACCGAATTACATGAGAAGCACGCTAATACTCAAATTATAAAAGAAATGACAATAAAGATGCCAATGGATGAGGAGGTACTTTCACCTATGGATTCTGGAGAGTAGAGGGACTGTCACTTTTGTCACTTTTTGATACAAAAAATAATTATATGTATACAATAATGTCTCAAATAAGAATTTTGAAATCTGACGGAAACGAAGCATATGAAGTCTTTTCCGAGACGCTCGAAGCCCAATCAAAATTAGATGCAAAGAAGAAGCATATAGACAGAGTATTGTTAGAAATTAGTAATCTCTATCCAAAAGGAAAAGTAACCTTAAAACAAATTGTCTATAATTTACAGGGCATAGATAGTTCTACTTTTTTCTTACACCATCCAAAACAATAAAATCATATAGCGCTCGAGATGCGTCGAAATGGTATACTGAAAACAGCCCCAAAAGCCTTACAGGGTAATGAACCATTTGGTTCTAACACGACGCTCTCCGCCAAGTCGTGATAGCACGAGATGCTATCTAAACATAGACAACAAAAAGAACGGCAATTGCCGTTCTTTTTGTTACAATGATTCTATGCAAGAAGACCTGGAATACATAAAAGGACATGAGGACGCAATAAACAACGAAGTCGCAGGTGAATTTTTTAGAACTAATCCTGAAAAAGTTAGAGCTATAACCGCAACCGAAAAAGAAAGCCTTTTAAAGAAACTCGATACTCTCGACGGGAGATTCCATTTACTGATTCCGTATATAACTAATACTCGAGTCTACATAAAATCCATCACTGAAAAGACAAAGTTCTCTGCTGCTTTTCTCATATTCCATAAAACTATTCAAACATGGGAAGCAATGATGATGCTCGCAAGAAACGGGTTTTATTATGAGACAATGGAATTATCACGATCAACAACTGAAAACGCTGACCTTGCGAACTTGTTTATTCTTGGTGATGATGACAATAAAATCATTACTCGCTGGTTTAATGGAGAGGTAATCTTAAACAGAGAATCGAGACCATCTTTTGAGAAGGTTTTTAATTCAAATAAATTTTTTCCTCAAGATATACCTGTAGCAAAAACGATAGGAAAAATTTATAGCGTGATGTCTGAATATACACATGGAGGATATGGACCGATGCTTGAGATGATAAACATGTTTTCTAAAAATTTCGATTTTGATAAATCTGTTGGTTTTCACAGGCTTGAAGAGCAAACTGATGTGTTAAAAAATCTAATTAACAAAATCCAGTATAGCTTGATACTTTTTTACACTTCTCTCGTGAAAGACAAAGAAAAAGCAGACGAACTAATTAAGTTATTGCCCCAACCACTAGAAACAGTTAATAAGGAAGGTATTGAAAAGTACTATGAAAAATATAAAAAGTCTTAAGCATTTTTCTGAAGACTGATTTTCTTATTTGCCAAACAGATCTTACTCTTCAAACAGCTTAATAGTTCTCTCTTCTCAATATCGCTTCCTTCTTTCAAAACATACCTTGCATATCCTCGTACATCAATACTTGGTATGTCGATTTTTTCTTTCGTTCCGAGTAAGAATTTTTGCAGTTTGGAGAATTTTTCAACGTCAGCCTTTATCCTTTCTTTAACTTCTATTTCATTTAAATTTATCTTTTCAATCAGTTCATTGAACTGTTTAATTACTTCTTTCTCTTCGGTATATCCACATTTACAATCCACCCCGCGCGCCTTGGTACAGCCATAATAGACATAACGAGCAACACCACCGTTCTTGAGTTTTTTGAATTTCTCGTCTGCCGATATACCAGATCCGCATAATCCACAGAACATCATTTTAGTGAAGGCAAATTCTTTATTTTCTATTCGCAACATATTACTCTTTACCTGACTTTGAACGAGATCAAATAATTCTTTAGTTACTATCGGCTCATGTTTTCCTGTGTACCAGTTACCTGATTTTCTCGGATACTCAAAAACTCCGTAATAGAAAGTGTTGTCCAGAATCTTATAGATATTTCCTAGGCTTAAATGTTTCTTTCCTGTGGCGGTTCTAAGATTTAAATCAAATTTAAGCCAGTTATATATCTTTCGTCCACTCCAGTGCTCATATGCGACTTTCTCAAACATTTTCTTGATGATTGGGGCACGTTCTGGATCAAGGAGTGTTTCGCACTTTCGATCTGTTCGCTTTTCTTTCATGTATCCAGTTGGAGCGGGTCCAGGCCATAATCCCATCTCTACTCGCGTTCGTAGTCCACGTTTAACATTGATACTCTTGTTATCATTTTCCAGTTTCGCCTGACTACAAAGAATCATTAAAAGGAACTTTTCGTTTGGTGAGTTTTTGAAGTGTTGCCCGTATGTTCGTATCTCTAATAGTAACTGTTGATCCATTAAATCAACGACACTTCCTAAGTCGCCAGCGTTACGAGAAAGACGATCGGGTGCCCATGTAAGGATTCCATTGAATCGCCCGCGTCGCACATCTTCCAATATTTCTTTATACACAGGTCGCTGTCCTGATTCTTTTGCACTATGAGATTCTCTTCGTATTTCTGCAATATCAAGTTGCTCTCGCTCGGCAAGCTCAAGCATTTCTTTAACTTGCGAATCAATCGACAGAACTTGGCGTTCTTCTGATTCAGTTGATTTACGAGCATACAAAACGTACCTAATTTTTTGTACTGGTGCTATAACCTCCTTACCAATCCTGGCTGTAGTATATGTTTCCATATATTAATTAATGACAGAGAACACTAGTTTTGCTAAGTCTATGCAGACTTAGCAATATGTCGCATGATCGTACAATTTCATTTATTTATGGGTCATTTTGTGTTAAAATGTACTGGACCCATTTCTCTGCACACGAATCTTGTATTAATTATTGTATGTTAGCGAAACTTTTTTAACAAATTGATTCGGTGACATTTTAAGTGCTGAATGAATTCGTGAATTGTTGTAAAC
>Ga0208506_1000405_pt1 | contig 14047 bp, 15 predicted proteins | sample CryBogCBH29Jul08_FD_184616 | JGI IMG/M metagenome (GOLD analysis project Ga0208506, IMG submission 184616) | Freshwater microbial communities from Crystal Bog, Wisconsin, USA - CBH29Jul08 (SPAdes) | ecosystem: Environmental > Aquatic > Freshwater > Lake | place: Crystal Bog, Wisconsin, USA... | reverse complement strand
ATAGAGAGAAGCTTCAATTGCGGCAAGCGAGGTCTGAACATCTCTTCCTGGGTAGTGAAGAGCTGTTGGAAAAGCCTCTTCATCAAATGGAACAATCGTGGGATTTTCCGCGCTCAGGACGTTGAGGAAACGCACCAGGAAATGAGCATCTGAGTCAGCCAAGTGATGAATGACATATGTAGCTGGCCACTCCCCTTCACCTAGCGGGACACCCAGTTTTTCGGCGGGGATGGCTCGCGCTACTTCGCAGAACTGACGGGTGGCAGATTCAAATTGCTCAAGGAGGGCTTTGGTCATGGGAATACTGTAATTTAGAACCCCATGAGCGCATACCCAGATCGCAACAAGAAGGCACTTCTAGTTATTGATGTTCAAAATGGAGTTGTTGAATATGCCTGGAAGCGCGACACAACCATCTCGAAGATTGCCGCCTTGGTGGATAAGGCACGTGAATCCAACACTGAAGTCATCTGGGTTCAACACTCAGAAGATGACATGCCTATAGATAGTTTGTCTTGGCAGATAGTTCCTGAGTTGAAACCAGCATCCGGCGAGAAAATAATCCACAAACTTTGGCGCAGCTCTTTCGAAGAGACCGAACTTGAAGATGTACTCGAGGAGTTAAAGATTGAACACCTGGTCATTAGCGGTGCCCAAACGAATTTCTGCGTTCGCCACACCATCCATGCTGCAATCGAACGTGGGTTGGATGTCACATTAGTTGAAGATGCACATACGACGATGGATGAATCTTGGAACGGATCACCCATCCCCGCAGAATTAATTGTCGCTGAACTCAATCGTGCCTGTTCGGATTATGACCTTCCAGACAGTCGAGTTGATGTTCTCGCAGCGGAAAGAATTCGCTTCTAGCTAACTCCGCAAATCTGAAATTACTTCAACAAACCAGCGGGAATGTAGGTGAGCCAAGACTTTGGTGCACCGACAGGTTGCCCATTTATGTTGGAGGTTTGAATACTGGAAATCGTCGCCAGGTTCTTCTTTAGGTACGAGTTATAAGTCGCAATCGTTGAGGCAGCAACGCAACGAGGATTAGAAGATCCAAATTTATATTCCTTATTTGCGGCTTCGAGAACTTTAATGATGCTGTTGTTGTACGCAAGAAGGTTCACGAGAGTGTTCTTAGCAAGGTAAGCCTTGGCTGTAGCAATCACTCCATACTGGAGTGCTACATAAACCTTGTCAGCGTTCTTAAGTTCAGTGGTCACCTTTACGCAGGCAGGATTAGTCGCTGGGAGCAAAGTTGTAGGCGCAGATGACGCAGCATGGCTCGCCGCAGGTGTGGCGGCAGCTTGCGCGTTCACTGGCACTAGAGCCAGTGCCATAACGAGGGGCAGACCCATCTTCAAGAATCTGCTGGGAATGCGGGCGGAAGACTGAAATGCGCTCATCCCCCAAATTTACACTGTCGGGAGATGCAGCAAGCACCAGAGAATTTCTCTAGATGAATAGAAGCTGAGCGCCTTCAGTCATTTCTATGAAATCAGATGCGCTGATAATTCCCTCAACGTCATCTCTCAGGTCATTCATTTCCAACTTGTTCATATCCGCTGACATTCGACAAGCCCAAAGGTGGCCTCCTGCAGCGACAATCTGATCCAAGAAATCGGGAACCTCAGGAACATCCAGATCTGCAATCTGCTTTTTTAACATGTGGGTAGCCACTGCGGTCATACCGGGAGCTGGCATCATGGCTTGTGGGATATGCATGTTGTGGCCCGGCAAGTGCATCGCAGTGTTGCCTGCAGGTGAAAATTGCAGATCATTCATCCTTGACTTGGTAATCATGTCAAAGCCCCAGAAGGTGAAGAAGAGCATCGTTTCCACGCCCTCCCCAAGTGCAGCATTAGCCAGAATCAATCCTGGGTATGCCATGTCGAGATTTCCTTTAGAACAGATAATCGCAAGTTTGCGATCTGTACTTTCGGAACCGAAATTAGGAACAATTGATGGCGTCATTTCTTTCTCCTCACACGCAACCTTTAGGTTTTGGCAATCCGGCGATATACGCCATCTTTTTTGCAGGCTTCTTTGGAAATAGAGCGAACTGTTCCTTAACGGGAACTCCACCAACCGTTTGGACGCGACGGGATGTTGCAGTTTCCCCTTGAACCTTGAAATCCTCACGCAAGAATTTGATGATCTTCCAGTGTTCCTCGGTGAGGGGAATTTCAATTTGAGCGGCTAATTCTTTAGCTATCTCTTCGTTCCACTCGTCATACTGCGTCATAAAGCCCTCTTCATTTACATTTACTGGCTTCTCCGCAATCCTAATTACTGGCATTTACCTCAACCCCTTTCTTGATTTCTACTTGACGCTTACCTTTCATAGACATCAGAGATGGAATTGGAATCCAACGAGCTTTAAGCAAGAGATTCCAGTAAATCCATCTAAAAGCTAATTTGCCCATGTGATTGAGGCGGCTCTCCTTGAGAAGAGGGAAGGGCCCGACGATAGGAATCGGGAACATCCCTGAAAGAGGTTCAACTTGATAATTGAAATCAATGAGGAGGCCTTTGCCATTTCCAGATTCGATGAAGCAATTGGCATGGCCATCGAAATTGTGAGTCATATGGCGTCCGTGGATATGTTGCATGAAGTTCTCGGCAAAGAGATCCACAGCAAAGTGCGCCACTGATCCAGCCTTAGAAGCCGGAATATCTGAGGCATCTCCTAATGCGAAAATATTCTCATATTTCTTTGACAAGAAAGTCTCTTTGCTAACGGGGACATAATTCAAATCATCTCCCAGTCCAGATCTTCCAATGAAATCTGCACCCATATTTACGGGAACCGTAACCAGCAGATCAAAAGGAATCTCGCGCTCATCCATGGAGATCATGACCTTTGATTCTGGATCGATATGTTCAATAACAAAATCAGGTTCCAGAGATATATGGCGATCTGTGAGCATGTAGCTAAGCTGCCTCGAACAAACAGGTTTGGTAAAGGCACCCTCTAGCGGCGTGACATAGGTTATTTCTACCTTCTCGCGCATTTTGCGTTCTGTGAAATATGCATCTGCCAGGAATGCGAACTCCAAAGGAGCAACAGGGCATTTAATCGGCATCTCTGAGATATGAATGACTAGGCGTCCTCCAGTGAAATTATCAAGAGCCTCTTTGAGTGCCACCGATCCCTCAAAAGTGTAGAAATCAAAGATGCTCTTACGCCACACAGCAGGGTCATCCATCCCAGGAGTTTGATCAGGACGCGGAGTAGTACCAGTTGCAATCACCAACTGGTCGTACTCAACAACTTGGCCATCTTCTAGGAATATCCGGTTGTTCTCGGGATCAACATGGTCGACTCCCGTGCGGCGATATTCGACGCCCTTAGGAAAGAATCGATCCTTATCCTTAACCAACTCCTCCGGGGTATAAACACCGAAAGGAAGTAGTAGTAATCCGGGTTGGTATAGGTGCTTGTTGTCCCTGTCTATAACCGTGATGGACCAATCACGTTTATCCAACTTCTTATAGAGTTTATTAACGACCATAGTGCCGGCCGTTCCGCCGCCTAAAACTACTAATTTCCTTCTCATGGTTTACTCCTATGAAAAAGAGGCTACTCCGCAGGCTCCAAGGAGATACCAGATCACCTCTGTCTGAAGCATCACATCTTCGTCATGCACGCTTAGGAAAAGACTTGTTTGAGAGATACCACTTGAGACAAACCATGAACGAGAAATCGGTTCGATAGAGATTCGAGCCTTTACACACCTGCCTCGTGAGAGAATCCGACCATGAATAGCCTCTCCACAGTGTCTGCGCTGACCTTCGGAATCCAAGCCTTCGTCACACTCTTCGTGATTCTGGACCCACTTGCCGCTCTCCCAATTTTTCTCTCCCTGGTTGCAGGGCGTAAGAAGAAAGAGCAAATCAGCCTGGCATGGCAGGGTGCCACCTCCTCTCTGATCATCATTGTCGTTTTCGCACTCTTTGGTCAGGTCATCCTCAACTACCTCCACATCTCTCTAAGCGCCCTCCAAGGTGCAGGTGGATTCCTCCTCTTCTTAATCTCTATGGAACTGCTTACTGGGAAAGTCGGTGGAGAAACAGCCCAGAACGAGAAGGTAAATATCGCGATGGTTCCGATCGGAACCCCAGTTCTTGCTGGTCCTGGCGGAATTGTGACGACGATGCTTTACGTTCGCTACGCCCACTCAACTGGCGATAAATTCAGCTTGGCAGCAGCCATCATCATGGTGCACGTCGTGATCGGTCTCATCTTGATGTTCTCTACTGGAATTCTTAGCCTGATCAAAGAATCTGGTGTAACTCTCATTACGCGCGTTGCAGGACTCCTAGTTGCGGCGATTGCTGTCGACATGATTGTGCAATCCATAAAAGGACTCTTCAACCTCGCGTAGGTCTTCTCATGGGCTTTCAAAGTTACATTCTGGATGAGGTAACTAAACAACTTCCTGAGCTGCGCAATCAGACATATGCAGCTGATATGCAGTGGTACATGAAAGATGTTGCACCATTTCTTGGTATAAAAACTCCTGTGCGCCGAGATGCTCTGAAGAGGATTTTTAAAGAAGCACCTGAACCGACTTCTGCTCAATTAGGTAAGACAGCGAGAGCGCTCTGGAAATTAGAAGAACGTGAATACCAATATGCGGCTTGTGACATGCTCGCCACCTTTAACAACTTTCTTGATGCAGATTTTTTAGCCGACCATGCCGAATACCTAATTACTCACAAACCTTGGTGGGACACAGTAGATAGCTTAGGAAGCGCAGTCGTCTCCCCCTTAACGCTTCGCTACAACTCTCTCAAACTCATGAACTCGTGGAATAAGAGTGATGACATCTGGTTGGTGCGAGCAGCCATACAACATCAACGAGGTCGCAAAACCGATACCGATGTTCCTCTGCTACTGAAGTACTGCCACGACCATGCTGATGACCACACCTTCTGGGTTGCAAAGGCGATTGGGTGGGCACTTCGCGATCTCGCCTATTTTGATCCCCCAACAGTCACTAAGTTCCTCAAGGATCATCCAGATCTGGATCGCGTAGCAGTGCGTGAGGCTTTAAAACACGCATAGGTGGCATAATCGCCGCATGCATGAGTTCAACGATGAGGTCGAATCTTTAGCGCACGAAATATTGGCCTATAGCCTGGCTCGCCTCAAGGACAACCCCCCTCTCGATGGACCCCAGACACCTGAGGAGCTTTATGCGCGGGTTGGAAACACGATTACTGAAGATGGCTTAGGTGGGCACGAAGCACTCAAAGTTTTCACTGACACTCTTGCTCTCGCCTGCATCTCTACCGATCACCCTCGATACCTCTCTTTTATTCCATCCGCCCCATCTGAGCACTCCAACCTCTTTGACCTCGTAGTCGGATCAAGCGCTCTTTATGGCGGATCCTGGCTCGAAGGAGCCGGCGCGGTCTTTGCCGAGAATCAGGCGCTCCGTTGGATTAGCGATCTTGCTGGACTCCCCCAAACATCTGGCGGTGTTTTTGTGCAAGGCGGAACTATCGGAAATCTCTCCGCACTAGTCGCTGCCAGAGTCCATGCACGTGAGAAGTATCCAGAGGTAACTCGGTGGGTTGTCGCCTGCTCCTCTGAAGCTCACTCATCCATCCAATCCGCAGCCGACATTATGGATGTTCTCGTTCTGAATGTGCCAGCAAATTCTGATGGAGTTATGACGGGTGAGAGCTTCTCTGCCTCTGCGGATACATACCTTGCCGCGAATCCAACTCATCGAATCTTTGCTGTCGTCGCAACTGCTGGAACCACAAACCTTGGAATCATTGATGATCTAGATGGAGTCGGGCAAGCAGCAATTGCGCGCGATATCTGGTTCCACGTCGATGGCGCCTATGGACTTGCTGCACTTTGCGCTCCATCTGTTCGCCCACTCTTTAACGGGGTGGAAGGTGCAGACTCCTTTATTGTAGATCCGCACAAATGGTTATTTGCACCCTTTGATGCCTGTGCCTTGATCTACCGCAATCCTTCAATCGCTAAGAAAGCTCACACTCAACACGCTTCCTATCTAGATACCTTGGAAGATCCCAACGAGTGGAATCCATCAGATTACGCGATTCATCTCACCCGCCGTGCCCGCGGTTTACCGTTCTGGTTCTCTCTTGCCGCTAATGGAACACGCCAGTATTCAGAGGCGATGCAACAAACTCTTGATATCGCCCAACATGCTGCCCGTTTGGTAACTGCGCATCCTGACCTAGAACTTCTCTATGAGCCAAAGTTATCTATCGTTGCCTTCAAACGAGTTGGTTGGAGCACGGCACAGTACGAAGCGTGGAGCGATAAGTTGCTTGCAGATCAGATTGGATTCGTGGTGCCATCAGCGCACAAAGGCGAACCCATCCTGCGCTTTGCAATTGTGAACCCTTGGACGACTGAGAAAGATATTTCAGATATCTTGGCGACCCTCTAAAACTTAACGATCGAGAACGTTCTTATTTCGATCGTAAGTTTGTCCCGTGCGCTTGTAAGCAATCGCACTCAAGGCTTCCAGCACAACTCTGTTGGCAAGCATTGCGGTGATCTCAGAGTTGTCGAATGCTGGAGCAACTTCCACCACATCCATGCCAACAACTGGCAGTTCCAAACAAATCCTGCGAACTGCTTCCAGTAACTCACGGCTAGTCATTCCACCGGGCTCTGGCGTTCCAGTACCTGGTGCCATGCCTGGATCAACCACATCGATATCAACCGATAGAAATACTCCATCGCACTCATCGGTCAAAGTCTTAAATGATTCATCAAGCACCGCATCTAAACCACGGCTATGGATCTCGGTCATCTCATAAGAGCGCATACCCTGATCGCGCATCCACTTAAGAGTGATGTCATCAGGCCAATACCCACGAAGTCCAAGCTGCAAGAAACGATCTCCACGAACTGATCCGCGGTTGATTAACTGGCGCATCGGCGTTCCATGCCCAACCAAAGCACCGAATTGATTTTCAGCCGTGTCAGCGTGAGCATCGAAATGAATCATCGAAATCTTCCCATTGCCGCGATGGTTGGCAATTCCTGCCACATCAGCTGAAGCAATTGAATGATCTCCACCCAAAATAACTACAAAGGCACCCGCCCTAGAAATCTTCTCTGTGGCATCTTCGAGCACCTGAAGAGCACCAACAAGATCATGTCCTGACATCAAGAGGTCGCCTGCATCTACAACTTTCAAGTCCTTCAAAGCATCTACGCGAAGCGCTAAATGAGGCCGCTCTGCATCATGTCCCAAGTAATCAGTACCGCGAATAGCCTGCGGACCAAACTTGGCGCCTGAACGATGGGAAGTTCCAGAGTCAATCGGAGCCCCAACAATCACAACATCTGCGCCCTCATAAGTAGCAGGAATATCTAAATCGCACTGAGGAACACCCAGAAAGGTGAAAGAAGGGCCGTACATATTGCCGATATTGACCATGGGTGAAACCTTATCGCACCCCTGCGCGCTTACGGCCGACAAACTGCCCCACCAAAACAATGATCAGGGCAATCAAGAACATAGATGAACCAATCACATTTGCCTGAGCTGGAAGTCCGCGTTGTGCAGAAATGTAGACGAACTTCGGGAATGTATTGACATCACCTGAGTTGAAATTGGTAATAATGAAATCATCAAATGAGAGGCTAAATGCTAGAAGCGCTGCAGCAGCAATTCCCGGCGCAACCAGCGGAAAGGTAACGCGGCGAAAAGTCTCACGCTCATCGGCATACAAATCCATAGCAGCTTGCTCTAAGCGCGGATCCAAACTTGCGATACGAGCTTTAACTGTCACAACCACAAATGAGATACAGAACATCACATGCGCAATAACAATTGTCCAAAATCCTGGGTTGAATCCAAAGGAGATAAACATTGTCAAAAGCGATGCACCCATCACGATTTCAGGAGTTGCCATCGGCAAGAAGATCAAGATGTTTACGATCGAGCGACCCTTAAAGGCATAGCGACCCATTGCAAAGGCCATCAAAGTTCCAAGTACTGTGGCAAAGAATGTCGCCAGCACGCCGATCTTGAGCGAGTTGCCCAATGCATTACATACATCTGGCGCGCCACAAGGGTTCTTCCAGTTATTAAAGGTAAATCCGACCCAAACCAAATTGCTCTTCTTGGAATTATTAAATGAGAATACAAAGGTATAAATAATTGGTAGGAAGAGATAAGCAAAACCAATCACTGCATAGATGCGGATTAAATTGCGCGAGAACCAGCGCGAGAACTTACTCATACCAATTCCTCAGTGCCGGCGCGCTTCACATAAGCCATTACCAAGACCAAAATCGTCACCATCAAAATCAGTGAGAGCGCAGCCGCACCTGGGTAATCAACAATCGCCAGATAACGAGCCTCAATCACATTACCGATCATCTTGGTTCCAGGATTGCCCAATAACTCTGCGTTGATGTAATCACCCGCTGCAGGAATAAAGGTGAGAAGAGTTCCAGCCACTACTCCGGGCATCGAAAGCGGCACTGTCACTTTGCGAAAAGTAGTTAGCGCGTTCGCATACAAATCCCCAGATGCTTCCATCATGCGAATATCTATGCGCTCCAAACTGGCATACAAAGGCAAAGTCATAAATGGCAAGAAGTTATAAGTAAGTCCAGCAACCACAGCAAATGGAGTCGCTGTCAGATGATCTTGCGCGCCAAAGATATGTAGAAAGCGCAGCAACTTAATTACCAGTCCCTGCTCCCCCAAGATCTGTTCCCAAGCAACTGTACGGAGCAAGAACGAACAGAAGAAGGGAGCCACGATCAGAACCAGAAGTGTGTTCTTCCAGCGACCTGATTTAAAAGCTACCGCATACGCCAATGGATAAGAGATGATCAAGGCAAAGGCAGTAGCTAAGAATGCATATTCAAAGGAGCGAAATAACTGCGCTTTAGAAGAGGTAATCGCATCAATGAAGTTCGAGAAACGGTAAGTCTGAACATAAGTACCGATACCAAAACCTTGAGTCTGGGTAGAAGTGCTTATCAATTGATAAATCGGCACCAAGAAGAAGATAATCAGCCAAATAATTCCGGGGGCTAACAACCAATACGGCAGCAACTTCTTCTTAGTTAAAACAGCCTTCTTCTCATGCGTACCGGTATGGAGAAGCGCGGTGCTCATTCGCTATCAGGATTCGCTTCTGAGCCGGCGTTAGCATCTTGATCGCCCGCCAATCCAAAGGTAAAGATCGGCTCCCAAGACATAACAACGGCATCACCCTTAGCCAGCGGCGGAGTGCCATCATCGTTCTGCTCAAAGACCATCAACTCTTGCCCCCAAGGCATCTCTACCTGGTACTGCGTGCTGACGCCGATGTAAGAGGCATCAGAGATCACGCCACCCTCAAGGATATTTCCATGCATCGAGGTTCCAGCAGGCTGGATACGAATCTTCTCTGGGCGAATGCCAAGTAGCACTGACGAATCATGTGCATGATTGCGATCCTGGGCCAACCTAACCTTGGTTCCAAAGATATCTACAACCGCGTTGCCGCCAGATGAATCAATAATAGATCCCTTGATCAGATTTGATTGTCCTAGGAAGTTTGCAACAAATGAGGTGCGCGGGTTGTCGTAAAGATCAGCCGGGCTACCCATCTGCTCAATCTTTCCCTCATTCATAACCGCGATGGTGTCAGCCATTGTCATGGCCTCCTCTTGATCGTGAGTCACATGAACAAAGGTGATTCCAACTTCGGTCTGAATCCACTTAAGTTCAATTTGCATAGCTCGGCGCAATTTAAGATCTAGCGCTCCTAGCGGCTCATCAAGTAGTAAAAGAGCTGGACGATTCACGATTGCTCTAGCCAATGCGATGCGCTGTTGCTGTCCACCCGATAATTGATTTGGCTTGCGTGAAGCCAGGTGAGTGAGTTCAACTAACTCCAGCGCTTTATTGACTTGATCATCTACATCTTTTACCCCACGACGACGCAGACCAAATGCAATATTCTCGTAGATAGAGAGGTGCGGGAAGAGCGCATAGTTTTGGAAAACCGTATTAACCGGGCGCTTATATGGCTTCTCATAGGTGATATCAGTCTTGCCAATTGAAATCTTTCCAGAAGTTGGTTCTTCGAGCCCAGCAACCATCCGAAGCGTCGTGGTCTTACCGCAACCAGATGGTCCAAGCAGCGCAAAGAACGAGCCCTCTGGAATAACCAGATCAAGGTCATCAACTGCAACAAAGTCACCAAAACTTTTAGTGAGATTTGTAAGAGTTAAATCTCCGTGTGCTGAGGTAGAAGCATCGACCACTATGCGTTACCACTCGCTTTCTGGAACGCAGTTGCGAAAGCAATCTGCTCAGCTTGAGAGAGATCGCGGAATACATGCAGGTTCTTCCACATCGCAGCATCAGGGAAGATCAACTTGTTGTTGACCTGCTTTGGATTGACCTTCTCCATCGCCTGCTGAGCGCCAGCAACTGGGCAGATGTAGTTGATGTAATTCGCTACACGGGCTGCGACCATTGGGTCGTAGTAGTAGTTAATGACTGCTTCAGCACCAGCCTTGTTTGGTGATAATGATGGAATCATCATGTTATCGGTAGAGAAAGTTCCACCAGATTCAGGGATAGCAAAGCCGAACTGATTGTTGTTCTGCAAGTTGAGTTGGTTGATATCTCCAGACCATCCAATTACCGCTGTAGCGTCACCGCTAATCAAATCTTCCTGATAGCTCTGACCCTTTACCTGGCGGATAAATCCATCGTGGATCATCTTCTGCAGATAATCGATCGCGTTCATAAACTTGTCTTGGCTAAATGGCTTAGAGATGTCCACGCCCTGCCACATCATGATCAAGCCAATGGTGTCGCGCATCTCAGATAAAACTTCGATCTTGCCCTTGTTGGCCTTAGAGAACAATTGCTCCATGGTTTGAATACCCTTAGGGGTTCGGTGCTTGTTCCAAGCAAAGCCGGCGATAATTCCAGCCCACGGTAATGAATAGTGGCGACCTGGATCTAGAGGCCGATTAAGCAAATAAGGCAGGACATTCTTCTTGTTAGGAACCTTGGCATCGTCAAATTTGGTCACATATCCCCCACCGATCCATCGAGCGGCCATCCACTCAGTGAGAACAACAATGTCGTAACCGATATCTTTCTTCAGCTTAAGTTGTGGAGTTACCTTGGCGGTGAAGGTGTCATTGTCATCAATGACCTCCATATACTTAACTGGAATCCCAGTTTTCTTAGTGAAATCAACCAAGGTTGGGTAGTTCTTGGATTTATTGTCATAATCCAGATAGAGCGACCAGTTTGCAAAGCGCACTGTGTTAGAAGTTGAAGCTGCTTGCGCCATCTCCACATCGGAAAGTCCTAAGAGGGAGGCAGCTCCTAGGCCACCTGCAGTCTTAAGAAGGTTACGCCGTGAAATCTCAAAGGGCTTTTGAATGGACATTGCCTGCCACCTTCCGTAAGTGATGAGACGATCCTAGAACTGGGTACCCCTACTTACAACAACTATGCAGTGATTCCCTCTGTAGATTCTTCACGAATATGCCAACTGGTTCCATATGATTCAAGTAACTCTAAGAATGGTTCTGCTGGGAACCATTCTGGGCCATTTACTCCAGATGGTTGCCACTTGCCCTGTGAAATCAATTCCAATGCAATCAAAGGATTGATTGCGGTCTGCCATACGACTGCTTGATCTCCATACTCACCCATTGAGAAAGCATTATCGACAACATTGTAGATATAAACCGCCTTAGGTTTTCCGCTCTTATCCAATCCCTTTACCTGAATACCCGCGCAGGTTTTTCCAGACATCCGTGAGCCAAGAGTTGCTGGATCTGGCAAAAGTGCGGCAAGCAGGTTGCGTGGCGAAACACTCACTCCTTGTACTGCTACAGGATCAGTTCTATCTAATCCAAGTGTATGAATCGTCTTTAAGATATCGATGAAATGTGAACCCAGCCCGTACTTGAAAGCGACCTTGCCGGCATCAATCTTGCGTGGAATGAGAGCAACCTCTTCGTGCTCCACATTGACGCACTCGACTAAACCGATGCCATCTGGAAAATCAAAGTTTTCTAGATCTGAAAAGGCTTCTGTTGTATACCAACCTCTTTCGCGCTCCCACATCAGCGGTGGGTTCAGACACTCTTCAATGGTCGTCCAAATCGAAAAGGTTGGTGCAAAATCGTAACCTTCAACAACTAAGTTCGAACCATCATAAACAATCGCAGAATCAATGCGAGAGAAGAGATTGTCGCTAGCGTATTTAGCAAAAACATCGCTGAGTCCTGGCTCTACTCCGATACCAACTAGTGCGTAGATCCCCTTGGACTTAAAACTTTCATCGCGCGCAAATTGCTCATCACCCAACATCACGCCGACTTCATTCAGCGGATTTGTTGGATGCGCCTTTGAAAGTGACATCGCCATATCCACATAATTAACGCCTTCTATTTCGCAGGCCTCAAAGATCGGCATGACAAAGCGCGGATCTACTGCGTTGATAACAACATCAGGATCTACTAAGCGGATCAATGCGGTGAGATCTTCAACGCTTCCAGCATTAACGCTGGCGGCGGTGAAACGGTTATCCCCCAAGCGGCTCACTGCAGCTTCGGCCTTGGGCAGATCACGATCTGCCACCACCATGCTTGTAATAAATGATCGACGAGAAGCGATATTTGCTAATGCGCTTCCAACTCCACCGGCTCCAATAACGAGGGCCTTCATATGAATCAACTCCAAACGGTTAATTTGAGTCTAGCCAGCCAGAAGCCCTTATTCCACAACCTCAATGGTCATATATGCGGTTTAGTGTGTGATTATTTAGCCAGTAAGATTAGGCAGTGATTGCGACCCAGAGTGTTGAACTACGTGCTGGGGCTCGCCTCCTAGTTAAAGATGTAACTGTCCGAATTAATCATGGCGATCGCATCGGGTTCGTCGGCAGAAATGGTGCCGGTAAGAGCACCCTCGCCAAGGTATTAGCTGGTGAAGGCCTTCCAGCAGGTGGACAAGTACTTCGCACGGGAACTATCGGATACCTCCCCCAAGATCCACGCACCGGAGATCAAGAAGAGAGCGTTATCAACCGCATTCTCTCTGCTCGCGGCCTAGACCTCATTGTTACTCGTATGCGCAAGGCTGAAGAGGCGATGGCCACAGCTTCTATGGATGAACTTGAAGCGGCTATGGAGCGCTATAGCCGGGTTGATCAAGAGTTCGCGGTAGCCGGCGGTTACGGCGCATCTGCAGAAGCAGAATCAATTGCAATGAACTTGGGTTTACCTGAGCGAATCTTCAACGACTCACTATTAGGTCTTTCAGGTGGTCAGCGCCGTCGAGTTGAGTTAGCGCGCCTCTTGTTTGGCGGCTCAGAAACTTTGATTCTCGATGAGCCCACCAACCACTTGGATGCTGAATCCATCAACTGGTTGCGTGAGTACTTAGGTAAATACTCCGGCGGACTTGTCATCATCTCGCACGATGTGAACCTCATTGAAACCGTTGTAAATAAAGTTTTCTATATCGATGGAAATCGAAATGTGATTGATGTCTACAACATGGGTTGGAAGAAATATCTCCAGCAACGTGAAGATGATGAACACCGTCGCAAGAAGGAACGCGCTAACGCTGAGAAGAAAGCCGCGATCCTGGCCAAGCAAGGCGAGAAGATGCGCGCAAAGGCTTCTAAGGCAGTCGCCGCACAAGGAATGTTGCGTCGCGCAGATGCGCTGCTTGCTGGCCTTGAAGATGTTCGTAAATCTGACAAAGTTGCAAAGCTTCGCTTCCCTACCCCAGCACCTTGTGGCAAGACCCCACTTATGGCGCATGGACTTTCAAAATCGTATGGCTCTCTAGAAATCTTTACCGATGTTGATCTTGCAATCGATAAGGGCTCACGCGTTGTAATTTTGGGACTCAACGGTGCTGGTAAGACCACGCTTCTTAAAATGCTTGCTGGCGTCACAGAATCTGATACTGGAGCTATCGAACCAGGACATGGTTTAAAGATCGGTTACTACGCCCAAGAGCACGAAATGCTGGACTTTGAACGT
>Ga0208506_1000404_pt1 | contig 14062 bp, 11 predicted proteins | sample CryBogCBH29Jul08_FD_184616 | JGI IMG/M metagenome (GOLD analysis project Ga0208506, IMG submission 184616) | Freshwater microbial communities from Crystal Bog, Wisconsin, USA - CBH29Jul08 (SPAdes) | ecosystem: Environmental > Aquatic > Freshwater > Lake | place: Crystal Bog, Wisconsin, USA... | reverse complement strand
ACAGAATGGCGATCAGGTTGAAATCATTACCGATAAAAATCACTCTCCTTTACCCTCGTGGGAAAAATTTGTCACTACTGCAAAAGCTTTAAATTGCATAAAAAGAACTATAAGAAACAAAAAAAGGGAAGAATATATAAATCTTGGAAGGGTCATACTGTCTCATTCACTAAATCAAAACAAAATTAATTACTCTAATGATTTAATAGAACCAGCAGTAAAATTTTTCCATAAAGAAAATATTGATGAATTGCTACGCTCAGTAGGCGAAGGACATATACATGCTAATACATTAATCAAATATATTCTTGGCGAGAAAAAAACCATCACCCAAGAATCATCTCAAAAAGATGCATTATATTTTAGCTCAAGCTCCAATCTGGATACTCAAGAAAAAAAAATACAGATACGAGGTCTTGCACCAGAAATACCAGTCCTTTTTGCCAGTTGTTGTCATCCTATACCAGGGGATCGTATTGTTGGAATACATCAAACTGGCAAAGGAGTATTAGTGCATATTTCTGACTGCGAAACACTTCAAAATTACTCCTCTTCCCCAGAAAAATGGCTTGAAATATCCTGGGAAAAAAGTCATAAAGTTAGCTTCTTCTCCACTACGATAAACGTTATCATGCTTAACAAACCAGGAAGCTTGGCAACTTTGGCAATCGAAATTGCAAGACACGAAGCAAATATAAGTAACTTCAAAATTATCTCAAGAGCAAGAGATTTTTTTGAGGTAGCAGTTGATTTAGAAGTCAAGGGATCACATCATCTTTCTGACATTATCACTACGCTCCAGACGAAAGCCTGCATCCATTCTGTTAATAGATACGTTAAACAATAGGGCTAAGTGTACTAGTTCAACTTGCAACCCCACTTTTATATATCTATAATTTGAATTGTTAATATAGTAGAAATATGGCGTTAGAAGAAAAAACTCAACAAGAGATATTGGCTTTTTGCCAAAATGAAGAATATGAAAAGGCGGCAGATCTTTTAGTAGGTGATATCAAAGATATTGAAGCCAGCAAGAAAATTGCAGAAACTTTTAGAAAAATAGGAACTTCAATCACAGCAGGCCTGATCTCTAGTACCCACAACATATATATTAATTCTGCCGATATACCTTCTCTCACAAAAAATTTAGATAATGCATCGTCGAGCTATACTATAAACTCAATCACCATGGTTGCCCCTAAAAATAGCGATGAAATAAAAAAACCAATAACAAAGGAAGAAAAACAAAATACCATTTCCCTGCTTCGCAACCAACAGGCAGACTATTTAAAAAAACATGGAGCTCTAAATCTAGATATAGCCGGCCAACTTACCACTTTACTTAACGAGAGCAAACCGTCCACAAACCAGGAACGATTAGAAATATCAACATCCCAAGTTAGTAACGGATCCGCACCAGCACAGGGCTCAAAATACTGGTTTGTGCTACCAGAGACTGCTGATCTAGAAAAATATGAATCGGTTAAGGTTGTTATAGGGTCTCCTATGACAGATATTTTACGTGATCGATATGAAAATCAATATAGAACAACTATCAGAACTCAAAAAGCAGAAGAAGATTTAAGCGCAGAGGCACAGTTCGAGCAAAAAAAAGAACTTGATAGGCAAAGATCTTTTGTCACAATATACAAAGACCCTAACAATATTGAAGATAGAGATATCTACGTCCACCAAGTTGCTTCTAAATGCACTACCGATCAATATCAAGCCGTTAAATCCCAACCAGATAAACAAGATCATAACATCAAATATTACGATTTCGGTACCGGCCGACTTATTGATCATTATGACCCACAAACGAAAAATCATAGATTAACTATAGATGGTGAAATAAAGGGTGCTTTCACAGTATGTATAAAACGCCGTACCGATAGTGGCAGGTTAATAGATGATTCGTACGACGTAGCAGAGTTTCGTGATAATGAACCAGTTTTGTATACGCAATCCTCTAAAGGCAATGTAGCGATAAAATATTTTAGCGAAATCCAAAGAGGGTCTGAGCAATCAGACCTCACCTTGAAAATTCCTAAGCCAGCTGAAATACAAAAAACATCAACTGAACAAAAAGAATCTCGAGAAGCGCCAGATATACAAAAAGAACCTGTTATAGCTCAACAAAAACCTGAAACAATCGCAGCACCTATTCAACAACAACCATCTCCAACTACTCAAACACAAGAAGAATCTGTGAATTTAGATGCAAAATACTTCAGAGGTCAACTCGCTGCTGCATTAGTAAAGCCAACATCTGAAACCACCAGAAGTTATTTAGCAGATCAATTAGCAAAAGCAGAAGGAAAATCAATCGATGAAATAAAAAAAGAATTCAAAATTGCTCCGCCTGCTACCACAGAAAAAATTGAGCCCATCACTACTCAACAAACTTCTACAGAAACTCAACCAGAATCACCTTTGAAAGATATAGTCAAAAAAATAACAACGCAAACACCAAAAACTTTACAAACTATTGATACAGATGCCTTACAAAAGATCAAAGAAGCTCTAGTCAAAAGCATGCAAAGCACCTCAAAAGAAGAAACAAAATCTATGCCAGTTCAACAAACAAAAATTCAACAAGAACGTTAATAACAATAGATTTCTTCTATACCCATCACCTTTGCACGAAAGAACTATAATCTATCCATCAAAAGCGTTAAGTTCTCGTCATATATGGACGAGAGTTTGGGGTAGTGCCGAACACACAGATTCGTCACTGCGAGAACGCCCCTTAGGCCGACGCGGCAGTCTATTGCCACAAGTTCCGTCGGTCGATATAGGCGTGGATTGCCCCGCTGACGCCCAGCAATGACGAATTTACCGGTTCCTATGGCGTACAACGCTTTATCCTCATATGTATTTGAACTTCTCTATAGCGATGAGGAAAGTTTGCCACCACATGAAACCTATAAAGTTTTTATCTTTTTTACGCTATTTTCTTATGGATTCTGAAAAATATTTTTCTACTCAATTCCTTTTTAAAGAAGAGACTAACTTTGTAGAGAGAGATTGATTACAAGACTTGCTGCATTCTGCAGAAAAAATCAAGGCTTACCATAAAGATTTATGGTAAGCCTTCTTGAGGAGGCAAAGCTCAAATTTATCAACTCTCGCTTTGTGCGTATAATATTATCTACAACTCCCTGCTATTTCTAGTAGAAAAAGATACGGTCCTATAAATTCGTAAATTACAAAAAGAACTGTATCAAAAATACACTAGAATTGGAATTTAGTTCCTAATGTAAACGCAGTACCACTATTCGATGCTCTTGAATCTGAGAACGACGAATTACCATTAGCATCATTTTTCTTTGTAGGTACAGGTATTACAGAAGTGTAATTCTTTTTCTGCCACATATCAAAGAAGACTATACTTGCATAAGGCAATACTCCTGGAATAAGCTTATATTCTCCCGCAACAGCAGCAACTATCATAGGGTTATCATATTGCCTACTGTAAAAGAAGGATGAGCTCAAAGTAGCTTTCTCAGTCAGATCATAAGATGCCCCCAAAACACTGAAATATGCGTAAGGAACGTGAGCAGCTGTTTTCTGAACACGAGTCTTCCAATGATTACCGTAAGAAGCTGTCAATGATAGTTTCTCGTATTTATAAGTACCCCCTATCATAACGGCAGTAGAATTGTAATAACTTCTGTGATTTGCCTTATCTAAAGGACTCCTTTCGACTTTAGCCATTTCACCTGCCAAAGCAAACTCAAGATTTTGTTTGTTATCTAATGGTTTTTCCCATGTAAGACCCATGGACACGCCGTTAGTTTCTTTTCTATTTGGGACTTTTGCATTTGGCATATTTGCGTAGCTACCATTATTATAGACGTCAGGAATATAAGATATACCATATTGGAACCCACTATATTTTGGAGTATAATACGTGACTTTCCTTGACCTTTCATGACTTCCGAACAAATCAAAATCTTTCTCTTTAAATACTAATTTTGGAGAGGTAAGGAAGTTACTGCTCTTCACGCCATGAGCATCAGTGTTTACATAGTCTTCCCAACCACCAGAGACATCCCCATCAATTTTCATATTATTGGCCGCACTAACATTGGAACCAAACTCCGCTTTACCAAAAGAAGGTTGCTCAGCCCATATATATGTTCTATCTAAATAATGAGCACCAGCTGGCGTAGCAGTAAGGTTGTTACTAGCCAAACCTAATTGTAACCCAACATTCCAATTATTTGCTAACGCCTGCTTAGCACTAAGATGTATAGCAGCATTTGAGTTAATACCTATATCGGTATTATTCTCAGTAACACTCTTCCCAGCACCATGTTGCAATCTAGTACCTGTCTCGAACAATAATTCAGCACCAATATCAACATTAAAACCATCCTTTGACTTAATTAAAGAAACGTCAGCCATAGCTCCAGACGACAATAATGCGGTGATAGCTGTAGTAATTAAAACTTTATTTTTCATGAAACCCCTACTCCCTATAATTGTTAGCAGGCGTTAATATATAAACACTCATGTAAAGGTCAATCAAAAAGAAAGGCTTGTTCCAATTATCAATGCTATTCCACTATTACTATAGTTAGATTGCAACAGAGACGCCTGTCCATTAGCATTATAAGGTACATCTACATAATTATAGCTCTGTTTCATATTGATATATGTTGCCTCAATATAAGGAAGGCATCCATCAAATAAATTATGCTCACCACCTAGGCTAACAACATTCATAATGTTACGTAGATTTTCGCTATAAAGATACGAAACACTCCATCTGGTTCTAGTAGTCAGATCATATTTAGCGCCAGCGGTAATAAAATATGCATCTTGTATACCAGCAATTTTCTGGTTATCCGACTTCCACTGATTACTGTACGATCCCCCTATAGTAAGTTTCTGATATCTGTAATTTGCACCAAGTTCAAATATCCTCGGATTATAATATTCGCGTCCATTGGCCTTATCTAATCCGCTACGATCCAACCTTCCATACTCGCCTATTAAAGCAAGCTTGATATGTTCTTGATCGCTAATATTTTTTTCCCAAGTAATCCCACCAGTAACACCATTACTTGGATTTCTATTAGGTCCTGATGAATTTGGCATAGGCGATATACTCCCGTAATTTACTGTATCAGCAATATAAGTGACACCAAATTGAAACCCATAGAATTTAGGACAATAATAAGTGATTTTTCTAGCCCTCTCATTTGTACCTAAAAGCTGGAAATCATCATCAGGAAATAATAAACCAGGAAAAATTATAAAATTTGAACCGTTCACAGCCGTAGCTCCAGAAGCAGTGAGTGTATTTGTGTTAAAATATTTATTCCAAGATCCATTCGCACCACCCGTAGCTACAGCAATACTAGTGCCGTTTGTTTCCATGGCATGAGCAGCGCCTGCATTAGTACCATACTCCAAATAGCCATATTTATCGTTATCCACCCATATATATGTCCTGTCCCAGTAATTTGAACCAGCCTGAGAAGTAGAGATGGTATGAGTCGCAAAGCCAAGCTGCAACCCTATAGTAGTATCTTGAATGGCTTTGTTTTTGACAGTAAGATGCACAGAAGAAGCAGAGTCAAAACCAATATTGTCGTTATTAGGGGTCACAGAATATGTGTTATTCTGAACCCTAGAGCCAGCCTCTATATAAGCCCTGCCACCAATGAAGACCTGATTGTAGGAAGAACTTTCATATAAAATTGTATCAGAGTAAGAAGCGGGCGTGAAAAACAGCGACGCCATATATAGATAGGATAGTCTTCTCAAGATCACAGATCTTGCTTTTGATTTCGATAAGAAGATTGCTCTGTAAGCGCTACAAACTCCAGTCATTGCGAGAAGCCCTTTATGGCGCGTAGCATTCCATTCAAACAATCTTCATCACTACATATAGGCCTGGATTGCCACGCTTCGCTCGCAATGACGAGATTTTGGGGCACTGCCGAACACACAGATTCGTCACTGCGAGAAGGCCACTTAGGCCGACGCGGCAGTCCATTGCCACAAGTTCCGTCGGTCGATATAGGCGTGGATTGCCGCGCTTCGCTCGCAATGACCGGTTTTATGGCAGCGTCGTCACTAAGATGAAGCATAAAGCGACGTAGCATTTCATGACCACAAGCCCTGTAACTGTATAGGCGTGTATTCACAAATGATGAGAAGAAAACCGTTTCTATCTTTGCCCAAAACATATTTAAAAAAGAAAAATGATATACAAAAATTGTAACGCAAACTATACAAAGCACAAGAAAGAAACCTAAAGAACATAAAAAAAGATGGCCAAGAAAAACCTGGCCATCTCTAAATCGACTTTTCTAATTATAAGAACTAGAATTTCAATTTTGTACCGATGATAAATACTACTCCATTAGCTTCTTTATGAAGATTACTTATAGCACCAGCATCAGCGGTTGGGAAAGTGCCAGGAGCATTCTCAGCACTACTTGGTAATGCCAATCCACCTCGTCTTTTCAAGTCTAGGTCATAATATGTAGCTTCTGCATAAGGCATGATACCTGTAGCTAAAGCATACTCAGCACCCAAAGATGCTATATTACTTGTATTCTTGTTTTTGGAACCATACATGTATGTAAGACTTGTATGTAGCTTATCGAAATTATAAGCCAAACCAGCTGTTGCATATTGCACACTAGAGTTTTTCACATTTTTCAGGAAACCTGTATTATCTAGATAACCATAAGATAATGCAGCTTTCATGTCTTTATACATTAACATACCACCGACATCTACACCTCTTGTAGGAGCGGCAGGAGCAACTCCTGTAGTTCCGTTTGTAGATCCTGGTCTTGCACTACCCCATACGCCAACTAGAGATGCGCCACCTGTTAAGTCGTTCATGATTTTTCCATCCCATGTCAAACCAGCAGAATAAACGTCGCTCAAACCAGCATTATTGCTTGAACCAGCATTAGGTAAAGCTGCCTTATTGCCTACATTTCGTGAATCTGGTGTCCAAGAGAAACCAGCCTGCACCCCATACCATTTTGGAGAGTATAGGTTAAGCTTACGAGCTTTTTCTTGATACGTAGCGTGGCCAAGACCTTCCCTGTAGTTCTCGGAATTTAAGTCAAGATTCAATTTATTGTCTGAAACATCCCATGGTGTAAGAATAAATTCATATGGAGAAACGCCATTTGTAGTTTTACCAAGGAAGTTTGTATTGATAGCACCTTGGAACCAGTTACCAGAGATACCACCGCTAGCAACAGCTATAGTATCAGCACCTACTCTCATGGAAGCAGAGACGTCATCATTACTACCGAACTCCATACGACCGTAGTCTTTATGCGAGACCCACATATATGTATTATCCATGCTTGTAGTAGCATTAGCTGGATTTCTTGAAGATTGAGCATGTGCTGTTAAACCAACATGAGCACCGTACTCCAAGCCTTTAGCAGTAGTATTCATAGCTTCTAACCAAACGAAAGAATCGGTAGCAAAGCCCATGAACGCGTTGTTTTCTGTGATATTACTGATATTTGTACCAGCTCTGCTTATTGCATAACCATCGAACATACCACCAATTTTTACACTTAAATCATGCGAAGCTGCGTGTCCGACATCAGCGAATGCACTCCCTGCAAACAAACCGACAATTCCAGCTGTTGCAAGTAATTTTTTATTTATCATAACCATTACCCTTAAAATTAATTAAAAACATCGGCAACCAAAGAAGCCTCAACTACCATCGACCCAAAGTGCCAATGTTTGTTATAATCATTATATGTTTGAATCTAGGATATGAACAAGAATAAACTGGCCAACTAAAATAACCGCGAATAGAAGATTCCGTTTTTTGTGACATAAACCACACAGATGTTTGAGCAAAATCCCTACCAAACCCTTGTGCAACCTAGTGTCAAGCACTTAAAAGAGACTCTAACTCTCCATTATGCTCTAAAGCAAACAAATCATCGCAACCACCTATATGCTTACCCATTATGAAAATCTGTGGGACAGTTTTTCTGCCGTTAGATTTTTCTGAAAGAGCCTGTCTTTTTTCTGGATCATTTCCAACATCAATCTCTTTATAAGCAGCACCCTTAGAATCTAACAATGCCTTAGCCCTAAAGCAATAAGGGCAGCCATCTTTTGTATATATAATTACCTTATCCATTACTTACAAAAAAAAATAGTATATAACATATGTTAACAGTAATGATACTTGTAACCGTGAAAGAAAGTCAAGCATTCAAAATCAGTACGGAATATAGTTTATCTGGAGATCAGCCAAAAGCAGTGGAGTCCTTGCTTTCAGGCATTAGAGAAAACAAAAAAAACCAAGTGCTTTTAGGCGTCACAGGATCGGGCAAAACATTCACTATGGCAAATGTGATTGCGACCTGCAATAAACCAGCCCTGATACTAGCACCAAACAAAACTTTGGCTGCCCAGCTTTATTTAGAGATAAAAGAACTATTTCCAGAGAATCATGTAGAATATTTCGTATCATATTATGATTACTACCAACCTGAAGCTTATATAGCGAAGAGAGATTTATATATAGAGAAAGACTCATCTATAAATGAACAAATAAACATCATGCGACACTCTGCTACGAGATCTTTGTTTGAAGAAAAAGACGTAATAATTATCGCATCAGTCTCATGCATTTATGGATTAGGATCGCCTGAATCTTACTCGTCTATCACTACAAAACTAGAGGTTGGTAATAAAAAAAATCGAGAACTTTTATCTCAAGAATTGGTAAATCTTCAATATACACGTAACGATCTTGAACTATCTAATGGTACATTTAGAGTACGCGGAGACGTGATCGACCTTTCACCACCGCATATTCCCGACAAAGCATGGCGTATTGAATTTTTTGGAGATGTTATAGATTCAATTTCAGAGATAAATCTAACTACCGGCAAGAAAACACAAAAACTAGATCAAATCACTATATATGCTAATAGCCATTATATTGCTTCAAAAGAGACCACGTCCAACGCTATAGAAAAAATAAAAATCGACCTCAAACAACGGCTAGAAGAGTTTTACGATCAGAATCAATTAGTTGAAGCTCAGCGACTCAGAGAGAGAACAGAGCTAGACTTGGAGATGATGATAGAGACAAATAACTGCAAAGGGATCGAAAATTATTCGCGATATCTTACTGGAAGAAAACCGGGCGAAGCTCCACCTACACTTTTTGAATATCTACCTAAAGACTCTCTGTTATTTATCGATGAAAGCCACATAACAGTCCCTCAACTCCATGCAATGTATAATGGCGATAGATCAAGAAAATCAGCTTTAGTAGATTACGGCTTCAGACTTCCATCTGCCCTAGATAACAGACCATTAAAGTTTGAAGAATGGGATGCAATTAGGCCACAAACTATATTTGTATCTGCCACGCCATCAGAATACGAACTAAACTTGGTAAACCACCAATTTATAGAACAGGTAATAAGACCGACAGGCCTAGTAGACCCTGTATGCGAAGTGAGGCCAGCAGAAAACCAAATCGATGATCTTGCAAAAGAGATCCAAGAAAGAATTAACAAACAACAACGCACTTTAGTAACTACTCTAACAAAAAAAATGGCAGAAAAAATCACGGAATATCTGATGGAATCTGGCATAAAAGTTTCATATCTTCACTCAGAAATACATACTTTGGAAAGGATGGAAATCATCAATGATCTTAGACGCGGAGATATCGATGTGATAGTAGGTATAAATCTTCTAAGAGAGGGTCTTGATATACCTGAATGCTCACTAGTAGCAATTTTAGATGCTGATAAAGAAGGCTTCCTTCGCTCAGAAACTTCATTAATTCAAACTATAGGAAGAGCCGCAAGGCATATAGAGGGCAAGGCTATATTATATGCAGATACTATAACTGGTTCTATAAAACGCGCATTATCAGAAACTGAAAGACGCAGGAAGGCCCAGATAGAATATAATATAAAACATAATATCACCCCAGAAACTATAAAGAAAAGACTATACGCCCCTCTTCATCAGCTAAGCGAAGTACAGGACGAACCTTTCTCTAAAGAATTTGGCATCGATGAATCTTCAAGCAAAAAAGAGATGGAGTCTTATATATCTGTATTAAAAAATCAAATGCTAGAAGCAGCAGAAAATTTAGAATTCGAAAAGGCTGCAAAAATAAGGGATAAAATAAGCAATATAGAGAAGATGCTGTAAAATAGACAATAGGATTCGAAGTCACAAATATGTTATTTTCATATATAAAAATAAAAATCCAAACAAATTCTTCTAGCAATGCTTAGTGATAATGTATAATAGAATAAACAAGCAAATTTTTCAAGAAAGTGAGAATGAGGAAAAAACTACGAGCACCAAGAGATCCACAGGTAAATTGGATTCCAACAATCACTAGCGAACAACAGACACCTGCAACTCAAGAACAACCAAGCCCACCAGATATTGTAGCACTCGCGGATAATGCAGCTAGCGAACAAGTATCTGCAACAGAAGCCTACGTTGAACCACCAAGCCCACCAGATCTTGGAGCACTCGTAGATATTGTAGAGGAACAGGAAGCCCAAAAGGATACTCTAGACGATTCTGAACAAAAAACCACCACAACTGCTGAGCAAGAATATTCAACAAAATCCGATACGACTACTGTAAACGAACCTACATTAGAAGAACTACAACAAAAAGAAATAGAGACAAAATGTGCTTTTGAAAAAGCACAAGCAGAATTCGAAAAGGCCAAAACAGAGGGCATAGAAAAAGCTTTCTTAGAAGCTACTAGCGTAGAAGAAGATCAAGATGCCGCTAAAACCGCTAATCAACAATCTTCCGCAACATCCGAGACAACGACCGTAAATCAACCTAAATTAGAAGAACTTGAGCAAAAAGTAGAAGCTGCTCAGAAGGCCTTTAAAGGCGCACAGACAGCACTGATAGAAGCAGAACTCTCAGCAGCTCAAGCCACAACTAATGTAATTTCTGTGCAGCTATCGACCCACACTAATGTAATTTCTGTGCAGCTATCGACCCACACCGCGCTCCTAAATGCCGCAATATCCTCTATGGATGAAAACTCAGCAAACATAACAGGTATAAGCACTACACTACACTTGATACAAGAGCAAAACACACTCATAGAGATTGCAATAGCAGGGCTTGCTGCAAACCAGATTATTTAGTAACCTTCAAAACTTCGATTGATTCGTCACCTTCTTTTCCTAGATAGGAGCCAGAAATCCCGACAGTCTCTATTGGCAAATTGGACTCAGTATCCACATGTATAAATGTTGTAGTTGCCACAATTGTAGCCTGTTCTTCTTGTTCTTCATCATCCTCTTCTATTGTTGACATACCAACATTTTGAGTTACAGCAGGATCTGTAGCCTGTTTATTAAAATCTTCAGAGTTATCTTTATTTTCCTGTAGTTTTTTTCTCACAAACTTAACCAACCTAGGATCAAACTCATTTTTCAATGACTTCAACTTTTTTTCCATTTCTTCAATTTCCTGCTCAAACCCTTTAGGAGCCTCATCTTGATGATGCTTTGCCATATTATCACCTGATAAAATATACATTACAGTACTGTAGCTACTGGTTAGAATTCCCACCAGAAATCAATCATAAACCTCAATGAAATTTTCTGATACCGCAATCTTTGGATGCAAAAAAAACACAGATAACCACGCAACGCATCTATCTCGAAAAACTGTTGTATGTAATAACATTTTTTACTATGCTGCTCAGAAACATGCAGCCGTAGCTCAGATGGATAGAGCACCAGATTCCTAATCTGGGGGTCACAAGTTCGAATCTTGTCGGTTGCACCAAGTCTCACCTATCAGTATTATAAGCGAATGCAAATAGTACGAGATTATAAAAACTAACTAATGTACATGATTTAAACTACTACACAACCAAAATAACAACTTGACATAAATTGCCAAAAAATATACAAAGTTACAAACTGGTTTTTAACAATATCTAAGGAAACAGATGGCTAATCATAATTCTTCTAAAAAATCTATACGTAAGACTATAAAACGCACTTTGGTCAATAAAATGTGTGTTAGCAGATTAAGAACTTTGGTCAAAAAGCTTCATTCATTGATTGAAGCGAACGACGCAAAATCTGCTTCAGCATTATTCCCAGATGTACAATCCGAGCTAATGAAAAACGTTTCTAAAGGCACGTTAAAAAAGAACACTGCTTCTAGAACAATCAGCAGAATTGCAGCAAAAATCAAGAAAATCTCCTAAGCCTGTACCGCATAAAATTCTTAGCCCTTGCTGCTTTACAAGGGAATTTATTGTTTTTTACTAACTATGAGAACAAGTAAGATTTTTTTGCTATTTTTTCTTGTATTAATGTTATATTTAAACTAATAAAAACAATAAGATTATTTATAAGAACTCTAATGAAACAAGTAAAAATACTTCTAGGCTCAATTCTCGGTAACACACTTGAGTACTATGAGTTCTCTATCTTTGCAGTGTTCGCAATACAAATAGGTCAAGCCTTTTTCCCAGATCAAAACAACGTTAATCAACTTCTACTGACTCTTGTCTTATTTGGCTCAGGGTTTTTATCCCGTCCATTGGGCTCAGCTATTTTCGGCCACATAGGTGACAAACTTGGAAGAAAAAAATCTCTCATACTAACTATCACAGGCATGTCCGCTGCGACCCTAACTATAGGATTTATACCTGGATATAATGAAATAGGCATTGCTGCTCCAATATTATTACTAATCTTGAGGCTTGCGCAAGGCATATTCATCGGAGGGGAAGGCGCCGGCTCTGCCGTATATGTCCTGGAACACGAACTAAAAATGAACAGAAATGTTGTCGGCGGATTCTTAATTACATCAAATGTTTCTGGCGTATTAATAGCAAGTATAGTGGGCCTAGTCATTACAAAGACCGTCGGCTTAGATTCTACAAGCTGGAGATGGGCCTTTATCTTTGGTGGTGTAGCTGGGATCATAATAAGCTATATGCGCTTTTCTTTACCAGAATCAGAAAAATTCAACAATTTAACTTCAGAAGAAAAACATCGGGCACCAATATTAAAGCTCTTCACTTTATATTGGAGACAAGTCTTAGTAGTGGTAGCTTTTGCGGGGTTCTCAGCCGGAGTATCCTACACAATAAAAGGATATTTAGCTGTACACTTCCAAAATGTTATGAAATTACCAGCCGATGACTCTTTCCTACTACTAATGTTTACCACAGTAATATTTGCTATTTTACCTCCAATATGGGGGCTATTATCTAGCAGATTTACCTACAGAAACTTTATTCGCGTTACTTCTATCTTGATTATACTACTATATATTCCTATCTACATGCTAATTTCTAGCACTAGTTACATAGCTATCACTTCAGGACTTGTAATGCTGGCAATGCTGGCTTCTGCTATATGCACACCTATATATATATATTTCTCTGATTTATTCCCGACCTCGCTTCGTTACTCGGGGGTGGCTGTCAGCTTTAATATAGGCATAACCTTGATGGGCGGCTTTACTCCATTGATATCAGCTTATCTTGTTAATAAGCTAGGACAACCATTTGCACCAGCATATTATATTATAGCGATGGCAATAATTTACCTCGTGCTAGAGCAATATATGCACAAGAAACTTGAGTATTTTAAGTAATTAGATATTTATAGAGTTTCTAATTCAGACTTTGAGAATCCTGTCATTTCAGATATAGTCTCATTACTGAGGCCTTTAGCCAGCATTTTTCTTGCCATCTCCACTCTTTCTTGCCCTATGCCTTCTTTCCTTCCTTTCTCCATGCCCTCTTTCAGGCCTTTTTCTATACCTTTCTGCATGCCTTTCTGCATGCCTTTTTCCATGCCTTTTTCCATACCGATTCTCTCAGCTTCTTGCTTCATGTATAGTTCGACACAATATTCATCTCGCTCACGCTTTAGCTCACGCTCATATGTCCATAATTCAGGCTCAGTCCAATTAAACCTCTCTACCTCCCTATACGCAGCCTTGATTTCTATGTCCTTACCAGCTAACGACTCTAACTCAGCATCGCTCATACCTTCTGCAT
>Ga0208506_1000403_pt1 | contig 14072 bp, 12 predicted proteins | sample CryBogCBH29Jul08_FD_184616 | JGI IMG/M metagenome (GOLD analysis project Ga0208506, IMG submission 184616) | Freshwater microbial communities from Crystal Bog, Wisconsin, USA - CBH29Jul08 (SPAdes) | ecosystem: Environmental > Aquatic > Freshwater > Lake | place: Crystal Bog, Wisconsin, USA... | reverse complement strand
CGCGATGAAGACGCTGGTGGCATTTACAGGTGGTAGAGCAGAACTAGTCGAGTCCGCCGAGCCCACCTTGGCGAGCGATGAAGTCTTGGTAGCCCCAATCTTGACTGGAATCTGTGGAACCGACCTCGAGATTATTCACGGGAAGATTGATCCTGCCTACGTAATTTATCCGGTCGTGATCGGCCACGAGTGGTGCGGACGAGTGCTTGAGATAGGAGCTGACGTTGATTCGATATCCGTCGGAGATCGGATTGTCGTCGAAGGAATTATTCCCTGTGGCCATTGCTTTGAATGTACGAGCGGTAACTCCAACCGCTGTACAACATACGACGAGATCGGCTTTACGCGACCTGGTGCAGCTGCGGAATTAATAAAGGTGCCAGCTAGACTCGTTCACAAGATTGCAGATTCAGTTTCCAATGAGTCAGCCGCACTTGTCGAACCCACCTCCGTCGTGACTCAAGGTATTCTCAAAGCTGCTCCGAAAGTTGGTGCACGAGTACTTGTTATTGGCGATGGCACGATCGCATTAATCGCAGCAAGATTGATCCGCAATTGGCAACCCAGCTTCGTAGAGATGTTAGGTCTAAAGGCTGGTCAAGCCGAGATGGCTTTCCAGGCAGGAGTGGACTCCTTTATTACAGCGACCCCAAATGCCAAATACGACTTAATCATTGAGGCTTCCGGTTCAAGTTCTCGTATCTCTGAGTCAATTCGCCTCCTTGTACGTGGCGGAACTTTGCTACTCCTTGGATTTACGGGATCTGATGTAACAACCGGGATTTCAATTGATGATGTCGTTAATGGCGACCTTAATCTGCTTGCCTCATTTGGGTACTCACGTTCAGCGTGGAAGCAGACTGTATCCCTCCTCAACTCTGGTGGACTTGATCTGACCTTCTTGGTTACGCATCGCTTCGCCTTGGAGGATTTTGCGGAAGCGATCGCTGCACTCGAAAGCGCTCCGGCTCCCCGGGGCAAGATCGCGTTGCAGATAGGACGTTAATGAACTTCGAGATCTTTGATGAGCGCATCTCTGTACTCGGGGAATCACCCTTCGCTTTTGGAGCGAAGAGTTCCGAGGTTTCGTGGGCCGATATCTTGGGTTCAAGAGTCCGCACCCGAAATCTGATCACCGGTGAAATCGGTGAATTTCAGACTGGTGAAAATGTTGGCTTCGCCCTGCCCCGAACCGACGGTGGCTATCTATTAGGTACAAACTCGGGACCTGTACTCCGAGATCCAGATGGAACCACAACAGCGCTCTTCTCTCTGCAAGAGGTAGATCCGCAATGCCAATCCCACTCTGTCCGTTGGAATGACGCGAAGGTGTCACCCAGCGGAAATCTATTCTTGGGAACGATGGCCTATTCGATGCTGCCAAAGACATCTACCCTCTTCCGTTACTCACCTCAGAGCCGTGCACTTGATGTTGTGTTTCCAGAGTTAACAATAAGTAATGGAATGGATTGGAGCGATGACGGAGCAATTCTCTACTTCATTGACTCCAGCTGGCAGGCGGTCCGTGCATTCTCGGTTGAAAACGATCAACTCTCCGATGGTCACAACGTTATAAAGATTGCACCCGAAGATGGTGCACCTGATGGGATGTGCATGGATGCCGAGGGCGGAATATGGGTTGCACTCTGGCGCGGGTCGGAGGTTAGACGTTACGACTCCTACGATAATTTTAAATTAACTGAGCGGATTCAACTCCCCGCGAAGTACATTACTTCGTGCGCATTTGCTGGCGAAAATCTCGATACTTTGATAATCACTTCTGCCACTGATGGAGAAGTTGGTCTCTCTCCTGAAAGTGGCATGACCTTCATGGCTACACCAGGCGTGAGGGGAAGACCGTCACGCCCTTACCCGAACTAACTCTTTACGAGAGCCGTGCGACTAACGTCGCGGGGAAGTTTTGGAAAGTTACGGGGCGTAGGAATCTACTAATTGCATGTAAACCAACTGAAGTATGCAGCGAGTTAGTCGAGGCCGGATATGGTCCGCCATGTTGTTGGCCAACCGAAACCGCAACTCCCGTAGGCCACGAATTCCAAGAGACGCGGCCAACTCTCTTCGCTAGCGCCTTTACAACCGCAGCCACGTTCTCATCTTCTGCGCCAGCAAAGAGTGATCCGGTCAGCGCACCCTCAAGCTCGGCCAACTGCTCTATTAAGGCAGATAGATCTGAGTAGGTAACAACCACTCCCGTGGGTCCGAAGCACTCAACACGAAGCGCCGCTGGGTTCTTCTGAGTAATTTCCAAATCTGTGAAGATCACCGCTGGCGCTGAGTAAATTCCCGTATCTGAATTGCTCTCCCCCAGGATCGGCGCGCTTCCCAGTGTCGTCGCAAGCACTTCGCGTTGGGCATCATGTGCCTTCTTTGTTGCGGGACTTAAGAATGGAGTTGGTTTGCGCGCTGCAACCTGGTCAGCGATCTCTTGCAAAACCGGAGATCCGGCTGGAACGAAGAGAATGCTGGGGTTGGTGCAGAACTGACCATTTCCTAATAGCAATGAATCAAGGTAAGCAGTAGCGAATCCCTTCGGATCGCCAAGGCCCGATGCGAGCGCGACTACTGGATTTACGCTGCCGAGCTCACCATAGAAAGGAATAGGAACTTCGCGGCTTGAGGCGATATCAAAGAGGGCGCGGCCGCCTCGAAGTGAACCGGTGAATGCTCCCGCCATAACTGCTTCGGATTTGAGCGCATAGGAGCCGGCCTCTACTCCATGAAAGAGAGCCAAAACATCGGCAAAGCCATGTGCAGCGAAGATTTCTGCCGCAATTTCGTAGACCTGCGTGGAGGTTTGCGGATGCGATGGGTGCGCCTTAGCGATGACTGTGCACCCAGCTGCAAGCGCTGAAGCTGTATCACCCCCAAGAACGCTAAAGGCGAAGGGAAAGTTGTTGGCACCGAATACAACGACTGGGCCCAAGGGTTGCAGCGTACGAATAAATTCTGGATGGCCGACTGGTGGTGCCCCTTCGACAAAGGGATCAGATTGCGCCGTGACAAATTGACCGCTCTTGATAGCTTTTGCAAACTCGCGGATCTGGAAGGTGGTGCGCGCGACCTCACCGGTGAGGCGTGGGGAACCGAGCCCAGTTTCGAGATCTGCCACCTCGACTAGAGCGGCAGCGTGGGAGTCGAGTCCATCAGCGACCAATTCGAGTACAGAGGCGCGCTCGGCGGGTGTCGCCGCTGACCAGAGTGCGAAAGCAGCTTGGGACTTAGCAATCAACCCATCGACATTTTCTAAAGAGGTGTCTTCGAAAACTGGCCCAAAGGCTAGCCCTGTGCGTGGGTTTATTGATTGCACCATGTCGTGCTCCGTTCTGCTCTACCGAATCGATCTTGATCCCTAGATTACGCTAACTCTGGGAAGAGCAAAGTCGCTTTGCACTACCATCACATTCTTCGAGTACGAATAATTTCATGGAGGTCGTTCATGAGTAGAGGCATCTATCCAGTCCTCCAAATGCCTCTCAACACGGATCAAAACATCGACGAGGCCGTACTGGCTAACGAGATTGAATGGCTCATTGATTTAGGAGTTTCTGGATTCGCCGTTGCGATGGTCTCCGAAGTTATGCGTTTTAGCTCCGAAGAGCGCCGGGCGCAATGGCAATTGATCTTGAAGATCATCAATCAAAGATTGCCTCTTGTCGTCAGCGTTGGGGCAGAGAGCACCGCTGTTGCTATCCGCCAAGCTAAATTGGCAGAAGACGATGGCGCTTCGCTCCTGATGGCCACACCGCCCGCTATCTTCCCCGCGACTTCAGAAGAAATCTATTCGTACTATCGCTTGATTGTTCAATCGGTACAGATCCCTGTCGTGGTGCAGGATGCGAGTAATTACATGGGCCAACCACTTCCAATCGAGCTGTACGAAAGGTTGCTCAACGAATTTGGTGTAGACCGCATTCAATTTAAACCCGAAGCAACACCCGTGAAGGAGCGCGTTGCTGGCATTCAAAGAATTGCCGGGGGTGCCGCAAAAGTCTTCGAGGGTCAGAGCGGGATGGATCTACTCGATACCCACCCACTTGGCCTCGTTGGCACAATGCCGGGAAGTGAAATTGTCTGGGCGATAAAAGCCTTATGGGATGCCCTCGAAGCAGGGGAAGATGCACGAGCAGTAAGTATTCATGAAGCGATCTCTCGCCTCATCGAATTTCAACAGACTCTTGATTCGTACGTCGCAGTCGAGAAGTACCTCCTTGTCAAACAAGGAATCTTTACCTCAACTATTCAGCGTGGCCCTGTCGGAACCGTGTTGAGCGATGCAACGAAGGTGGGAATTGATGCGGCGTTCGAGAACCTACTTCGGGTTGTCGCTGAATAATCCCCTAAAGCTTCTAGTAAGTAGCCCTACCGCCCGAGGCGTCAAAGGTAAAGCCTGTTGTAAAGGAACAGGCTCGTGAGGCCATAAATGCGAGCATTTCAGCGACTTCATCAACTTCTCCCTGACGACCCATGGGTATGCGGGAGAGCATGTACTTGAGAGTTTCATCGCTGGTATTTGCATTTAACTCTGTGTGAATAACCGCGGGGGCTAGCGCATTAATCACGATTCCATCAGGAGCAACCTCTTTGCCGACTCCCTTTACGAAACCGATCATCCCCGATTTTGAAACGTTGTAGGGGGCCATTCCAGGGTTTCCCTCTTTGCCTGCAATCGAGGCTACATGTGCAATACGACCGTACTTTGCTTCTTTCATGTACGGAATCACCGCTTGCGTGAGCCAGATAGCGCCGAAGAGATTAATGCGCAAAGTCCGTTCAAAATCCGACCAGTTGATCTCTTCGACCTTTATCCCGCTTGGTCCAACTACCCCGGCGCTATTGATCAGCGCATCCACGCGACCCGCGACGGCATACGAAGATTTAATCGCTTGGACAACGGATTCTTGATCGCCAAGATCAATATAAACGATCTGCTCATCAGGTAGATCTAAGTCTCTCTGCAATTCTCGAAGCGCATCAACGGCGATATCCATCGCGAACACTCTGCCACCGCGCTGCGCTATCAACCGTGCTGTCGCAGCACCGATACCTTGAGCTGCACCCGTGATAAATACAGTTTGGCCCTCGAAGGATGTAGAGACAAGAGTCACTTCTACAACTTTACAATCAGGAATTTGTGGGAGTTAGTAGTTAACACAAAGTTAGTGTAACTCCGACACGCTACTCAAGGGAGTTACTTCTTGATGTAAGTTTGATGCTTAACGCTCATGGACTCGACGGGTGTTAAAGCACTGTAATTCTTGAGTTGGATTTTTGTATCCGTAAAAAGTAGCTCCCCCGAACCGAGTGTTTTGGGGACTTGCACTGTGTGAATTTCATCCAACAGTCCGGCTTCCAAAAACTGTCGCAAAATCATTGCTCCGCCGCCAACCCGTACATCCTTGGTACCCGCTGCTCTGGCGCTCAACTCATAAGCGCGTTCAACTCCTTCGGTCACAAAGTGAAATATGGTGCCGTTGCCCATATCAATTGGTTCACGCGGATAGTGAGTCAAGATAAATATTGGATGTTGAAACTTTGGCTCCGGTCCCCACCAACCCTGCCACCCGTCATTACTCCATGGCCCACGACTCGGCGAAAACATATTTCGACCCATGATCGTGGCGCCGATATTGGCAAATCCGCGAGCCGCATAATCATTGTCAAGACCTGTGTCGCCCCCGGGCAGGCCGATCCACTCTCTAAACGCCTGCGTTTTAAATACCCATTCGTGGAGTAGCTTTCCGTCTACGCCCAGCGGGTCATCTAATGTTTGATTAGGACCTGCCATATACCCGTCTTCTGATACCGAGATATTGAGTGCTAGAAATTTTGACACATTCGAAGTTTAATCAAATGTAGGCTCGTCGCCATGAAAATTTTAAGAACTGTGGTTGTGTTTGATGCCGCCGATCTAGAAGCGGAGAGCTCGTTCTGGGCTGCTATTTTGAATGGACAGGTCGCCCGAGATGATGAATGGCACACCGTCTTCGATGAATCTGGTGAATGGAGAGTTGGGATCGACTTGAACCCCAGCTTTGTTCGCCCCGAATGGCCGAACGGTGTTCAACAACAGCAAGTTCATCTGAATCTGCAGGTTGAAGATCAATACGCCGCACACGAGGAGGTTCTTGGACTAGGTGCAACGGTCTTGGAACCAGGAAAATCTATGGATACACCTGAAGGCTTTCTGGTTTATGCAGATCCGGCCGGACATCCGTTTTGCATTGCTTGGGGTCAGCCTTCTGCAGAACAGATCACTGCATTTTTAAAGAAGAGGGCTTAGAGTGCAGCCTGCTGAACCGTATCCGGACAACACTTCTTTCTGGGGGGTTCAAGAAGAATTTTCATTGTCCTAACATCATAAATCGTATAGGATAATTTTTATGCCGCTTAAGACGAAATATCGTGCGGCGCCTTTGCTGATGATCTCTCCATATCTAGCGCTGATGTTGTTCTGCGGATTTATCCCCCTTGTGTATGCAATTGATGAAGTATCGAAGCCATCGTGGAAAAATTTGAAGGGCAGCTACAGCACCATCTACAAGATCTTGGGTGATTTTAGAGTGATTCCAGACTTGGGACACTCTATTTTTCTATTGCTTGTATATGTACCCATAACGATTATCGCAGTGTTGGCACTTTCATTACTTCTGGACTCAACACGCGTCCCCGGAAATACGTTTATGAGATTGGTGTTTTTGTTGCCAGGAATAGTATCTGGTGGAATCTCAGTTTTCATCTGGATGTTCTTTATCGGAAGTCACGTGGATTGGAACCTCAATAATGAGGCTTGGATAATCGCCGGAGTCGCATTCTCATCGGGCGCAGGAAGTTGGGTTGTCATTCAGTATGGTTCGCTTCGATCTATTCCGCATGAAGTTTTAGAGGCAGCCCGTGTTGATGGTTGTACTCGATTGCAATTGGCACTTCAAATAAAGATTCCGATGATTGGTAGGTACATCGGATATATGGCCATTTTGTTGACCGCGTCTGCCATTCAAATTTATAACGAGCCCGCGCTCCTCACGAAAATTGGATTACCTTCAAACTGGTGGTCCCTCAATCAGGTGGCATACAGCTACGCGTTTCAGGCGGGTGACTTTGCAGCCGGAACGGCACTCTCTCTCGATATGCTGATTCCGAGCATTATCATTGCCATAGTCTTTATTCGCAAAACAGATTTTCTAAAGCGAAGTTCATATTGATGAGTAACCGAGTCGAAAAGCGTAATTCCAGGTTAATTAACCTGACTTTGTGGGGATTGACGGTTTTAGTGTTATTGCCTTTTATCTGGTTAATCAGACAGGCGGGACCTGAATACGTTCTCAGCACCAGGTTTGTCTTTATGAATCAAAATGGAATCGTGCTTGCTTGGCTGAAGAATTCTCTCCTTTTTTCTTTGGTTGCACTCACAATTTCAGTAATCAGTAGCGTTACAGCCGGATTTGTTTTGGCAATTCTACAAATTCCTTTTCGCAAATTCTTGCTTTTTATAACGCTCGTAACCATGTTAATTCCCATAACCGCCATGGCTCTCCCACTTTATGTGCTGGTGGACAAGATTCATTTAACTGACAACATTTGGGGACTGATAATCGCCAGTTCCTACTACCCATTTGGGACTTTTCTCTCGTATCTATATTTCGTATCTGCAATGCCCGGAGACTTAATAGGAATGGGACGAATTGACGGATTGGGTGATTGGGGGTTGTTCAGGCATCTTGGAATCCCGCTCTCACGTTCACTCTGGTCGGTTGTAATTTTCTTCTCGTTTCTCAATCTTTGGAACAGCTATCAGTTGCCTAAGGTTTTGCTCAATGATCCGCGCCATTACACCCTACCTATGGGACTTGAACTGTTATATGGAAGTGGAACCGCGATAGTGGGGGTCTTAATGTTGATCCCAATTCTCGGGGTATACCTTCTATCGCAACAGGCAATCGAAAGAGGAATATTTAGCGGTGCGGTGACTGGCCAGTAAATCTACGACATAGATCTGTGGCGAGCTAATCCATCCAACTTTCATGCTTGCGACCGGTAGCAAATGAAATACCAAAGAATAGAAGAGCGATTCCAGTGATAACAGCTCCACCCCAGAGTGGAGATGCATAACCCAGGTTGAGAGAGATCAACCAACCCCCGAGCCAGGCACCAAGAGCGTTTCCAAGGTTGAAAGAGGTGGTATTGGCACCCGAAGCTATGGCGGGCGCCTCATGTGCGTAATGCATGACCCGCATCTGCAGCGCTGCTGATTGAGCAAAACCAAAGAGACCCATAAGAAAGAGGGAAATAACCGCACATACCTTGTTGTGCGCAGTCAGACTAAAAAGTGAAAGAATAAGGGTGAGCAAGAGCATTTCGATTGAAAGTGCGCGATTGAGTTTCCAATCCGCCAACTTTCCACCGAAGAAATTGCCGACGAAGACTCCTAAGCCAAAGAGCAAAAGGAGAGTGGGAACGGTTGACAACGCGAACTTTGAAACATCCTCCAAAGTAAAGACGATGTAGGTGTAAGCGCCAAACATCCCGCCAAAACCAAAGACTGTCATCAGAAGCGAAAACCAGACCTGCTTGTTCCTAAAGATCCGTAGTTCAGTCTTGAGAGGAACTTTCTTCGTAAGATGTTCCGAGCCATGCACTCTTGGTAGGAATGCAATTAATCCAATGAGAGCGCTAAATCCAATTCCCACGATCACCATAAGAGCGGCTCTCCACCCAAAACGCTGGCCGATCCACGCTCCAAAGGGCACGCCAAGAACATTGGCAACGGTGATTCCACCAAACATAATCGAGATAGCCGTACTTCTACGCTCTTTAGAAACCAGATTCACAGCCACCACTGCGCCTATCCCAAAGAAAGCTCCGTGACAGAGCCCCGATAAGAATCTTCCAAGTAACATCAGGTCGAAAGAGTTCGAGAGTGCTGAAATCAGATTCCCAAGTGCAAAGAGAAGCATCACTCCAATGAGCGTTGTCTTACGATCAAGCTTCGCTAGAAGTGCGGTAAGAACAACTCCACCGACGGCTACCGCCGCTGCATAACCAGATACCAAAACCCCCGACTTGGCTGTTGAGACGTGGAGGTCGTGGGAGATGATCGGCAATAACCCTGCAATTGCAAACTCAGTGAGGCCGATCGCTACTCCACCAAGACCGATGGCGTAGAGCCCAATTGGCAGCCCGTTCTTCTTAACCTCAACCGGTGAATTCACGGCTACACCTAAGCATAAAAGAGGAGATTGTTGACTGATTTAAAGTGGCCTCGTGGGATGAAACTGGGCACTGGGAAGCGGTTCTGAACCTAAATTAGTTGCGTAACGTTCTAGGTTGAGGCAGGTACCGAAACTACTATCTGCACATCGTCCTCGTAAACGATCCGACCGGGCTTTTTAGATTCCACCTTCTCCCAACCTATGCCGTGTCGGTCGAGCAATTGCAGGTAACCCTCGATCCGTATTAGTAGGTGGTGGGCATCTGACTTGGATCAACACTCAGTTCCGGGGTTTATCAACCTATCAAATACACGTTGATCTACTTTGGCCGGGTCGATGTAGTTGTTTTCATACCAATAGTTATTTTCCCGAACCCATTCAACTTCTGCCGGCGTCAGTACTCCATCAGATAGCAAGCCATTGGTAAGGGCGAATATCCCGACCTTCAATCCACGGGTATTTGGCTCAACGGACCGATAGCGAACGAACACCCCGACATTTTGCCTCAGAAAAAGTGGATTGGGACTCCCTTGCCAGATGTTTCCAGCTTTAAATGAAATAACCCCCGCTGACGAGGCAGGGGTTATCCCGTATATATGCGACCGGTGAGATTCGAACTCACGACCTGTCCTTCGTCGGAAGACCGCTCTATCCGCTGAGCTACAGCCGCATGATGCGACAGTACGTCTCAAGACTTCTTTGAATTTCTTTAGAACCGAAAGATGTTGATAGATAATGCTTGGGGAGGGTGGTAACCTTTTATTACTTCGTCGGAAGACTGCAAAAGCCCTCAGTTCAACTGGGGGCTTTTCCTTTGAATTGGTCTGTTATGCAGGTTAATAAATCAAAAGTGCGCTTGAAGGGATTCGAACCCCTAACCTTCTGATCCGTAGTCAGATGCTCTATCCGTTGAGCTACAAGCGCCGGTTGAGAGAGTGAATACTACCTGCTGAGGGGCGTGAGCCCAAAACCAGTGAATTTGGCGACTAATCAGGGTTAATTCTCTAGGATTTCGCAATGGCCCAAAGTGAGTTAACCAGAGCGCGACTCGCGACCACTTTAGCCTTCATGATGAACGGTTTTTCGGTCGGAATCTTGGTCTCTCAACTCCCTGACTATAAATTCCACCTAAAGATCAGCAACGGTGCACTCGGTACTGCGCTCTTCTTGATGGCCGCTGGAGTTCTCTCCGCACTTGGGCCGAGCGGTCGTTGGTCCGCCAAACACGGTAGCGCTAAGGTCACGATTCTTGGTTCGTTAGCAACCATTATTTCGCTTCCCTTAGTTGGTCTCTCCTTTAATTACATCTCCTTCTGCATCACTCTCTACTTTTTTGGGTATGCGATTGCCTTTCAAGATGTTGCAATGAACACGCACGCTGTAACACTAGAACAGAGATTCAAACGCAGAGTTATGAGCACCTTCCACGCGCTTTACTCCGTCGGCGCTTTGTTGGGAAGTGCGTGCGGTGGAGCGATGGCCCAGTTTCATGTGAAGGTGATCATTCAAGAGTTGCTGGTCGCTCTCCTCTTCATCGTCGTCCTCTTCTTTATGAAATCCAGGTTCCTGCCCGCATCAAGTGATCAACAGGAGCCGCGAAAACATAAGAGGCCAAAGCGACCAACCATCTTCTGGGTTATGGGATTGCTTGGAATGTCTGCCTCGATCGGTGAAGGCTCCGCAGGTGATTGGGGTGGTGTCTTGGCTCGAACCACGTTCCACTCCTCCCCCTTCATAGGCACCCTGCCATTTATATGTTTCTCAACGACGATGGTGACTGGACGATTCTTGGGAGATCGCTTGGCCCACCGTTACGGCCCGGGGAAGCTTCTCTTCGCTGGCGGCCTCTGCGCTGGAATTGGATTGGGAACGGGACTACTCATCGGCGGAATCGGCGGAGAGATCTTTGGATGGACCTTCCTAGGCGCTGGAATGTGCATCGTGATTCCGATGATCTACAGCGAGGCAGGAACGATCGCAATACATAAGTTCAGTGGGACGATCGCACCTTCTGAAGCAGTCGCGACGGTTTCGGGAATTTCTTACTTCGGCTTCGTGGTAGGTCCCCCGCTTATGGGTTACATCTCCGAAGCAATCACCCTGCGCTGGGCAATGCTCGTACCAGCGGCGTTGGGCTTAGCGTTGGCTGCGGGTTCCCGTTACGTTATTGCGCAAGAGAAATAAGTTTTGCGATCTCAACTTCTTTAACGCGTGGCTTGCCAACCGCTTCACCAGCAGCAACTTCGGCGGCATTGATCTTTGCCCAACCACTTTGATCAATGATCGTGATCGCTAACGGAATAACGACGGTGATATCTCCGCCATTCTTTGGCTCGGGATCAAGGTCCTCGATCAGAAGTTTGACGACATCTGATGCATCGCTCTTATTTGTCCCGATGACGCCCGAAGGTCCGCGCTTAGCCCAGCCAACTGTGTAGATGTTGGTACCCAAGACACGTCCATTATCGTTTTCGACCTTGCCGTCACGGAAGGAGATTCCTTTTATCGGGAGTGAGTGATACCCAATGGCCGAGACAACCAAATTGGTCTTAATTGAATAGGTATTGCCGGTATCGACAACCTTCCCGTTCCTAATCTCATTGATACCGAAGACGACCTCCTCCACCTTGCCATCACCTTTGATCTCAATCGGATGGCTCAAGAAGCGAAACTCCATCGAGCGCTCATGTCCACCATGGGGATGCTCGGCGATCAAGCGCCAGGCCTCCAGGTTGGAAGCTAAATGCTTTTCAATTTCGCCCGCAGCCGCGGCTCGTTCGTGGGCGGCGTGAACAGCATCAGCGTCGATGACAACATTGGTGTGCTCAAGTTTTGGAAGTTCGCGAAGTTCTGGCGCGGTAAAGGCGGCATGCTCTGGGCCACGACGTCCGGCGATATAAACGTGGCGGATCTTGCTGGCGTGCAACGCCTCGAGCGCATGTTCCGCCGTATCGGTCGAATCGAGCTCAATCGGATTAATTCCCAACATGCGAGCGCAATCCATCGCCACATTACCTGCGCCAATAATTACCGCTGTATCTCCATCCAGAGGCACCTCGACGTTGGTGTAATCAGGGTGTCCGTTGTACCAAGGCACGAACTCCGCGGCTGATAAAGATCCGGGAAGTTCTTCCCCTGGGATTCCTAGCGTCTTGCCAATACTCGAACCTGTGCACATAACGACGGCGTCATACCGAGGACAGATCTCTTCGATATCCAGATCGCGACCTACCTCTACATTGCCAAAGAGGCGGAAGTTCGGCTCGTTCGCTACCTTTTCAAAGACCTTTGCGACGGTTTTAATTTTTGGATGATCGGGTGCGACTCCAGAGCGAACTAGCCCCCACATCGTCGGCAAGCGTTCGAACATATCAATTGAGAAGGAGAGCTCGTCAGTCTGAGCATTTTGCAGCGCTTGTGCGGTGAAGTAACCGGCAGGCCCTGCTCCGACGATTGCGATCTTGTAGTGCGGCAAGGGAACTCTCTTCTTTAGACCATTTTCTACCTGAATCGCCCACTTTACAGGGCTCTAGGTATTACCCCAAGCTATAGCCGCCATCGACCGGCAAGGTCACTCCGTTCACCCAAGACATCTCCTCACCTGCAAGCGCTCCTATTACCTTCGCAATCTGCTCTGGGCGCGCTAAGGAGGGAATGTCGAAATCTGAATCTTTAGTTGAGCGGCCTAGGTATTCGGATAACCATTGCTCCGACAGAGAGGTGCGTACGCCACCAGGCATAATCGCATTGACCCTCACCCCGCGTTCGCGATACTCAAGTGCAAATCCTTGAGTCAGATTATTGAGTGCGGCTTTCAGTGAGTCGTACAACTGATTTCTAATCATCGGTTGAAATGCATTTGTCGAAGAGACATTAATAATCGATCCACTCACTTCTTGCAGAAAAGGAAGCGCTTGTTGCATGAAGAAGAATGGAGCTTTCAAATTTATTGCGAAGATCCGATCCCAGTCAGCCTCACTTATCAGCGCGGGATCCTTATGACTTATCGTTCCCGCGCAATTCACCAACAGATCTAGTTGGTCAAAGAGTTCAATCGCACGCGCTATTGCAGCTTTGGCTGCACTTTCGGGTTCGAGTAGATCGAGCGCTAGGAATTCAACCTCTGCTCCGGTTTCGCGCAATTGAGTGACGAGATTATCTGGGTCAGCTAATCCCACAAGTAGTAGGCGATATCCACGTGATGCCAACTCTTTAGCGCTCGCCCCACCAATACCCGTCGTTCCACCAGTGACTACCGCTACTCGCGAACCCTTGTTAGGCATCTTTAGATCATATAGGATTTAAGTAATCCAATGAAGGGCTTCTGGCGATGAGATCAATTCCTATTTTCACTGTTGATAACGGCGGGAAGATTCCAGATTGGGCTCTTCTTGAACGTAAATTGATCGCTCTCATTAATGAATCCTCGCTTGAGTTTGCCGATCGCTATACCAACTCGGATAACACTTTGATCTGGCGTAAAGAGTGGCCTGGCTTTGATGGATCCGACGATCCCTATGAAGGCTTTATGAACTTTACCTTGCACTACATCATCGGCGGGGATGCCAAGCTCGACAAACGACATCGTGAAATTTGGGATGCGATTACCTGGCAGTGGACCGAGTACGGACAGATCGTGGACGAGTTTGATCAAGCGTATGACTGGATGCACCACGGCGAAGCACTTCTGGGCTTTTATTGGTTCGCCCTTGCTAATCCCAACGTATTGAAAGATCGGCAACGCACGAAGAAATTTGCAGCGCTTTATACCGGCGAAAATTCCAAAGTAGATAACTGGGATGCAACGCACGCCATCATCAAGGCTCCGATCAACGGCAGTGG
>Ga0208506_1000400_pt1 | contig 14124 bp, 12 predicted proteins | sample CryBogCBH29Jul08_FD_184616 | JGI IMG/M metagenome (GOLD analysis project Ga0208506, IMG submission 184616) | Freshwater microbial communities from Crystal Bog, Wisconsin, USA - CBH29Jul08 (SPAdes) | ecosystem: Environmental > Aquatic > Freshwater > Lake | place: Crystal Bog, Wisconsin, USA... | reverse complement strand
CACATCGCCCAGCAGGCTGGCTATGTTGCCTGGTTTTATTGTCGATTCCTCGGTTAGTTCTTCCTGCCCCAGCACTTCTACCTTGGTCGGGCTGCTTTCTATGCTTTGTCCGGTGCGGGTCGAGGACACAACCACTACCTCTTCGAGGCTGGAGGATTCCGGCTGGAGGTTAATCGTGATGGTATTGGCGCCGGGCGCCTGCAAAACAGTATCAAAAGGCTTGAAACCGGTAAAGAAGACGGTGATTTTTGTAGCTCCGGCATTAAGTTTCAGCACTGCAATGCCCACGGAATCTGTGGTAGCCAGCAAATTGCCCCCCGATGTAACCGATGCAAAACCAACCTGCGCGCCGGAATTATCCAGCACCTTGAGCTTAACGGATTGCTGGGCGCCAACGTTTAAAAACGATAGAACCAAGATGATAAATAATATTGCTTTTTTCATTGCACCGGCATTTAAGGGTTCAAATTTACACATTATGTATAGAAACAGGTTTTCGGTGGGAATAATATCTATTAGGGGAAATTCCTAATTTTGAGCGAAATAAAAAAAATGAAGAAACTTTTACTGACTAAACTCTTTTGCGTACTTAGTATCGCGCTATTGGCGCAATTTTCTACTTTCCGCAATAATAAGCCATCAGCAACTTATCAAAGTATGTCTAAGTTGGGAAATGTGCGGCACTTATCACATTCAGAGTCAACACAACGCACAACTTCCTCAGACACATCCGCTCGTTGTATTGCAAGGGTCGTGTATGATTATAGTGCAACTTCAGGCTTTGTACCAAATGATTCCGTTTATTATTTTTATTCGGGAACCGAGATGATTATTCCGGCAGAGCCTTTTTTCGATCCGAATAATGAGAGTGGATTGTATTGGATAGAATATAAAAATTATCCGGATAGCGCATATGAATTCTTGTATAATGACTCGACAAACTCATTCTATTTAAATGAAAAGCATATTTATAACCGAGGCGTTTCGCCCTATTATTTTACAACACTCACTGCCACACTTACCGGAGCAAGCTGGGTGAACAGCTCACTTGAAATTGATAGTTTTAATTCTTCCGGATGCTTGACATCCGACATATTAATGACATGGGATACTACCTCTTCATCATGGGTAAATAGTCAGAAATGGAGTTATTGTTATACGGCGTTGAACAAAGTGGACACTGCAATATATTATGGATGGGATACAACATTCTGGAATAATAATAACCGTTATTTATATGAATACAATACAGATCAGAATGTTTCCTTTATGTATATCGACTTTTGGTCTGATTTCACTACATCCTGGACGCCGATTCAAAGAGATAGTCTGGTTTATGATGGTTCGGGCAATTTGGAGGTTATATTTGAAGACAGCTATGACACAACCAGCTGGACTCCCTCTACTTTTGATTCTATAGTTTACGTAAGTGGAAACCTGACAAGTGACATCAACAAACAATGGTTGTACGATTCATCTCTTTCTTCGTATGAATGGTTTGACAATTATAAAGACAGCATTACAAATAATAGTTACAATGAACCTGTATATTGGTTCGTATATAATGCATATCAGAATACTACTAACCAATGGAGCGCTAATTATAATGTCTATTTCCGATTTTATTATCAATTGTTCATCAATCAGGTAGAAAATATCGTGTCTAACTCCGGTTCCGCGGTTCTTTACCCGGTTCCTGCGTCCGGGTCTATCAATTTGTGCATAAGTTGGCAGGAAATTCAAAGCTCTGTGATTGTAATAAATGATGTAACAGGGAAAAAGGTGTATGAACAAAATGTAGCGCCTTGCAAAGATTGCCTGGAAAATTTACAACTCAACGGTCTGAGTAAAGGCAATTATATGCTTTCAATAAAAGGTGAGAAGGGCAATATTTTGAAGAAATTCGTGGTTGAATAAACCCCGTGTAACTACTCAGGTGCAAATGGAACGCTGATGACACTGATTATTATAATAAAATAAGATTTTTAAAGTGTTTGTGCGCCTATTCTTTTTCGTCCTTAATTTTTAATGAGAGTGTCACGGAGGGGCATAAGCACTTTAAGGTTATTCTTAGACGGCTAAGATGTAGCTAATGGAGCATTGGAGTTAGTCCAAAAATATTTGCCAGTACGCCGTAGTCAAGTAGATTAATCTGATTCAGGACTTTAGGAAGCCTTTATTTTGCAAACACCGATGAGAAAATAATCACCAAAATTTATTTACTTTTGCAAATATAACGACATAATCCATGAGTGCTTTAGAGCTAAAGGTATATGAAATTTTCAAAAACAAGCTGGGTGAAAGCGAGGAATCTACAATAATAGAATATTTTGAAACCAAAGCCGAAGAAAAATATCAACAGAAAAAGGATATACTTCTTACAAAAGAGGATAAAATTGAATTAATATCTAAAATTGAAAATGTAAGAACGGAAATAATCAAGTGGATGTTTTTATTCTGGATAGGTCAGTTGGCGGCATTTACAGCAATTGCAAAATTTTTCTTTGGGAAATAGTGATGAATAAATAGAAGTTCTACAGTTGTTCCAAATGTTAGCGAAGCTTAATTGGATTTTCCACAAATTTTGGCACCTTACACCTTCAATCCATCCATTCAAACTGAACCAACGCGGTCTATCGCACTACAATTTCTTCTGCAAATATTCGGCCACCATCTTTGTTAAACAGCGTGAGCTGATAGGTTCCGCCGATTAAATTAGCCTGAAGATGAATATTGACGTTTGTACCCTGACCGGCTATCAGCCCCTTTTCAATGACTTTTCCTGCTAAATCTGTGATCGTATAATAAACTGCTGCGATCGTCAAACCAGAGCTTATCACATGTATATCTTTACCAATCAGGGGGTTTGGATATAATATTGTTCCCGCTGCCGGTTGAAACATGTCCGTAACGCCCGTAGTCGACAACTCCAGATTATCGGTATCAAGCGATACATCAGTGCAATGAGAAAAGGTAGAATCACTGCCATAATAAAAACTCAGCAAATAATTGAAAGATCCACTCCTCAAAAAATTATATATATTCGCCATGCCTGTTCTGGCGCCTTGTACCACTCCAAATAGCGATAATACCGTATCCATTGCCGGTGCCCCGTTTACGTAGATACTATCTTCCGAGTATTCGGTCACACGGTCTATCAACACCGGATAAAGTATACTTGGGCCTGAGGTGGCATGCACTCTGGCGGTTCCCCAGCCCACAATAGTATCGGTTTTATGCACCGTGTATACATGTTGTCCGGGTGCGCGGTTCAGCGAATCGGCCACAATAGTCAGCAAAAAATTATTGGTTCGTCTGCTCACAGAACTCCAGGAGCTACCCATGGTAATCGGGAAATGCAATACCTCCATTTGCGTAGTGTAGATCGCTGATTGCGCGGGAAAGAAAAGACTATCAGTTGGTGTAGCCGTGCAGCCGGAAATATCGAATGCCTGTGCCGGTATCTTAATTCCTGATTCTGCAACCACTGTTGCGTTTGCTTTCAGTTCACTAACAATATTATAGGTTAGCGGGCTTCCGAAGGGGCTTCCGAAAGTCTTAAAAGTCGGATGATTGATGGTAATACCAGCTCCCGTGAAAAAAGTGTCTGTTTCAGTTTGATAGGTGTCTGTGAAGTAAGCACTGCAGCTGTAGCTGCTATAGTCCCAAATTCCACCTGCGCTCACAACCGGCGGAGGCGGCGAAGCAAATGCGCTCAGATCCTGCATATTAAAGGTATCCGGCAATGGCATATCTGATGCATTCAGCGTAATAGCCTGACCATTGGAAAAAAAAGATACTGTGCACAGAGCGATAATTGCAGCTAATTTTCTCATACTTTCATGTTGATTTCATTTCAACTTATCAAAAATAGTGAAAAATTGAATCAATTACACATTTATTTTCAATTTCTTTTTATCAGCATTTCGATGTTGCTTGTCTGCGCATTCTGTGCGGACAAACTAGAAAATTACAGATGATAGCCGCTGGCGAATCTTGCTAACGTGCCAGATAAATATAGGAATTATACACAGGCGACCCATAAACTATTGTTCCGTTAGGAGGGAAATTCACCTGTTTTCCGTTCACACTGTAGGATACCAGATTCATACTGCAATATCCGGGATTCGCATCACCTTCTCTGCAATACTGATTCTGGCTTGATTCGCCGGCCAAACGTATCCCCGATACACGGAGAACGGTCTGGACGCCCTTTGTAACTACTATTACCTCCACATCGTACAAACTACCGGTAAAATCCACATAACCAAAATTGCTACATACCAAAGAATCAGAAGTGGTATCAGGAGCCGAGTTGTGGTAAAAACTGTATTTGTTCCAATTAGGGCTGGTTTTTCCTGCATATGTGCTATACTTCGGTATGGTATAGGTATACTCCGGGATAACAAATTTGCCGTCAGGCTGATATTCGTTGATGATAACGGTATCCAGATCCTGGAATGGGAAATTGACCAGTACAATCTCTCCCACAGTCCGGCACTTTACCTTGCATGTGGGATTACAACCCTGCAGTAAAGGCAGGCATGCGATAATGAGCAATATAATGCTATATAAAAATGAGTTTTTCATTGTTTTAAATCATTTTAAGTAATAAATAATAAACTTATAAGAATAAGCGACGCTAAGCAGCATAAGACAAAAAGCGTGCCAGAGATAATGATACTGCAAGAAAAGCGATAAGCATTTAATTTTTTGTCAACTAAATTGGTGATCAAATTGCCCAACACCGGATGGATAGCGACGAAATTAGCAATTTAGAAATCATTAACGCGCTTTGCCAGAGTCGTTAAAAAACAAGATTTTTTTGAAATGCAATTACACTATATTAATTTTGACATCAAACAATTAATCCATAGAGACGATAATGAGAAAATCATATTTATTGCTGGCAGTACTCGCACTTGGCTCCCATGTTTTTGCACAGTCCGCAATGTTCAACAAGCCACGTGTTAAATTGGTCGATGTCATAGCCGATCACAAATACAAATCTCAATTCATTTCAGCTCGACATGCCGAGGAACCTACCCGTCATAACGACAGGCCTGATCTTGCGGGCATGTTCAACGCCGAAGAAAACACAGATTATCGTTTCAATAAATGGTTGTGGTACTGGCAGCGTAATACCGATAACAATGGCAATTTGGTAAGTCCATCGGCAGACTGGAAGGCGTTTCAAAAAATTAATGCCTCAAAAACGGCTCATTCCGGTTTGCGCACAACTTCCTCAGGACTCACCTGGACCTTTCAGGGACCTGATTCATCTGGAGCATTTACAGGAGACGGGGCCGGTTCCGGCGTTGGTAGAATTAATGTAGTTGCGTTCCACCCAACTGACTCGAATACCTACATAATAGGTGCACCCGGTGGCGGAGCATGGAAAACTACCAATGATGGTCATACCTGGACATGCCTCACTGACCAGCTCCCCAACCTCAGCGTTGGCGATATCCGCTTCAATCCTTTGAATGGTAATACCATTTACTTGTGCTCAGGCGACAGGGATGCCAACGACTACACAGGTATCGGAGTACTGAAGTCTTATGATGGCGGAACGACCTGGAACACAACCGGAATGGTTTGGGCCGATTCCTTGCTCAATATTGCCAATTGTATCCTCGTAAATCCAGTGGACACCAACTCGTTGGTACTTGGCACAACCGCCGGGCTTTACCGCTCTTACAATGGCGGTGCTTCATGGACACTCGAACAAACCGGAAATTTCATTCAACTCCTTTACCGCCCCAGCGATACCAATATCGTTTATGGCACCACTACGCTCAATTGGTCCGGCACTGGTTTTACACCTGGTCAGGTTTTCCGTTCAGCCAATGGCGGCGTAACCTGGAGTCAAATTACTTCTTTCGATTCCAGCTACCGCATTACGCTTGCTGTTACCCCGCAAAATCCCAACAAAGTTTTGGCTCTTGTTGCAACTGCGGGTTTCTCTGATTTTTCCGGTTTGGATGGTATCTACTCATCTACTGACACAGGACATTCATTTCACGAAATATATGTAGGAAGCTGCTCCGGCAATCACGACTTACTGGGATGGAACATCGATGCCTCCGATTGCAGCGGTCAGGGTGAGTACGATTTGTCGTTCGCCATCGACCCACTTGATTCTAATCATGTGATCCTCGGCGGTGTTAATGCCTGGCAGTCTGCCAACGGCGGTCATAACTGGAGCATTTTAAGCTATTGGGCCGCAGATGTTTCCGGTGTGGTAAGCGTGCATGCCGATAAGCACTGGATGGCCTACAACCCGCTTACGCCAACCCGCTTTTTTGAAACCAACGACGGTGGTGTGTACAGCGCTTACCACCCATCTTCCGGCGGAACATGGCGCAATCTTACCAATGGCATTGGCAATACTGAGTTTTATGGTGTGGCTGTGGCTGATATAGATAATTTTGTGATTGCAGGGGCACAGGACGTTGGTTCTAAATTAGTTCGCCCCGGATTGTTTGAAGAAGCCGACGGCGGAGACGGCATGTGGTCTCAGTTAGACTATGCCGACAGTACAGTAGGATATACATCCTCTGAAAATGGTTATATCGATATTATAAATCCTACAGCATCGCAGCCGGACTTAACAGCCAACGACATTTCGTACAATATATTGGGTGGTACTATCGAAGGTACCGGCTCGTGGGTTACACCCTTTATGGTCGAACCATCTTGCCACACTTGCCTATTGGCAGGTTATCAGGCTGTCTATAAATCAGGAGACCAGGGCAACTCCTGGTCAGCTATTTCTGCAACCCTCTCTGCCTCGGGCAACACTTTATCCAAAATGGCAGTTACTGCACAAGACTCCAATACGATTTATGTAGCGGAAGATGCCACCAGCGGTAGTATTTTTTATACTCACGATGGGGGTAGTATCTGGAACACTTTGTCAGTGCCTTACTCTAATCTTTATATCACCGATTTGAAAATAGACCCACGCGATATCAATCACATCTGGGTTACTTTTGGCAACTATGGCGGTACTAATATAGCTGAATGGCATTCTGCAACAGGATGGGCTGCGTTTAATGCCGGGCTGCCCGATGTGCCGGCGAGCAGTATTATCATGAACAAACTGGACAGAACGATGTATGCCGGTACCGACATAGGCGTCTTTTACCGCGACAGCACCATGAGCTCATGGGAAATAAATTCTAGCGGCATGCCGGCTGTGCGTGTCACCGACCTGGAGATCAATTACAATGCAGGCGAACTTTGGGCATCTACCTATGGACGCGGACTTTGGAGAGCTATGCTCCCAATGGGGGTTACCAATATTGTTCCTTTCGTTGCAGGAAATATTAAAGTAATGCCTAACCCCGGTAACGGAAATTTTTTAGTAGACCTGAATTCCATTGCCGACAAAACGGTTGATCTGAATATTACGGACATAACCGGCAAAACAGTTTGGAAACAAAACGGATGCGTGAATAGCGGATCTCCTCTTGCAATCAATCTCGGTACATTGCCCAATGGCGTATACGTGCTGCAAGTTGGCACTGGCGATATTACAATAGGAAAGCAAAAGCTCGTGATAGTACGTTAAATTGTCTCATAGATTTTCAGCCCGGCAAGGTTTTAACTATAACTTTGCCGGGTTGTTTATTTGGCGGATGCAAAATCATAAATTTATGCGGTATGCGGTCTTAATAATTTTTGCTTTTATTGTTGTATTATTTGGTTGTAAACCGAATTCCTCATGCCCCGGAGGGGGTGGCAAAGGCGGGACATCCAGTCTCGCAATAACGCCTATTCACTCCAACTACAATGTGGATAGCTGCATGATTTATATTAAGTACGGAGCAATAGACGCACCAACCAATAATATATATGATGACTCGCAGAAAGTATCGGTCGTAATACTTCCGGGTGGCCAGCCGCAGGACACGATTCCCTATGCTGTTTTCAATAATCTGAAAAGCGGCAATTATTATATTTTTGGAAATGGCTGGCATGTTAGATTTAATGTTTGGGTGAAGGGTGGCATACCTGTTACAATCTGCAATCAAAAAGTAGATTCCGTATTATTGCCTACTTTTCAGTATCAACCTTAATTTCTCTAAAAATACTTGCTATGTTTTCCTGGCATAGAATAGATGGTTATTCCGCTGACTCACTACCTGTTGACAAAATGACTGAAGTTGTTGTTGCCGGAAAGAAAATTGCCCTCCTGCGCAAAAACAATGCCATACATGCTTTTACTGCTGCTTGTCCGCATGCCGGTGCGCCACTTTGCGAAGGCTGGCTGGATGCGCGCGGCAGGGTTGTGTGCCCACTACATAAATACGCATTCGATCCGGCGAACGGCCGCAATACAACCGGCGAAGGCTACAAACTATTCACCTATCCGGTACAGCTCAGGGAAGATGGCATTTATGTCGGGTTTATGGGGGCATAAACTTGCTATAAAGACATTTCAGGAAAAATATCGTGTAAATGCCGATTATCCCCGGTTTCAATAAATCGAAAAGACCGTAACCATGCCTTGTGAAAAATACTGGCAAAAGTTAGTAACCAGTCAATTTTGATTTGCTCCACTATTTGCTGAGTAGCTCAAACTCAGAAATCCTGATGCCTCGCAGTTTGCATGACGGATAAATTTCACGCAAAGGCGCAAAGTACGCCAAGGAAATACCTGTTTTTGCGTTCTTTGCGCCTTTGCGTGAACCATTTTTATATTATTGCAATTTTTTCAATCTGCGAGAAAATTTACTTTTTAGATCAACGGGTAAGGTGTTCTGAAACTGTAATTTGATTTTGTACAACAGAAAGCTGTGTGATGATTAAGTTTTAAGACACCGCACTTTTACTTAGCCTTTCAATTGCATACGCACTATCATAATAACCCTTGTCTAAGGCTGCCCCATTTATATACTCGTAATCATCAATACACGATCTGCAATCATTCGGGTCGAAATAATAAAAATGTACTATGTTTACTTTTCTAAAAATATCTTTCGTCCAAACACCATATTTTTCTAAGGATGCTTTCTTTATGGTTTCATTCAGTATTATTGTTGCAGCATTACTACCAATCATTTTCCGGGCCTTTGCCGCTATTCCGGCTTTATCCGGAGCGGCACAATTTTTTATCGCCCCAACAAAATTTTCAGCATTGGTAAAATTATGAACCATAGTCTTGTCGAATCTGAAATTTGGAAAGCCAATATGGTTCTTATGTACCACTACCGGTGTACCGGTATATAAACTTTCAAAATTCGCTCTGTTTGCTCCTTCCCTCAGAGAACAAAGTACATGGCATTTAGACTGATTAAGCACCCTGTTCACCTGTTCTACCGGAACATCAATAAAAATATCTGCCGACCCTGGTACATTGTATTTCTTTATCATTTGCTCCGCCCAATCTTTGTTATGTCCCACATGGGCCGAAGCCATGAGCGCATACTTTAAATCCCCCTTCCAGTATTTACTCAGTGAGTCAAAAAGAAAATCATGCCGCTTAAAGGGTTTAAAATTGGCTATCGCACAAAAATCGTATTTTATCTCTGCCTTATCGTCCCTGAAGATTCTCGACTCATCTATCCAGTCGCCCGCACATACCGGCACATCAATAAAATTGTGCTTCTTATCCATTTTTATTTCCCTGGCGCTAAGCGACTCAACTATTACGAAGGAACTATCCTGATACAGCTTATAGTACATCTGGTAAGGACTTTCCCAACTGGGCTCCAGCACAATATGGTAGCGCTGTTGTATCTTGTTCAAATCGAACAAAAATGGAAAAGCATTAATGATCTCGGTATAGTTGAGCAGAATTACACCTTTTTCCTTTTCAGAAATATATGACTTTAACACGATTATATTGCCGCACAAAAATTTTAGCTGATTTTCCTTCGTAAATCTGTTTCTCACACTTTTCACAAACGGATCATTACTACTGATGATATCTGAAGGGCGATATTTATTTTTAAGCAACTGAAAAAACAATCCACTAACCCAATCACTGATATTCGATTCCAACAGTTCTATCCGGGCTATTACATTCAGGCAACTTGCGTATTGCTTCTTAAAATAAAATTTCAGGAAATGGAGAGAAAAATACACAGATATAAGATCTCGCTTAAGTTTTATCAATGAGTTTTTCATTTCGATTTAAAAGTTTTTTAAAATAAATGTGTGGGAAAAATAAAAAAATTCGTCTGCCTGTGGCTACTAAATTTTAATAATTTTATACCAAATATACCTTTCCGCACGCCAAAGATAGCGCCGAAATTGCATCCTTTTATTAATTGGTAATTACTATTAAAATGGCATCAAAAAAAATGTTTTCTTCAAACAAATTGATTGTGCTATTTTTACCAATTCAATATGTGCGGACGAAAAACCGCACTGAAAATATTATATCTATGATACGCAGATTTGCAGCAATTCTACTCCTTTTCATCGGCATTCATTCTCTGGCTACTGCCCAGATTAAAGACTCTGTTACCATCGGGATGCCGCCATACACAGATACAAGTTGCCCCGGCACGCAGTATACTTTCTGGGCTACCGTGGGCGGTGGGCTACCGGCCACCTATATGTGGTACATCAATGGTGTTGCTACCACCGTTACACAGGATTCATTCTTTACTACTGCCCCCACTGACTCCAATTGGATTTACTGCATCATCAATTACACCAATAGCTTCGGTGTACCCAGCGTAGATACTTCAAACTGGATCATTGTACACCGCGATACAGTTCAATCACGTGCCATCATAAGCCTTGTGGCCGGCGATAACCCCTACTGTACTGCAGGTCCCGAAACATTTTTTGTATATCCGGTTCGCGGCGGCAAGCACCCACTCTACCAATGGTTTGTAAACGGTGTTCCTGTTCCTGATGCCGACTCACAATACTTTACCGGCACTTTTGCCGATAGTTCTATCATTTCCTGTCTCATGGTGGCCGATACTACCTGCTTCCGTAATGTTGATTCCGTCTATTCCAATACCATCCAGCTTGTACGCGACTCCTTAACCGCCGGGATTACCATCTGGAACCGTTTTGATACCATCTGTCATGGCAGATTAGATACATTCACGGCTACTGTCACCGGCATTGGTTCTGCTCTTGCCCACTACCAATGGTATGTCAATACTACTGCGGTTACCGGGGCAACAAGCACGATTTTCTACACCGATAGCCTTCATAACCGCGACAGCGTATATTGTATTCTCACAACCTTCGACACCTGCATCCGAAATAAAATGCAAAAATCCAACACCATAAAAGATTCTGTCAGCCCCATTCTGCACACCATGGTCACTACCGGTATTATACATGGAGCCAACCCCGGCTGCCTTGATTCGGTTGTTGATTTCGAAGGCTTTTACAACAACTTCGGCAATGCCCCCGGTTTAGTTTGGTATCTGGATAGCGTCGAGGTTATTTCTGTTTTGGGCTCACCCTATTATTCAGGCACTTTCGTAGATAGCGATACCGTATATTTCGAAGTCTATGGCACAGACCGCACCTGCCGTGACAAGGATACGCTGTTCTCAACACCGGTCATTCTGGTGCGCGAAAGCACACCCCCATCTCCAATCGTCTCGCTCATCGGCGATTTACTGGTATCCAACACTTCGGGTGTATATCAGTGGTATTATAATGTAGACTCATCTTTCTCCCCGGCAGGGCTTATATCGGGCGCTACCGGCCAGACATACCATCCTACTACGCTTGGCTATTATTGCGCGGTTCTCGATAGTGGTTATTGTCCTTCAGCGCCTTCAAATATTATTTATATTTCTCTTCTTGGCGTTCATGACCTTCAAATGCCTGAAGTAAACATTTATCCGAATCCTACATCCGGAAAACTGATCCTTGACTGGAATGGCATACCGGTAAACAGAGATCTCGAAATTACAGATATGCTTGGCCGCAGCATCATGCAACGCTCCATTGCAAATCAATCAGTTTTCGAAACCAATCTTGCCAATTTTGCTCCGGGCTGCTATCTGCTGGTTCTGAAAGACAACAACGGGCTGAAAACAATTCATCCAATTACAGTACAGCGCTAAAGGAAAGAGACAGAACAATAAATATATTTGTAACTTATTGCACGTATGAATCAATAATTATCTGCTTATCTTTGACCTCAATCTTTAAATTATGTCATCTACCTGGTTTCGACGCAACATAAAAGGTATTCTTACTTCCACAGAAGAAAAAAAAGAAACCCCGGACGGATTATGGCATAAATGCCCGAATTGCAAAGCCACAAGTACCGTAAAAGAACTTCAGGCAAGTCTTTATGTATGCCCTAACTGCGATTACCATAATAGAATCAATTCTGAAGAATATTTCGAAATCCTTTTCAATAAATGTGATTATACCCTTCTCTGTGAGAACATCATGCCAAAAGACCTTCTTGGTTTTGTGGATGTGAAGCGCTACGACGACCGCCTTGCCGAAGCTCAGAAGGCTACCGGCCTTACCGATGCTATGTCGGTGGCAGTTGGCCCAGTCAATGGTTCCGATGTGGTAGTTGCCTGCATGAATTTCAAATTTATTGGTGGGTCTATGGGTTCCGTAGTCGGCGAGAAAATATGCCGGGCCATCGACTACTGCATCGAAAACAAACTGCCACTTTTAATTATTTCAAAATCAGGCGGCGCAAGGATGATGGAAAGCGCTTTTTCGCTCATGCAAATGGCAAAAACAGCGGCAAAGCTTACTTTGTTATCCAAAGCCGGTCTCCCTTATATATCACTGATGACCGATCCTACCACAGGTGGTGTCACAGCTTCCTATGCTATGCTTGGCGACCTTAATATTGCCGAGCCAAAAGCGCTCATTGGTTTTGCCGGACCCAGGGTGATAAAAGAGACGATTAAAAAAGACTTACCAGCAGGTTTCCAGCAATCTGAATTCCTCCTCGAACACGGATTTCTCGATTTTATTGTAGACAGACGAAATTTAAGAAACAAATTATCAGAGATTATTTCCTGGTTTTTGGCCGAAAACGCTTTGTCATCAGATAAAGCACTTTCCAACAATTAGTCGCCCGCTTTTTTATTACTTATTTTTGTAAACTTTTTTTATCAGTGGCAGACAATGTTTATATCAAAAACCGACCGGCCACCTTCGAATACGCCATTGAAGACCGTTTGAAGGCTGGAATCGTTTTGACCGGTTCAGAAATAAAATCTGTCCGGGCCGGAAAAGTGAGCTTCAACGATTCCTACTGCCTGTTCGATAATGGCGAACTTTGGGTGAAGAGCCTGCACATAGCAGAATATGTTAATGCAGGTTATGCCGGCCACATCGCTGTACACGACCGGAAACTTCTCCTTACAAAACGCGAACTGCGCAAATGGGAGACAAGAGTAAAAGAAAAAGGTTTTACAATAGTGCCTCTCAGCGTATATATCGACGACAAAGGCCTCGCAAAAATGGAAATTGGCCTCGGAAAAGGTAAACAAATGCACGACAAACGCGAATCCATTAAGTCACGCGATGCAGACCGCGAAATGCAAAGATATATAAGGTAAAAGGCACTTTTCGGCTGCACACATGCTCTTATTTCCTTAAATTGCATCATTCTGTTGATGTATTATTTCTGAAAAGCTTTTCATGAAAAAGATATTAATTTCCATTTTATTTCTATTGGCTCCTTACCTGCTTTCGGCCAAAAACACAGTAAAGCTATCCGGCAACATCCGGTTTCCAATTTCCGATACAATATCTGTCTCCTACAGCGACAACTGGGTGGCATACTACCCAAAAGATTTTTTTGCAGCCTTAGATAAAAAGGGCAATTTCAGCATGGAGTTTCCCGTACCTGAAGGCATCTATACTCAGGCCGAAATCAGATACGCCAATCGTATTGCCGAAATCATATTCCAGCCGGGAGACAGCCTGGTTATGACCGTAGATATTAACGACTTCGATAGTACCATCCATTACAAAGGTCGTGGTAGCGAACGGGCCAATTTCATCGCCCTCCACACTCGAACAAGGGGCCGGATGAATCAATATACCATCAAAACCAAAGAAGCAATCAACCAGCCACCCGACCTCTTCATCAATGATATTCAAAAACTAAAGAATGCCGAAATCGCCTTCCTTGAGGCGCACAGCAAAAAC
>Ga0208506_1000398_pt1 | contig 14161 bp, 13 predicted proteins | sample CryBogCBH29Jul08_FD_184616 | JGI IMG/M metagenome (GOLD analysis project Ga0208506, IMG submission 184616) | Freshwater microbial communities from Crystal Bog, Wisconsin, USA - CBH29Jul08 (SPAdes) | ecosystem: Environmental > Aquatic > Freshwater > Lake | place: Crystal Bog, Wisconsin, USA... | reverse complement strand
GCTATAGAATGGACAGCTAGCTGGTATGCAGACAAGCACAAAACCGCCGCCGATAAGTGTATGGAACAGATCAGAGCCTATTTTGCCTGAAGCAGCAAGTAGTAAAAGAAAATATTTTTTAGACTAAAGACAAATTGGATGATGTATAATTTGCAACCACTACCCTTGAAAGGAGCCTTTGTACTGATGTTGCCCTATTCGCTGGACGAGCGTGGTGAGTTTGTGAAAACATTCCATGTGCATACGCTTCAGGATTCGGGGATTGAGTTTCAACTGAAAGAAAGTTTTTATTCTATATCCAACAAAAATGTAATCCGCGGTATGCACTTCCAGATGCCGCCCTACCAGTTGTCCAAATTTGTATTCTGCCCGGTAGGCGAAATCCAGGACGTTATTGTGGATCTGAGAGCGGCTTCTCCAACCTATGGTCAGCACTTTGCCATCCGGCTGTCTGCCGAAAACCACCTGGCGCTCTTTATTCCCGAAGGCTTTGCACACGGCTTCAAAGCCCTGAGCGACACTGCCATTACCTATTATTTAGTCTCCGAGGTTTATCACCGCCAGCACGATACCGGCATACATATCAATAGTATTGGCTACGACTGGGAGGTAGATCATCCCAATATATCGCAGAGAGATGCCGGTTTTGTTGCGCTGAAAGATTTTAAAAGTCCCTTTTGAGATTGCTTAAATATACTCCTTGTTTTCCTGGGTTTATTTATATTTGTATAATGTAGGAGTGGTATATGAAAACAGAAAAGCAATCAAATATCGAGTCGCTTATTGTGGCAATCCGGGAAACCAGCACATTTTTCCAGAATCAGGCACAGAAACAGGTAAATGTTGCCCTGACGCTAAGGAATTGGGTGATTGGCTATTACCTTTTTGAGTATGAGCAAAATGGTAGCGACAGGGCGGAATATGGCGAACAATTGTACAAGAAGCTTTCTGATCGTCTGATCAAATCGGGCATAAAGGGGTTGTTTTTTACGACCTTATATAAATGTAAAGTGTTTTACCTTGCCTATCCCCATATCGTACAGACAGTATACCACAAATTTAAATTAGAAAAATTCACTACTCAAATTTTAGAGACACCGTCGCTAAAATTCCTATTAGAGAATTCCGCCAATCAAATTTTAGAGACACCGTCGCTAAAATTCCCATTAGAGAATACTGTCAATCAAACTGTTCAGGCATCGTCCGAAGAATTCAGAACCGACCCGGAAATATTGGTAAACAGGTTGAGCTTTTCTCATTTCATTGAATTGCTTAAAGCCGATACCAAAATAAAGCGCACATTTTATGAAGTAGAAGCCTTGACAAATAACTGGAGTGTGAGAGACCTGCAACGCGCCATGAACAGCATGTTGTACGAACGGACGGGACTAAGCAAAGACAAAAAAGCAGTCATCCAAAAGCACAAAAAAGATAAAGAACTCCAGCCTGCCGACATTTTCCGGAATCCGTATATTCTTGAATTCCTGGGTTTGGAAGAAAAAGCAGAATACACTGAGAGTGATCTGGAACAAGCTATAACCAGCCACCTGCAATCATTTTTAATAGAGTTGGGCAGGGGTTTTTGCTTCGAAGCCCGCCAAAAAAGGATTACTTTCGATAATAAACATTACCGCATAGACCTTGTTTTCTACCATCGCATACTGAAATGCCATATTTTAATTGATTTAAAAATAGGTGAGTTTGATCATGCCGATGCGGGGCAAATGAATGTTTACCTGAATTATTATAAAGAAAACGAAGTAGCGGAAAATGATAATCCCCCGATTGGTATTATATTATGTGCCGGTAAAAATGAAAACTTAGTAAAATATGCCACAGCCGGACTGCCACAGCCGGTATTTGTATCAAAATACATGGTAAACCTGCCAAGTGAGGCTGAATTAGGAAAGATAATTGAACTGGAGCAACAAAAATTGAACAGCAAATAGCATATAAACAACAAACCCATTTTGCTCGTATGAAAAAATCCATTGTCACATTTTCATTTTCTTTGGAACAGCTTCCCGGCATTGCCCGGCAATTCTGGGATTTAGCCCACCCATATCACATCATTTTGTTTAGCGGTGAAATGGGGATGGGTAAGACCACATTCATCAGCGCCCTTTGCCAATGTTTGGGGGTTGAGGATGATGTGAGCAGCCCTACATTTTCCCTGATCAATGAGTATCAATTTAGTGATAGTGCCAATCAAATCAAATCCATATTTCATATTGATCTATACCGCATCAATAGCGTTCCAGAGGCGATAAATGCCGGAATTGAAGACACCATACTCAATGCAGTGAAAGATGGTAACTACATATTTCTGGAATGGCCTGAAAAAGCTTTGGAACTGATACCAGAACCCTATCTTTTAGTCAAATTAGATGCACTTTCCGAAGCCAAGCGGAAGATGCAAGTAGTATTGGTGGATAGATTATGATTTTAGGTTTAATCACCCCACGCACTCCTGAAAATAATATTGTTGGTTGCCAACATCGAGCGCCACAAGATGGTTGAATACCGGGTACACACAGCCGCCATCTATATTGATTGATCCTGCAACAGGTTGCCCGCTAATATACTCCCTCCGGCGGGGAGTATGGCCATGCACTATCGGGCGATTGCCCAGCTTCAGGGCATCGTATTGAAATTTCCTGTCCCAGAGCATGGTTTCGGTATCGGCAAACGGGTTATCAAGCAACAGATTAAGGCCGGCATGAACGAAAATGCATTCTTCAGTTTGAATATAGTGTCTGGTGTCTTTCAAAAATCGCAAATAACTTTCAGGTAATTGAGCAATATGATTGATGCCAAAACTGGAGAGGGTTTCTGCGCCACCGTTTACCAGCCAGTGATCATTAGACTGATCATTGTCCAAAGCGTTGAGCATCAACTGTTCATGATTGCCGCGAAGTGTATGTATAGAATACCCCGTCTTGCGCAGACTAACAATGAAGTCGATAACGCTTTTGCTGTCAGGCCCACGGTCTACCAGATCGCCAAGGCAATAGACCTGATCTGTATGATGGATATGCAACACTTCAAGCAATAGCTTTGCAAAAGTTTTGAAGCAACCATGTATATCCCCTATCGCTATTGTCCTGTCCATAAATAAACCCATTTCAGTCTGCAAGTATCTAATTTTAACGCTCAATAAAATAAACCACAGACCTAAGTTTTACGCAATGTAATTACCTTGCAAAGATATTGGTAAAGATGAATACTGCCGGCGACCAACATTCCAGCAATCAGACTGATGTGAGCAAAATGACGCACACCCCGTTTTTTTGGCGCAGTCTGTTGCTTTACAAGCTTGATTTCTACATAATACGCAAGTTTCTCAGTACTTTTTTCTTTGCCATCATGATCCTTGCCGTTATTTCGTGTGTTATCGACTATTCAGAAAAGGTGGACAACTTTGTATCCAAAAAGGTTCCCACAATCGAAATCACGGAATATTATTTCGATTTTGTTCCCCACATCACAGCATTACTTTTTCCGTTGTTTATTTTTATTTCTACCATCTTTTTTACCTCAAAACTTGCTTACAAATCCGAAATCATAGCCATACTGGCTGGCGGGGTTTCGTTTCCACGATTTATGCGGCCTTACATGGTGAGCGCTGCAATTTTATGTTCTTTGTCGTTTGTTGCTAATCATTGGCTGATACCTGTGGCCAATAAAAACAGGGTAGCTTTTGAGGACAAATACATCAACGAGAACAACTACATCTCTGCGGGGGATAACATACATCTTGGTATATCTAAAAATACTTATGTTTATTTTCAGAATTTTAATATCTTCAACAAAACCGGCAACCACTTTACCTGCGAAAAGGTGGATGGAATCATACTCAAAGAAAAGCTGATGGCCGATTGGGTATCCTACGATACGATCAAAAAAGTGTGGCGGCTGAGCAATGTGGTGATCCGCACCAACACTCCGGACTCAGAAGCGCTGCAAAGAATACCAACCTTAGACATGAAATACCCGTTTTTGCCTGCCGACCTCATCAAAAACGAAGCCATAAAGGAAGGTCTTACTACCCCGCAGATGGACAAATTTATAGCTAATGAAATCCTGAAGGGCCGCGAAAACCTGAGTACTTTTTATGTGGAGCGGGAGCGGCGCACAGCCCAACCGTTCGCAGCATTGATACTTACTATTATTGGTGTGTGTATAGCGAGCCGCAAGATAAGGGGCGGCAGCGGTTTTCACCTCGCGCTGGGCATAGTGATCAGCGCCGTGTATATCATGTTTCTGCAAACTTCAACCACCTTTGCTACAAAAGCCAACCTCAGCCCGACCATTGCTGTTTGGATACCTAATGTCGTATTTGGGGGAGTGGCGTTTTATCTGTACAGACGGCAGGTGAAGTAAAACTGTGTAACGGTAACAAGTGTCGGGCAAGTTGCACAATCATGAACTTTTGGAGCAAGCGGAGGTACAATGTACAGGCTGCAGGCATGGAATGTACAATCCAACTGAAAACGCGTCAAGGACGTGACAACGTACTTTAGCTTGATCCAACGGCAATCAGGATCCTGACAGTAAGCTTCAGCCTCTTCCGGTCTCATAGGAAGAGATCAGACTTAAGCGTAACACCGTCGCTGGAAAATCCGTTACTTCGCCACCAGTTCCTTGATTTTGGCAAAAACCTCAGTTTCGCCGCCTTCTTCGTAGCCGGTGTGCATAAAAGCTATTTTACCGGTCTTGTCTATAATGAGCGTGTAGGGCACATTCTGGAAGTTGAGTGAACGCTTGAGATCAGAATTAGGGTCTATATAATAGGGAAAGCTCCAGCCCTGAGATTTTGCATAACTGCGCACCATGCCTTCTGCACGGCTTTCGTCGATGGACACTGTGATATAATTGAAATCGGCTTCTTTCTTCCAGTCGTTCATTTTCAAGGAAATATTCTTGATTTCTTTTTTGCAGGGCACGCACCATGTAGCCCAGAAACTAACCAGTGTAACCTTTCCTTTTTCAAAAACTTCGTTGAATGCCACTTTCTTGCCTGAGTTCACGTCTTTTACCTGAGTATCGGGGAGTCCCTGCGCAAAAGAGAGCGCACTAAATGATAAAAACGCTAAAGTGATGAATGCTTTTTTCATAAAAACTTGCTTTTTAAAATAATAAACCAAAACTTTGCCAGTATTCGTTAAAACGGGCTAAATTAGGAAATACTTTAGCAAAAAATAGCCGCAGGATGAAAAAGACAATTATTTTACTTTTCGTACTTTGTTGTAATATAGCAAGTTTTGCCCAGAATCAGGGCACACTGACCGGGGATTTCATGATGAACCAGTATTTTTTCCAGACAGTGCCCAAAATCACACCTTCCAATGCTTTGTACAATGATTACCTCGCTGGTAGCGAAGCCTGGCTGGGACTGAGATACAGCCAGAATGGATATAATGTGACTTTGCGCATGGATGAGTTCAACAACTCGAACCTGTATGCACCTACCAGTGCGATGACGGGTTTCGGGCTAGGCGCCTGGTCTATCAGCAAGACATATAATGAGCTTACAATAACCGGCGGATACATATATGACCAGGTGGGCAGCGGTATTCTTTTCCGCTCGTACGAAGACCGGGGCCTGCTGATAGACAATGCACTGGTTGGAGTAGAGCTGAAATACAAGCTCGATAATCATATTTTGGTAAAAGGCTTCAGCGGGCAGCAAAAGAACGTGTTTGGCTTGTACAGTCCTGTGATAAAAGGCCTGAGCATAGAGGGAGATTATGATGCAGGCAAAGTGCACCTGATACCCGGTGTGGGAGCGCTTGACCGGACAGTTGATCAGTCGTCGATGAATAAAATAACCGCCACTATTCAGGGCTACGCCCCAAAAGACCGTTTTGAGCCGATGTTCAATACCTACGCATTCACAGCCTACAACACACTGACTTACAAAAACCTGTCCTGGTATTTTGAGGGTGCCTACAAAACTGCCGAAGCCATACCCAACATCAATCTCAACGGACCGAATCTGGTGAACAAAGACGGTAATATAGAATATACATCCATAAACTACGGCCAGAAAGGCATTGCTATAGGGCTTACCGGCAAGCGCACCGAAAACTTCATCATGCTCACTTCGCCAAACGAATACGGGCTGCCCAATAGTGGTATGCTGAACTGGCAACCTGTAGTTGCCGTACTCAGACCGGAAAGGCTGATGTCGCTATACACACCGGCATCGCAGAACTTATCGGAAATGGCGGCTACGGCCAATGTAGTGATTTCTCCAAGCGATTATACAACGATCAATCTGACCTATACAAACATCAACGAGCTGGATAATACCAAACTGTACCGCGAAGGTTATGCAGATATCAGCAATCAAAAGCTGGAAAAATGGAAGTTTACGGCAGGCGTGCAGTATGCCGAATACAACCAGTCCGTTTACCTGGTGAAAAGTATCGACACAGGGTCTGGCACCGGCTCTAACAAACAATTGATTGTGTATGCAATAACACCATTCGCAGAAATTACACGTAAGCTGAGTGACAAGAAATCGTTGAGGCTGGAAGTGTCTTATGATGGCACAAAGCAATATTACGGATCGTGGCTGTTCGGTTTGCTGGAATACAATATTGCGCCAAAGCTGTCTTTTTCTGTGTCTGACATGTATAATGTGACACCGAACAAAGGGGCAGACAATCCCAACTATGCACCGGATGCCAATGGCAACTGGACGCCCACACCTACGCACTACTACAGCGTTTTTGCTGCCTATACCAAGTCGGCAAACAGGTTTTCGGTGGCATATGTGCGTCAGGTGGCAGGTATCAATTGCAGTGGTGGTGTGTGCAGGTACGAACCGGCCTTCAGCGGTGTGAAGGTCATGATCACTTCGAGCTTCTGATGATGCTGTGTTGCGGCAGTAACTTTATAATTGGATAGTTTGGTGCATTCGCTATAGCTTAAAACACCCAGTAACCACCCCCAACCTCCCGAAATCGGGACAGGCTCTCCTTGAAAAATGGAGGGGAGTCACAAAAGCCGCGCCATTTCATGATGCAGTTTTTTACACCGTGTGTAGTATGTAAGATTTGTGCATCAGGAATTCGATAAAACCGTGTAATTTTGTAAGACAAATTTCAAAAAATAAATTGATTTGAAAGTATTATTGGAAATAAAAGACGATAAAGCAGATTCAGTAATGGAAATGCTTGCCAATCTCTCCTATGTCAGAACAAAACAACTAACAGAGCCTAAGGCATTGCTACTGGAAGAACTACGCGAAGCAGTAGAAGAAATGAAATTGATAAGAGCCGGTAAGAAAAAAGCCCGAAACGCCCAAGATTTTTTAAATGAACTTTAGAGTTAATACCATTGAGGTCTTTGAGCGACAGGCAAAGAGACTGATTAAAAAGTACCCTTCACTTAAAGGTGAGTTGGGTGTTCTGATCAATGAGCTCAAAATACATCCGGAAGAAAAAGGCATTTCCATTGGTAATAGTTGTTATAAAATAAGACTTGGAATTGCGTCAAAAAACAAAGGAAAATCAGGTGGCGCAAGAGTGATTATTAATATCGTGGTTGAAATCAAGGAAGTTTACCTGATCTCTATTTATGATAAATCAGAAAAGCAGACCATTACTGAACGCGAAATAATAGAGTTACTAAAATATTTACCCGGTTCTGCTTGATTGAACCCAATTGCCAATAAATTACATTTTCACAAACTTCTTCACCACATCTCCATTCTCACCGCTAAAAGTTACAAAATATACCCCCGCCGGTAGTGCGGCAATGTTCACCCTGGTATCGTTTGTCAGGATCGCGCCAGCCATCATTTGCTGCCCTACCAGGTTGGTGATGGCGTAGGATTACATTTTCCTGTATCTATTCTTATTGCTTCTTTTTTCATGATGTATCGAACTTACAAAAATCAATCTCTTTTTCTTATACAATCTATAAACGACAACATATGGAAATCTCTTTACTTTGGTTTCTCTGAAACCTTTTCTCGACTTTACCGACCATGCTTCGGGATAGGATAATACCTGATTGATTGTCTTATATACGTTTTCCAAAAATTGTTCGCCCAAGCCCTCTTTTCGAACTTCGTACCAATGATAGACTTCTGCTGTCTCCATCAGTACATCCTTATGATATTCAATTCTATAATTTTTCACATCAACGACTGAATGCGATTCTTATGATAGTTTCTGGCATGTTCCACCAATTCTTCATGGCTGAAAGTTTTCACATTTCCTTTTTCAAATTCATCGAAACGACGTTGTATCTCCTTATCAAAAGCGTCCTCTTCCGCTTTTTTGGATTCCTGTTCCTGCACTTCCAGCATGGCATAAACCATTCGTACCGTAGTGTCGCTGGCGGAATCAATGCTTTTTTTTACCTTTTTCCTGATCTCAGTAATCGAATCCATGCTTGAATCTTTATTACAAATTTAGCAATTTTCTTCAATCAAAACATTAATTCTACCTGCAAAGCACACTATATTATATATTAATCTATTCACTGTGACACAAGTTCTCCAAACCACCAGGAGCCTGCTCGCAATTAATAATTAACCAATTACAATTAATCATTAACCCTACATTTTTAAAAACTTCTTCACCACATCTCCATTCTCACCGCTAAATGTTACAAAATATACCCCTGCCGGTAGCGCGGCAATGTTCACTTTGGTATCATTTGTTAGGATTGTGCCAGTCATCATTTGCTGGTCTACCAGATTGGTGATGGTGTAGGATGAGTAAGCACTAGCATTGGTATGGATGGTAAGCTCTGTAGTGGCGGGATTGGGGAAGAGGGAGAGCGATGGAGCGGGGAGCGGAGTGCGGACTTCTGTCGGGCAGCCTACTTTGTTTTGCACCATATTGGTCATGACCACAGGGTTGTAGTCGAAGTAGATACCAGCCCGATTGTTGATCACCGTACTGTCTGGTAAGCCGGGCTTGGTGTTGATAGTAAAAATGACGGTGCCGGAACATTTGGCAGGGTTATGCATACTGTCTAAAAGATTGATAGCGGGAAAATCAAACTTTACAATATTTTGTCCTGCATTATCTTTGAATATATTGGTATTCATTGTAGCTGAAGCCATAATAATTCGTAATGAAGAAATATCAACATTATTGGAAAGCGTATCCAGTATATAAATGTTGAAAGCAGTGTCGTTTCCTGTGTTCACAAATGTAGTAGTATATTTAAGTTGGGTTAAACCTGTTGTTGGAGCAATGCAACTATTGGGGCTTACCCAAATATTGTTTGGATCGCAGGCGGCTCTGACTGTATCTATAACCATTTCCGCAGCTAAAATGGAGTCTGTTCCAATGAAGGAGATGGTCAAATGAGATTGTACGGTATCGCCTGGTGAAAGAGAACCTTCTGAGGGAGAATGCCAAATTGCATACCAAATGTCAAATGGAGTGCCGTTTGTGGTGAACCCGCTAAGGTCCCAAGTAGCCGAATTCGCGGTAGTGCTTGTAGGGCCGGGAAAAGCTTCAATAGAGCCATATTTGGGACTAAAATCAAGTGTGACTAAGCCCTCAGTGGCTATGCATGTTGAATTATTTGTTATATAGATATTTCCCCACTGATCATGTTCTCCGGTAACCGGGATAACATCACTAATGGTTAGCGTGTCAATTCCTGTAGATCTGCATCTCATCCCTAAGTATTGCGTTTTGATGTTGTATGTAATATTCTGCAGTGTATCCGTAATTATACCAGATGTAGGGCATGAAGTTTCTAAGGCCGACGGGTATGATATAACTCTAAATGTATATACATCACCCGGAGAACCAAAAGCATCATAATAAAATCCGCTGGCAGATGAAATAGTGTCCACTGGAATGCTGTTTGAGTCGATCTCGGTTAAAAAAGGCGCGGTGGGTATGATATCAGTACTAGCGTGGTAGGCGCAATCACTATCAATATCATTGTAATATTTTACGGCTATCGTATTGCAAAACTTATATTCGTAAGTATAAGTCAGGGAGTCTACGCGCACTCCACTATTCATCAATAATGTTTTTATAGTGTATGTGCCTGGAAGACCGTAAAGATGATGGAATGTAGCATAACCTGATGTAGCTGCATAGCCGACCAAAATTGTGTCTATAGCGGTGGTTCCGTCGCCGAAATTTGTGAGTGTAGTTTGTGTGCCTGTAAAACTGTTGGTTGCAATAGTTAATTGCGGTCCGCTGCAATATTCGTTTACAAACACGGATAAACTTGGAGCTGTATAGGCACCAATAATAGACGAAGTAACCATGCGAATGCAATTATTGCCCTGGTCTGCAAAGTAAACATTGCCCAAAATATCCGCAAAAACACCATTAATGGACGAAGATACTTTGGCGGCAGTCGCGGGTCCGCCATCACCACTGTAGCCTGCGATACCTGTACCCGCTATTGTTGTAATGATGTTGGTAACAGCATCCACTTTTCTCACGCGGACATTTCCCCGCGGACATAAATACACATTGCCTTCAAGATCTGCGCTGATCCCGTAAGGATATTCCACATTTGCACTATCTGCCGGGCCGCCATCTCCACTATAGCCTGGCGAATCGTAGCCTGCTACATCATATAGCAGGCCTGAAACTATTTTTAAAAAGCGATGACAATTAAAGTTCGAAAAATAAACAATTCCTGATTGGTCCACACCAACTCCGTTAATCGTACAAAGACTAACCGAAGTAGCAGGAACACCATCTGTTGAGTATCCTAGGGATCCACCGCCGGCAATGGTTGAAATAATACCTGAAGTATTAACCTCACGTATTCGGCTATTGCCCTGGTCAGCTATATACATATTGCCCTCCGCATCAACTGCCACAGCATAGGGTCTGCTGATTGATGCTGCTATAGCTGGTCCGCCATCACCCGAGAAACTGCCGCTGCCCGTACCTGCTACCGTCGAAATAATGCCTGAGGGATCTACTTTTCTGATAACATTGTTATCCTTGTCAGCTATGTATAAATTGCCTAAACCATCTATAGCAACGCCTGTCGGATTATTTAACGTGGCTAATGAAGCCGGACCGCCATCGCCTGTATACCCGCTGGTACCGGATCCAACTACAGTAGTTATGATCTGGTTTGCGGCGCTTACTTTTCTAATCCTGTTATTGCCCACGTCTGATATATACATGTTGCCATGTAAATCCATACAAAGCGCTGAAGGACTGTTCAGGTTCGCACTTGTTGCCGGGCCGCCATCTCCTGAAAACCCTAACGATCCATTTCCAGCAACCGTATAAATATATCCACTCTGTGCAAAAGCAATCGAAATAGCCAATGCATTGGCCACCGTTAAAAGCAATACGATTTTTTTCATAAAATAATATTTAATTGTTAACTATTTAATTAAAGTCTTCAAATTTCCACATTTTCAAATTAACCCTACATTTTCACAAACTTCTTCACTACATCGCCATTCTCACCGCTAAATGTTACAAAATATACCCCTGCCGGTAGCACCGCTATATTCACTTTGGTATCATTTGCAATGATTGCGCCTGCCATCATTTGTTGCCCAATCAGGTTGGTAATGGTGTAAGATGTATAGGCATTGCCGGTTGTTTTGATAGTGAGCTCCGTAGTGGCGGGGTTTGGATAAAGTGAGAGCGATGGAGCAGGGAGCGGAGAGCGGTTTATTGAAAGCGGGCAGCCTACAATGTTTTCTACCGTATTGGTCATTACAACGGGGTTATAATCAAAATATACGCCGGCTCTGTTATCAATTGTTGTACCATCGGGTAAGCCAGGCTTAGTGTTGATGGTGAAAATAGTGGTGGCTGCACACTTGGCGGGATTATGCATACTATCCAAAAGATTGATGTTTGGAAAATCGAATTTTATTATGTTTTGACCGGCGCTATCCTTAATCCTGGATATAAACATAGTTGCAGAGGTCATTACCATGCGCATTGTTGAAATATCTACATTGTTGGGCAACGTGTCCAATGCATAGATATTATAGGCGGTATCATTGCCGGTGTTCATAAATGAGAGTGTGTATTGCAATTGAGTTGTGCCAGGCGTAGAAAGTAAACATCCTTTTGGGCTAACCGACATTTCATTGGGGTCGCACCCTGCCTGGATAGTATCGATAATTACCATATAATTATTGAGTGTATCTGAATCAAGGGGCGTTACTTTTACATGATTTTGAATTGTATCACCTATCGTCATCATAAAACTGGAATTGAGTTTAAAAAAAACATATACTAATGAATCATGACTACCCGTTAAGTTCCAGGTGATGGTGTTTCCAGAAATAGTATATGGGTTTGTTACCATGCTTTCATAGGAAAAATTTGGGCTAAAATCCATAGTCAATGTCCCGGTAAATGAACAGGGTGTATTATATACATACAGCCATCCCCATTGTTCGTCCTGACTGTGCTTAGGAATAAAGGATGATAGTTTAAATGTGTTCCCGGAACCTGAATCGCACTTAAAGCCGATATATTTTGTATTATAATAAGAAGTAATTCCCAGAGTATCAATTACAATACCTGAGTCAGCACAAGAAAATATCAAAGATTCGGGAACCGTTATCGTCTTGAATCTGTAAATATCACCCGGATTGCCATAGGCTGTATAATGTAAACCGCTTGTTGTGGAGATTGTGTCAATAGGAAAGCTGTTAGAATCTATTTCAATCAAGACTGGCCGGTTTATCAGATAATCCGCAGTTTGATCATAAACGCAAGTCCTAAGAGCATCATTATAAAAGCCTAACGATAGATTCTGGCAATACGAGAAATTTTGAAAATAAACAATTGAATCAACTGGCAACGATCCATCATACAAAATATGTTTAATGCTGTACGAACCAGAAAAATTATATTGCTCGAAAAAATTTGCCCTACCTGATGATCCAACTAAATTTAAAGTTGTATCGAAATAGGTACCATTACCCAAAAATGTTTTTACGTGCTGACCAATAGAGTAATGTCTCGTAGCGAAACTGAAATTTATACCGGTACATTCAACAAGATCAAATACTTCAAAACTGTCAGAAAGATGTGAAGGGGCTTGCCAATTTAATATTGTGCCGGTAGTGGGAATTTCGGTTATTGAATCGATAAATGAGGATGAAGTAGTATCGACATTGGCGCTTGGTAAAGTTTGAAAATCTGTCAAACTATTAGCAATTCCTATCGTGCCACCAAGACCAGTAGTACCCCATGATGAACCGTAACAAAACTGTATGTTGTTGGTGGTTTCAAACAATTTTACTTCCACATTGCCGGGAGCAAACGAACTTCGGTACTCAAAAGAAAAGACCCTATTTGGAGCAATTCCTGAGGTTAGATAGATTACAGAATCGTAGCTGCTCGTTACAGAGTCCCAAAAAGGCATGAGTAATCCTATACCGCTACCGGGCATATTCAATTGTGAGTTTGACCTACAGCCGTCTGTCAATGCATTATTGAAGGACAGCCATCCTATTGAACTAGCACACACCTGAGTATAATTTGTACCGCAATAATTGAAAGTAAATCCGATGGGAATTGAGTGTTGAACCGAGTCGCCCCCAACCCAACACAATCTTGGTACAGGTAATCCATCTATGCTTGAATAAGGAGCACCAGTAATGCGTGTCATTAAATACGAAGAAGCGTTCTGAGCATGTACATTGGTTGAACTTATTGCCAGCACTATAATGATAATCGCCACAATCTTTTTCATAAAAAACATTTTTTTCAATAAATAATTAGTTTATTTTGCGATACAAATTTACATGGTTAAAAATTACCAAAATAGAGTAGAAATACTCTATTTTGGTTTGATGAAAAGAAATATATAAGGCTTTTTTGGGTGTTTTTTAATCTGTAGTTAAAAATATTTTACAAACAGGCATGTTCAGGTATTTCGCATTTTTGCTATTCGTGCTTTTTTTTGCGTCGGCTTTTCCAACAAATGCCGGCGCAAAAATGCCTGTTGCTGATACCGAAAACATCAATCATTTACTCAAAGCATCTGAGAAATTAAGCCCCGACAGCGCCATCGTTTTGCTCAACCAGGCGCTGCAACTTTCCATAACCGCCAATTATGCCGATGGGGCTTTTACAGCGCTCAATACCATAGGCATGACTTTTTTCCGCAAAGCCGATTATGATAGTGCGCGTAGTTTTTACAACAAAGCGCTGCCCTGGGC
>Ga0208506_1000397_pt1 | contig 14175 bp, 10 predicted proteins | sample CryBogCBH29Jul08_FD_184616 | JGI IMG/M metagenome (GOLD analysis project Ga0208506, IMG submission 184616) | Freshwater microbial communities from Crystal Bog, Wisconsin, USA - CBH29Jul08 (SPAdes) | ecosystem: Environmental > Aquatic > Freshwater > Lake | place: Crystal Bog, Wisconsin, USA... | reverse complement strand
CTCCGGAAGCACTGGCTTCTTCATCTTTAACTCTAAGTTAGCGATGATGCTTACTAGATCGGCGTTACCAGTGCGCTCTCCATAGCCATTCAGAGTTCCCTGTACATGTGTCACGCCAGCATCGATTGCAGCCAAAGAGTTTGCAATCGCACATCCAGTGTCATTGTGGCAATGGATTCCCAGGCGGGCAGATGATTCCAGCAAAACAGTATGTACAACATCAGTAAGTTCTGTTGGAAGCATTCCGCCGTTGGTGTCACAGAGCGCAATCACATCAGCGCCAGATTCCGCAGCAACTCGAACAACTTCGAGAGCGTATGCAGGGTTAGAGCGGTAGCCATCAAAGAAATGTTCGGCATCTAGAAATACGCGCTGTCCACCTGAGCGTAGGAATTTAATAGAACTACGGATCATCTCTAAGTTCTCATCTAGAGTTGTTCGTAGAGCGAGCTCAACCTGACGGTCATAACTTTTCGCAACCAAGGTAACTGCAGGCGCACCAGAATCTTGCAGCGCGCGAAGAAGTACATCGTCTGCAGCTTGGACACCTGGACGTCGGGTTGCACCAAAAGCTACAAAAGTGGCGTTCTTCAATTTCAGTTCGGTCTGTGCCAACTTAAAGAACTCAGTGTCCTTGGGATTTGCTCCAGGCCATCCACCTTCAATGAACCCAACACCCAGATCATCTAAGTGACGAGCGATCGCCAACTTGTCATGAACAGAGAGGTTTAATCCCTCTTGCTGCGCGCCATCGCGCAGGGTGGTGTCGTAGATATGAAAGGCATCAGAAACTGGCATTAGGAGACTCGCTTGTTCCAGCCGTGGGTATCAGCGATTGTTCCATGTTGAATGCCAAGAAGAGTTTCGCGAATCTGCATAGTGATTGGACCAGGGTCGCCATCTCCGGTTGCCCAACTTCCCTCAGCGCTCTTCGCACCTCCGACTGGCGTAACTACTGCGGCGGTGCCACAGGCGAAGATTTCTGTAATTTCACCAGAGGTGACACCTTCGCGCCAGTCATCTGTTGAAATCATTCCCTCTTCAACTTTGTAACCTAAATCTTTTGCGACGGTCAGAATCGAATCACGCGTAATACCTGCAAGCAGAGTGCCCGTAAGTTTAGGAGTGAAGATTGTGGCATCTGCGCCTTTACCCTTAACGAAGTAAAGGTTCATTCCGCCCATCTCTTCAACCCACTTGCGCTCTTGTGCATCAAGCCAGACAACTTGATCGCAACCCTCAGCCGCTGCTTGCTTCTGAGCAAGCAATGAACCAGCGTAATTTCCACCAGTCTTAGCTTCACCGGTACCGCCCTTGGCAGCGCGCACGTACTCTGTAGAAATCCAGACAGTTACGGCTTTACCTGGATTGAAATATGCAGATGCTGGAGTTGTAATAACTATGTAAGTCGCTTGATTGCTTGGGCGTACGCCTAAGCCAACTTCGCTAGCAAACATGAAGGGACGAATGTAAAGAGACTCTCCAAAATTCTTTGGGACCCAAGCTTTCTCATGGCTCACGAGAGCTTCAACCGTCTCAACAAAATCACCGATAGAAAGTTCAGGTAGCGCCATACGAATTGCGCTCTTGCGAAAACGCTCTGCATTAGCTTCGGGACGGAAAAGGCTTACTCCTCCATCGGGTTGGCTATAAGCCTTAAGTCCTTCAAAGATCTCTTGGCCGTAATGCAAGACTGAGGTAGCAGGATCAATTGAGAGCGGTCCATAGGCTTTTATCTCAGCGTCACTCCAACCGGTCGCCTCGCTCCACTCGGCTACCAACATATTGTCGGTGTAGTGCTTGCCGAAGCCTCCTGCCGCAATCTTTGCTTCGCGGTCAGCATCACTTGATGGATTTTGGTTTGGGTTGAGATGGATCTTCATTTAGATAGCTCCTGCCAAGGCATCACCGATTTGAACAGTACTTCTCTTTGTATCGCCGCGAGTCAAGAGATCAGCGGCGACAGCGCGCTCTACATCTGCTGCTGCATCTAGCTCACCAAGATGAGCAAGCAACATAGCAACAGACATAACAGTCGCAGTTGGATCCGCTAGTGACTTTCCAGCGATATCAGGTGCTGAACCATGCACTGGCTCAAACATCGAAGGATATTTGCGAGTTGGATTGATATTTCCCGAAGCTGCAAGTCCGATTCCACCACAGATTGCGGCAGCAATATCAGTCAAGATATCTCCGAAGAGATTATCTGTGACGACCACATCAAAGCGCTCTGGGTTAGTTACGAAGAACATTGACGCAGCGTCAACGTGCAGGTAGTCAGTTGCGACATCCGGAAACTCTTTTGCGACCTCATTAAATGTGCGAGTCCACAATCCGCCAGCATGGGTCAACACATTGTTCTTATGAACCAAGGTCAACTTCTTGCGTGGACGGCTTGCAGCTCGGGCAAAGGCATCACGAATTACTCGCTCAGCGCCACGGCGGGTATTGAGTGACTCCTCTGTTGCAATTTCTGCTTCAGTTCCAAAGGCGAGATTTCCACCTGCGCCTACATATGGACCTTCTGTGCCTTCGCGAACAACCACGAAATCAATCGGTGCTTGAGTGGCCAAAGGCGACTTAACACCGGCATGAAGTTTTGCTGGGCGAAGATTTACATATTGATCGAACGCGAAGCGAAGTTTGAGCAACAATCCGCGCTCAAGAACTCCACTTGGAACAGTTGGATCTCCGACTGCGCCGAGCAGAATGACGTCGCTCTTGGCAATCTCAGCCATAGTCTCATCTGAGAGAACTTCACCCGTCGCGTGCCAATGTGAAGCGCCAAGGTTATAAGGGATCTTCGTGAACTCCAGCGAGTATTTCGCTGCAACTTTATCCAAGACCTTTAAACCTTCGGTAACAACTTCAGGCCCGATCCCATCGCCAGCAATAACAGCAAGATTAAATTGCTTCATTAGACGGCCCCTCAATCACGACAGCAGAGTAACTGTGCGAACCAAATGTGCTCCGGTCTCTTTCTCAACCTGAGCCAAGAGATCTGTTGAGATTGCAGAGTCGATGTTAAGCGCCATAAGAGCTTCGCCGCCATCTTCACTGCGAGCAACCTGCATGCCGGCAATATTGATTCCAGCTGCACCGATAATTCCACCGACAGCACCGACAACACCTGGACGATCTGCATATTGCAAGAACAAGAGATGCTCAGTTGGTGGCAGATCGAGATCAAAGCCATTGATTGCAATGATCTTTTCTACGTGACGGATTCCCATGAGAGTGCCATCAACCACGATGCGACGACCATCAGGCAGGGCTGCCTTGAGTGAGATCATGCTGCGATATTCAGGACTCTCGGGATTTGTGACAACAGATGAGGTCATTCCACGCTCTGCAGCCAAGCCAGGTGCATTTACATAAGTAACTGACTCTGCTCCAACTGCAATGAGCGCACCCTTAAGCACGCTCGTAGCAAGAACTGATGAATCGTGACCTGAAATATCTCCGCGAACTTCAACATCAAGTGAGGTTGGGAGCTCGCCTGCAATGATGGTTGCAATCTGAGCCATCTTCTCAACGAGTGGAAGAGATGGACGAATATCTTCGTGAATCGCTCCACCCTTAACATTGAGAGCATCTGGAACGAGTTCTCCGGAGAGAGCTTTGCGAACTGATACTGCGACTGCTATTCCCGCGCGCTCTTGAGCCTCATCGGTTGACGCACCAAGGTGAGGTGTAGCAACTACTTGATCAAGGGTGAAGAGTGGTGAGTCTGTGCAAGGTTCTGTGGCGAATACATCAAGTCCAGCACCAGCAACGCGGCCTTCAACAAGCGCGTTATAGAGAGCTGTCTCATCGAGGACTCCACCACGAGCAGCATTGATAATGCGAACTGTTGGCTTCACCTTCTTGAGAGCTTCCGCGCCGATGAGATTTGCAGTCTCTTTCGTCTTTGGAAGGTGGATGGTGAGGAAATCACTTACGCGCAATAACTCATCGAGTTCAACAAGTTGAACTCCAAGTTGTGCCGCGCGAGCTGGCAACATATAAGGATCGTATGCAACAACGTTCATGCCAAAGGCCTGCATGCGTGCTGTTACAAGTTGACCGATCTTTCCAAAGCCGACAACTCCAAGAGTCTTCTCAAATAGCTCTGCTCCGGTGTACTTAGAGCGAGCCCACTTTCCATTACGGAGAGCGGCGTGCGCTGGAGAGATGAAACGAGCAGATGCCATCAAGAGTGCGATGGCAAGTTCTGCGGCGCTTACGATGTTTGAAGTTGGTGCATTGACAACCATGATTCCAGCCGCGGTAGCAGCAGGAATATCAACGTTATCCACGCCAACACCAGCGCGAGCAATTACCTTTAGACCCTTTGAAGCGGCGATTGCTTCTGCATCCATCTTGGTGGCAGAGCGAATCAGTACTGCATCAGCGCCTTCGGCGAGTGCAGCGAGAAGTTGCGCACGATCAGCGCCATCGCAATTCTTTACCTCGAAATCCGGCCCCAACGCTTCAAGCGTTGCAGGGCTTAACTCCTCAGCAATTAAAACGATTGGCTTAGCCACGTGCTGCAGATCCTTCGTTGTAATCATCCTTGTTGCCGCTCTTAACCCATGACATCATCTTGCGAAGTTCACGGCCAACAGCCTCGATTGGGTGAGCTTCACCCTTTGCGCGAAATGCCTTGAACTCAGGTGCTCCTGCTTCTTGGTCATCGATGAAGCGCTTGGCGAAAGTTCCATTTTGAATATCGGCGAGAACTGCTTTCATATTCTCCTTCACGCTTGGATCAATAACGCGAGGACCTGAAACGTAATCTCCGAATTCAGCGGTATCTGAAACTGACCAACGTTGCTTAGCAATTCCACCTTCGTACATAAGATCAACAATCAACTTCAATTCGTGCAAGCACTCGAAGTAGGCAACTTCTGGTTGGTAGCCAGCTTCAATCAGCGTCTCAAAACCGTATTGAACGAGTTGTGATGCGCCACCGCAGAGAACTGACTGCTCACCGAAGAGATCGGTCTCGCACTCCTCTGTAAAGGTTGTCAAGATTCCACCGGCGCGAAGTCCACCGATCGCCTTGGCATAGGACAAGGTCAAAGGCCATGCTGTGCCTGTTGCATCTTGCTCAACTGCCACAAGGACAGGTACTCCGCGGCCGGCGACATATTCGCGGCGAACCAAGTGTCCTGGTCCCTTTGGAGCAACCATTGCTACATCGATATTTGCCTCAGGCTTGATGTAACCAAAACGGATGTTGAAGCCATGGCCAAAGAAGAGTGCTGAACCAGGCTTGATGTTTGGCTTAATTGAATCGTTGTAGATGTGGCGCTGAACGTGATCAGGGGCCAAGAGCATTACAACATCTGCCTCTTTAACGGCATCTGCTACTGAGAGAACGCGAAGTCCTTCAGCCTCAGCCTTAGCGCGTGAAGCGGAACCATCGGCCAGACCAATGCGTACATCTACTCCGCTATCGCGAAGTGAGAGCGCGTGAGCATGACCCTGTGAGCCATAACCAATGACAGCAACTTTCTTTGATTGAATGATCGAGAGATCTGCATCTTCGTCGTGATATTGGGTAGCCACTTTAGGGTCTGCCTTTCTTAGTCGTGATCCGGTTGTTGTGATTTTCCTGGCTTCAATCCGCGCTCCATTGCGACTAGACCAGATTGAACCAATTCTTTGATGCCATACGGCTCAAGTACTCGCAAGAGCGCTTGAATCTTCTCGCTATTTCCTGTCGCTTCAATCGTCACTGCATCTTGTGCAACATCCACGACCTTGGCACGGAAAAGTTGAACGGTCTCCAAGACCTGTGAGCGAGTTTCAGGTGAAGTGCTTACCTTCACCAGCAGAAGTTCACGCTGTACTGAAGCAATTGGATCGAGCTCAATAATGCTCAATACATTGATGAGCTTGTCTGTCTGCTGAATAACTTGAGAGAGAGCATGACCTTCTACATTTACGACAATCGTCATACGCGAAACATTTGGATCTTCGGTTGGGCCGACTGCCAGCGAATCGATGTTGTATCCGCGGCGCGCGAAGAGCGATGCGATTCTTGCCAGGACTCCAGGGCTGTTCTCGACGAGAACTGAAAGTGTATGTGTGCTCATTTATAACTCCTGTGAATCCCAGATAGGAGCCATTGATTTCGCAACGACGATGTCATCATTTGATGTTCCAGCAGCAACCATCGGCCAGACCATCGCATCGCGATGCACACTGAAATCAACAACTACAGGTCGATCATTAATTGCCATTGCTTCATTGATAACGCGATCTACATCTTCTTTACTCTCACAACGAAGACCAACACAGCCCATCGCTTCAGCTAACTTTGCAAAGTCAGGGATCCGCTTGGAGTGCAGATCAGTATTTGAGTAACGCTGGTTGTAGAAGAGGGTCTGCCATTGGCGAACCATTCCTAGTGACTCGTTATTGATGATTGCAACCTTGATTGGAATGTTATTGAGCGCGCAGGTTACTAACTCCTGATTTGTCATCTGGAAGCAACCATCGCCATCAATCGCCCAAACCACAGTATCTGGAGCGCCAACCTTTGCACCCATTGCGGCAGGAACCGCGAATCCCATTGTTCCAAGCCCACCAGAGTTGATCCAGGTGCGCGGCTTCTCGTAATTGACAAATTGAGAGGACCACATCTGATGTTGTCCAACACCTGCAACATAAATCGCATCTGGTCCAGCAATCTGACCCAAGCGCTGGATGACATATTGAGGTGAGATAGTGCCATCAGTTGGTTCATCGAAGCCGAGTGGATACTTGGCGCGCCAACTATTACAAAGCTGCCACCAGGCGGTGAGATCTGGCTTTGATTTTGCAAATTGCTTTTGTAGCGCTGGAAGCAGAGCATTGATGGTTGCTTTTAGATCTCCAACAAGAGCAACGTCAACAATGCGGTTCTTTCCGATTTCCGCAGGATCAATATCTGCATGAATGATCTTTGCATTTGGTGCAAAGGAGGAGAGCTTTCCAGTAACGCGATCGTCAAAGCGCGCACCCAAAGTAATCAGTAGATCAGCCTTCTGTAACGATGTAACGGCAGCAACAGTTCCATGCATACCAGGCATTCCGAGATGTTGTGGGTGGCTATCTGGGAATGAACCCAAGGCCATCAAAGTTGTGACAACTGGTGCGCCAGTTAATTCAGCGAGCTTCATGAGCTCAGCAGAGGCATTGGACTTAATCATGCCGCCGCCAACATAGAGAACCGGGCTCTTAGATTCTGCGATCAGCGCCGCGGCATCAAGAACTGATTGCGCCGTTGGCTCCATCACTGGGTTGTACCCAGGAAGTGAGAGAGAAGTTGGCCAATTGAAATCAGTCATAGTTGTGAGGGCATCTTTTGCAATGTCCACTAGAACTGCACCTGGTCGACCAGTACCTGCGATGTGAAAAGCCTCAGCGATTGCGCGAGGAATATCGCGAGGATCGGTAATCAAGAAATTATGTTTTGTAACTGGCATCGTGATGCCGCGGATATCTGCCTCTTGGAAAGCATCTGTGCCGATGGCACCTGAGGCGACCTGGCCGGTGATTGCTACAACAGGCACAGAGTCCATTTGTGCATCAGCAAGTGGAGTAACGAGGTTTGTTGCTCCAGGACCAGATGTTGCAATGCAAACTCCAACTCGACCAGTTGCCTGGGCATACCCAGTTGCAGCATGACCGGCGCCTTGTTCGTGGCGAACCAGGATGTGGCGAATAGAGCTATCAAAGATTGGGTCGTACGCAGGAAGGATTGCCCCTCCAGGGATACCGAACATGACATCCACACCGGCAGACTCCAGAGATTTCACGAGTGACTGTGCTCCGGTGACTTGTGCTGACATATTCATCTCCTCTCTGGGGTGGAACTACTGGGTTATCTTCTCAAGACATTTCGGCCGTGAAATACGAAACCCCTCAGTTTTCACTGAGGGGTAGCGCACCATCTAGTCAGACTAGATCGCGCGCTCTCGAATCACCACTGATGATGTCATGGCGCAATTCTCGCTTGTCTTGCAAGGCTAGTCAACCCCTACGAAGAGCATCCCAAAATATGAGATGCCTATCTCAGAATACTTAGCCGCAGACTGCCCCTTGGGAGGCCGAACCAACGACCTTTGCATACTTAGCCAGAACTCCACGGCGATATTTGTGAGGGACCGGAGTGAAGTGCTTGCGGCGTTCTGCAAGTTCAGACTCTTCAACAAGAAGATCCAGAGTTCGCTTTGCGACATCAATGCGGATGAGATCTCCATCTTTAATGAATGCGATCGGTCCCCCATCAACTGCTTCAGGTGCAACGTGACCCACGCAGAGACCCGTACTTCCGCCAGAGAAACGGCCATCGGTAAGGAGAAGCGTTGATTTTCCAAGTCCAGCACCTTTAATAGCGCCAGTGATCATCAACATCTCGCGCATTCCTGGCCCACCCTTTGGACCTTCATAGCGAATGACTACGACATCGCCAGCCTTAATGGTGCCATTTTCGAGCGCAACCATTGCCGCTTGTTCGCGTTCAAAGACTCGAGCGGGTCCTTCAAAGAAATCCACGCCGACGCCAGCGGTCTTACAGACCGCTCCATCTGTCGCAAGAGTTCCATGCAAGATTGTGATTCCGCCACCTGCAGAGAGCGGATTTTGAATGGAGTGAAGAACCTCTCCATCTGGATCTAGCGGAGTGAGCTCTGCAAGATTCTCGGCCATTGTCTTACCGGTCACCGTGAGGCAATCACCATGCAAGAAACCTGCATCCAATAGCGCGCGCAGTACAACTGGAATTCCGCCCACGCGATCAATGTCGGTCATGACGAACTTTCCAAATGGCTTCAAATCACCAAGCAATGGTGTGCGTTCACTTATGCGCTGAAAATCTGCGAGATCAAGTGGAACTTCAGCTTCATTAGCAATTGCCAGGAGGTGCAAGACCGCATTGGTCGAGCCTCCGAGTGCCATCACAACAGTGATTGCATTCTCGAAAGCTTTCTTGGTCAAGATATCGCGAGTAGTAATTCCTTGGCGGATAAGTTCTACCACTGCTGCGCCAGCTTTTACTGCGTAATCATCACGACGACGATCAACCGATGGTGGCGAGGCGGAACCCGGAAGTGAAAGTCCTAGTGCTTCTCCAACTGCCGCCATTGTGTTGGCGGTGTACATACCGCCACAGGCACCTTCACCCGGGCAGATTGCGCGTTCAATTTCATCAACCTTCTCTTGGGTGATAAGTCCGCGAGCGCAAGCTCCCACCGCTTCGAAGGCATCAATAATCGTTACATCTTTTCCATCAACCTGACCCGCAAGTGTGGAACCTGCATAAACGAAGACGCTTGCAACATCGATGCGAGCTGCGGCCATCATCATGCCTGGCAATGATTTATCGCAGCCGGCAAATGTGACCATTCCATCTAAACGCTCCGCTTGCATGACCGTCTCGACAGAGTCTGCAATTACTTCACGGGATACGAGCGAGAAGTGCATACCCTCGTGGCCCATTGAGATTCCATCAGAAACTGAGATAGTTCCAAATTGCATAGGGAACCCGCCAGCTTCGATAACACCTTTGCGTGAAGCTTTTGCGAGGCGATCGAGTGAGAGATTGCACGGGGTAATTTCATTCCACGAAGATGCAATACCAATCTGAGGCTTGACCCAATCCTCATCACCCATACCAACGGCGCGAAGCATTCCGCGAGCTGGTGCGCGTTCTAGACCATCAGTAACCAGACCCGAACGAGGCTTCATTGGGTTCTTTGGCTCGGTCATGGTTTTACTCTCCCTGTCCTAAGTGCTTGAGCAAAAGTTCACGAACTTTGGCAGCGTCGGCTTGTCCGCCGGTCGCCTTCATTACTGCGCCAATTAAGGCACCTGCTGCTGGAATATTTCCGCCACGGACTCGCTCTGCAGTGTCTGGCTGCGAAGCGATTGCCGCCGCAATAGCCGTCATCAGTGCGCCATCATCTGAAACAACCTTCAGACCACGCTCTGCGATTACCTCTACTGGAGTTCCCTCCCCTGCAATAACACCTTCAACCACTTGACGTGCAAGCTTGTCGGTGAGATCGCCAGAAGCAATTAATGAAATAACTTCGGCAACTTGAGATGGTGTAATCAAAGTTGTTGGATCTACCTCGCGCTCATTTGCTAGGCGAGAGACTTCACCGAGCCACCATGAACGTGCGCGGGTTGGATCAGCACCGATGGTGATTGTTTCTTCAACAACATCGAGAAGGCCAGCATTTACGAGAGAGGTCATCTCCTTATCTGGAACCGACCACTCCGCTTGTAACCTGGCGCGACGAGTTGATGGCTTCTCTGGAAGCGTCGCACGAAGCTCTTCGATCCATGCGCTATCTGGAACAACTGGAACCAAATCTGGTTCTGGGAAGTAGCGATAATCCTCAGCCTGCTCTTTAGAACGACCCGAGCGAGTCTGTCCGCTCTCCTCCTGGAAGTGGCGAGTCTCTTGAACAATTCGCTCGCCGTCTTGGAGACGATTTGATTGACGCACTACTTCACCGATTACTGCGCGTTCGACCGAGCGAAGTGAGTTCACATTCTTGGTTTCGCTTCGCGTTCCGAGTTCACCCGAACCGATTGGTGCAAGCGAGAGGTTCACGTCGCAACGCATTGAGCCTTGCTCCATCTTTACATCAGAGACCCCAAGGGATCGCAAGATGTCGCGGAGTTCGGTGACATAGGCGCGCGCCACTTGTGGTGCGTACTTACCTGTACCGCCAACAATCTTGGTAACGATTTCAACCAAAGGAATACCTGCGCGGTTGTAATCAAGAAGTGAGTAATCGGCGCCATGAATACGACCCGTTGCTCCACCGACATGCAAAGACTTTCCGGTGTCCTCTTCCATGTGCACGCGCTCAATCTCGACGCGAAATGGCTTAACGCCTTCATCAGTTTCAATTTCAACATCGAGGTAGCCGTTAACGCAGATTGGCTCGTCATATTGCGAGGTCTGGAAGTTCTTTGGCATATCTGGGTAGAAATAGTTCTTACGAGCAAAGCGTGAGAATGGAGCAATCGAACAATTGAGAGCCAGTCCAATCAAGATCGTGCTCTCGATTGCCTTGCCATTTACAACTGGCAAAGCTCCAGGCAGACCCAGACAGACTGGGCAGGTCTGGGTGTTTGGTGCTCCCCCGAACTCAGTTGAGCAAGAACAGAACATCTTTGATTTTGTGTTGAGTTCAACGTGAACTTCAAGTCCGAGGGTTGGCTCGTACTTTTCAACTGCCTGATCGTAATTAAGTGACATTAGTTGCCTGCCAATACTGGAGCTTTATCAAGAAGTGGGCCGCCCCATTTGCTAAGTAGCGCTGCTTCGAGAGTTCCGCCAACTTGATACATCAAGTCATCGCGCATTGCAGGAGACATGATCTGGAAACCAACTGGCAATCCATCTTCTTCAGCCAGCCCGCATGGAAGTGACATGCCACCAATACCAGCCATATTTACTGGGATTGTCGCGATGTCATTGAGATACATAGCGAGTGGATCATTGTCATTGGCGCCAATTTTGAAAGCGGTGGTTGGGGCTGTTGGTGATACCAATACATCTGCTTGTGCGAACGCTGCGTTGAAGTCACGCATCAACAATGTGCGAACTTTCTGAGCAGAGCCGTAATAAGCATCGTAATAACCTGATGAGAGTGCGTAGGTTCCAAGGATGATGCGACGCTTTACCTCGGGACCAAAACCTTCGTGGCGAGTCAACTTCATGACCTCTTCGGCGCTGCGATTTCCATCATCACCGATACGAATTCCATAACGCATGGAGTCGAATCGAGCGAGGTTGGAAGAACATTCACTTGGAGCGATGAGGTAGTAAGCAGCGAGCGCGTAATCAAAGGTTGGACAGGAAACTTCAACGAGCTCGGCACCCGCAGCTACTAGTGCATCGAGTCCCTCGTGGAACTTTGAAAGTACTCCTGATTGGAATCCTTCACCCTGCAACTCTTTAACGACGCCAATCTTCATTCCTTTTACATCGAGCTTCTTTGCGGCTTTAACGACCTGTGGAACCGGAGCATCAATCGATGTTGAATCGCGCTCATCATGCCCGGCAATTACCTCATGTAAGAGAGCAGCATCTAGAACGGTACGAGCGCATGGACCTGCTTGATCAAGACTTGATGAGAATGCAATCAAGCCGTAGCGAGAAACGCCACCATAAGTTGGCTTCACACCAACTGTGCCTGTTACGGCAGCAGGTTGGCGAATAGATCCACCGGTATCTGTGCCAATTGCAAGAGGTGCTTCAAATGCAGCGAGCGCAGCAGATGACCCTCCACCAGAACCGCCAGGAATACGAGTGAGATCCCAAGGGTTATGAGTGACCCCATATGCGGAGTTCTCTGTTGATGAACCCATGGCGAATTCATCCATATTTGTCTTACCTAAGATAACAATTCCAGCGGCCTTTAATTTAGAGACGACAGTTGAGTCGTACGGTGGGCGCCAGCCTTCAAGCATCTTTGAACCACAGGTTGTGGGAATACCTTTTTGAGCTAGGACATCTTTAAGAGCAAGTGGGATACCGGCGAGAGGTGAGAGTTCCACACCGCTCTTACGCTTGGCATCAACATCGGCGGCTTGAGCGAGGGCGCCCTCTTTGTCGAGATAGAGGAAGGCATGCACTTGCGCATCAACTTTTTCAATCTGGGCGTAGTGAGCTTCGGTAAGTTCAACTGAAGTTGTTTCACCGCTGGCAAGAGCTGCTGCCATCTCAGAGGCGCTGGATCTAATAGTTGTCATTCTTCTCCCAAAATCTGCGGCACCTTGAAGCGATCCTCTGATTGTGCAGGTGCACCAGAGAGGGCTTCTTGTGGAGTCAGGCTGGGACGAACTACATCTTCGCGCACGACATTGTTGACTGGGATTGGATGAGAGGTAGGTGGCACATCAGCAGATGCAACCTCTTGCACGCGGGCGACGGCGCCAAGAATGACATCCATCTCCTGGGCTAAGTGGTCGAGCTCAGAATCACTCATTTCGATTCGAGCCAACTTGGCTAGATGTGCAACATCATCGCGTGAGATAGCGGCCATGAGCCAACCTTATCTGATTCAGAGTAGGACGAGATCGTCGCGATGAACCAGCTCGCGTTCGTACTCAGGGCCAAACTCCGCAGCGAGTTGCTTGGTGGATTTACCCAACATCGCTGGGATCTCAGAAGAGTCAAAGGCGACAAGTCCGCGAGCAATAACTTCACGATGCGGGGATAGCAGTTCCACGGTGTCTCCAGCAATGAACTCGCCCTCAACACCATTTACACCTGCTGCCAGGAGTGAAGTGCCTCGCTCTTTAATAGCCGTGGTCGCGCCGGCATCGAGCATTAATTTTCCGTGTGGTGTCGACGCATGAGCTAACCAGAGAAGACGTGAAGGTTTGCGATCTGTTCGAGCTGCAAAAATCGTTCCTAAATCTGCACCTTTTAAGGCCGCAGGAATATCTGCGAGGGTCGTGAGAAGCATGTTGACTCCAGCACCAGTTGCGATGCGCGCCGCTTCGATCTTGGTGACCATGCCACCGCTTCCGACGCCAGAAGATCCAACTCCACCAATTTCAATATCTCCAAGGCGGCATACATCTGGGACTGATGAGATTCGCTTTGCGCCAGCATGTGAGGGAGGCGCGTCATACAAGCCATCGACATCAGTGATCAGAATCAAAAGATCGGCACCGATGAGATGTGAGACAAGCGCCGCTAAGCGATCGTTATCTCCGAAACGAATTTCAGAGACTCCTACGGTGTCATTCTCGTTAATAACAGGTACAACACCCATTTGGATTAAGCGAAAGAGAGTGCGCTGAGCATTTTGATAGTGGGAACGGCGAACTACATCATCAATGGTGAGGAGAACTTGAGAGGCAATAATTCCCTCTTTATCAAAGGCCTTGTTATAACTGGCGATCAGGCGACCTTGTCCCACGGATGCCGCAGCCTGCTGGGTGGCCAAATCTTTTGGGCGAACAGTCAGACCAAGTGGAGCTAAACCTGCCGCGATTGCTCCTGATGAAACCAGTACAACTTCTGCGCCATGTGCGCGAAGTTCGGAAACCACCTTTACGAGAGCTTCAACAGCGCTCTCATCTAGCGCGTGACCCGCACTTCCAGTCAGGGTTGATGAACCAACTTTTATTACTACTCTCTTGGCGTTGGTAACAGCAAGACGAGACATG
>Ga0208506_1000395_pt1 | contig 14196 bp, 12 predicted proteins | sample CryBogCBH29Jul08_FD_184616 | JGI IMG/M metagenome (GOLD analysis project Ga0208506, IMG submission 184616) | Freshwater microbial communities from Crystal Bog, Wisconsin, USA - CBH29Jul08 (SPAdes) | ecosystem: Environmental > Aquatic > Freshwater > Lake | place: Crystal Bog, Wisconsin, USA... | reverse complement strand
TCTTAGTAGTATATCAAAAAGATGAGAAGTTATTTAAACTCACAAAGCAAGAAATGACCGTAAAACAAATCATTAAAAGCAAACTCAAGCAATTTTTATATAAAATTTTGATCAAGTCTGGTATCAAAAAGCATACGATTTAACTAAAGAAAATTGTTGTCTTTATAAATCAACAGCGTAACATATTCAGACTTCAGTTAAGTAACAAAAATAATTTATAGTAAAAATGATAAAGTTAGAATTTTACCTTGTTGATGCTTTTGAGATATATCATTTTTTGCCGATATATAAGGAAATAATAAAATACAATACTTTTGACACAAAGTTCATTGCAGAGCCAGCAAGCATTAGTATCGCAGGACGACACTTTAATTACTTAGAGAGCATACAGACATTAAAAGCATTGAACCTACCTTATAGCGAAAAATCTTCACGTAATACAGATGTTGCAATAACTACGCAATCAATAATGCATATTTCTCATTATAAGAATAAAAAAATTAGACTGGGCTATGGAGTAGGGTTATCTAAAGACAATTTCTTATATTCAAAAGATGGGATTGATGGATTTGATGGATTATTGCTAAACGGCTCTTACAACACAGATATTATTAGCAAGAGGATAGAAAAAAATAGGATTAAATCTATTGGGTATCCAAAATATGATGATTTCTTTAAAAAAAATTATCAAAAAACTCAGGGGTTCAATAAAAACAAGTACGATCAAAGAAAGAATTTAGTATACTTACCAACATGGGACCATGATAGCTCCGTCTCTTTATTTTTTGATGAACTAGAGAAACTCGATTCTGAGTATAATATTTTTGTAAAAATGCATCACTGCACAGCTAGAGGCATTTCTACAAATCCAAAAGATAAAGAATTATTGCTTTCACTAAAGGCAAATATCTTAAATGAACACACATCGCTTTCTGATATAACGAACTTTGCTGACCTAGTAATAACAGATGCAAAAAGTGGTGCATTAACTGAAATTATATACTTAGATGATACGATACCTATTATTGCCTTATCTACTCGTAAAAATTTAAAAGCAGAATTCTACGAAGATCTCTTTTTTATAGCACCTGTTTTAAATGAACCGTCACTGCTTGCACCAACCGTTGCTGCACTGCTGAAAAATGATTCACTTCTCAATCAGAGAATGAAATATTCATCTATCTTTTATAAAAACAATAAAGGAGGCGCTTCATCAGATGCTATCTCATCTATAATGGAATTAATGCAGTTGCCGAGGATAAGTAAATATCGCGGTAGGAAAGTCAGAAAGATTCTTAGATCTTTAGAAATAGCAATTATGAGAGTTAAGTACTTAATAAAAAAAGTACTATGTTAAAATCTATATACAGATTACTGCCATATAAACTACAAAAAACCCTCCGCTTGTGCCTACATTATATAAGAAACACTAGTGCACAATATACATATAGTGGGATTTCATGGCAAGAATTTAACAAAAAAGTACTTAGTGCCTCAGGAACATACAAAGGAATATTTATACAAGAGCCTGTTATAGACTGGGATATGGAGCTATATCAAAGACCACAGCATTTATCTTATGCATTAGCTAGACTTGGATACTTAGTAATATACAAAATCGACATCATACATATAAAGAAAGTAAAGGGGTTTTTTAACATAGAACCGAATGTCTGGCTCACACAATCAAAAGATGTAGAAAAAATTACAGGTGCAGTTCATTCTTTTTACTCAACAGTATTTGTAGGATCAGCAATGAAAGAGCTTTTTAAAAAGAAACAGAAATTTGTATACGAATATATTGATCATATTGACCCACAAATTAGAAGTAGTTTTAGTAAAAAATGGCGTTGATGTAGATCACTATCAGATATCAAGAACAATATCTCTTCCTATTTCTTTACTAGAATTTAGAAAAAAATACCAAATTATCGTAGGTTATTTTGGTGCGATTGCACCATGGTTATGGTATGAAGAAATTAATAAACTTACAAAAAGCAGATCTGATTTGGGATTTGTGTTTATTGGGACGGACTATAACAATGGACTAAAAAAATTAATTTTAAGAGAAAATGTGCTGCATCTAAGTGCTATTCCATATAAAATTTTACCAGGTTACGCTAAAAAATTTGATATATGTTTTATTCCTTTTGAACCAGGACCCATAGCACAAACAACATCGCCGTTGAAACTATTTGAGTATTTTGCTATGGAAAAACCGGTAGTAGCAACAAAAGACATGCTAGAATGCACTGCTTATAAAGAAGTATTTTTAGCAAATTCTGCTGCAGAATTCAGTGCTGCTATTGATAAAGCCATACTAGTTAAAGATAATAAAAAATTCAAAGCGTCTTTGAGGAAACTTGCCAAAGAAAACTCTTGGAATGCTAGAGCAAAAGAAATGGAAAAGATTTTTTTATAAATTATTAAGCTTTCTGAAAGTGCTACTAGATAATCTCCATAAGATCGTATACAGAATTTAGAACTACAGATGGCTTAATTATGCTTTGCTCAAGATCTGCTCTTGTAGTAATCCCAGATAATACCAAAACAGAGCTACATTTGTGATAAACAGCCATACTAATATCCGTACTAAGACGATCACCTATAATCACTACTTCATCCTTATTATATTTCATAAAAATCTCTTCTAACATATGTGGCGATGGCTTGCCTAATATTGCTATTGGCTCTACTCCTGTTACAATCTCAAGCAATTTAGAGATAGCTCCAGCATCCGGAATCGGCCCTGATGGAGTAGGACAAGATACGTCTGGATGAGTGAGAATATATGGTATGTTTGACGATATGAACTTAGAAGCAGTAGATAGTTTTTCATACGTTAAACTTGTATCAAAGCCAACAACTATAATTTCAGGACATTCGGAAGACACTTCAAATCCTTCGCGCATTATATCTTGTAAAAGGTCCGAGGTACCAACCACATAAATCTTCTTGAGATTATGTTTTTTTAAATAATTTGTAGTTGCTTGCACAGAAGAAATGACATCGTTCACTGAGCATTCCAGGCCTATATTTGTCAAATTTTTAGCGTGCTCTTCTATAGATTTTGAAGAATTATTGGTACAAAAAAATACCTTTTTATCTTCGTCGCCTCTTAAAAGGCCCACTACCTGATCTGCCCCAGCTATAATTTTGCCTCCTAAGGTTAATGTTCCATCTATATCAAAAACAAAAACCTTTGCAGTCTTAACAACATTAAGATTATGGTTAAAAAGCATCTCAGCTCTAAATAAATCCATTTCGTTATCAATTTCATACCACTTTTTCCCACTGATATCATGAATCAAAAAATCATGTTCTTCAGATTTTAATAATGCGTCAATTGCTACTTCAGTCCAATGATGAACCTCTTTCTTAGTTGCTATATATTCATCAATGATTTGGTAAATCCGCTTAGATGCATCGCAAGAAAATCCGTATATATCTATAGATGACCCTACTGAATTATCGTGGGAAAATAACTTAGATATACCATTGACCTTGTTATGATTATCGACAGAAACTTTCATAGACTCCACATGAAATTGTGAGTTATCCACAAACAAGAGACTACTATCTTCAAGATCTGATTCTAATAATATTTCATCACTAAAAATAACATCGCCGTTAGACATATAAAAAGACTTGCCCTGCAACTCATTTTTCAATAACCACAGGGAATACATGTTGTTAGTACTGTCAAAATCATTATTTTCAATGAAGGATATAGAAATTCTACCCTCGCGCCTTTGACACCAATGCCTAATCTCTTTACCAGCAAAACCAGTTACTATCCAAACCTTATCAAAGCCTGCAGACTCGTAGGCCTGTAGCTGATACTCTAATATTGGCTGCGCGCCAACATAAACCATACATTTCGGTTTCTCATTTGTTAATGGGCGTAAGCGAGAACCTATACCGGCTGCTAAGATGACTGCTATTTTTTCCATAAAGAGATATAAAAATGGCTTTGGTGGAGATGAGCGGAATCGAACCGCTGACCTTCTGTGTGCAAGACAGATGCTCTACCAGTTGAGCTACATCCCCATCGTGAATGCTATTTTCTACAACGTTTTGCCAATAATTACAACAAGAATTACAAATAAAATATAAAATTTCTTCTCAATTTTTTGTAAATCATATAACTAATGGTCGAAGAAATCACAATTAACGCACATAATCTCAGAATATCATACAGAGATGGCAGGCTTCCGTTAAGTACCAAGCCAGAAATTGGCTTCATCATGACATAGAATGGGTTAAAGTTAAAGATCCATTGCTTCTCGGGCGGGAAAATTGTTATAGGGTAAACTATTGGCGTAGCCCAAAATGCTAAATTCATGATTATCGCAATAAACTCCTTAAAGTCTCTGATATAAACGGTAATAAAAGCAATCGCTATTAAAACTGGGGTTAAAGCCATCAAGATTGGGATCATAACGAGTGGTAATAATAGAATTTTTATACTAAACACTCCATAAGCAAAACATGAAAAAATATAGCCTATCAATAAGGATAAAGCAAAGTGATAAAGATGCTGGCCAAGCTCCGCCAAAGGAAAGATCGTTTTCGATACTAAACACCTACCAATTGTAGTGGCGTTAGCTATCAAAGATGATGCGCTGCCCAAGATCACGTTGTTTAAAAACGTCCAAAATAAAACAGAGCTAATCAAAAAAGGTACATAATCCTCCGAGGGAAACTTCATGATTTTGGGCATGACAAAGGCATAGATAGCAATCTGAGTTGCAGGAACTATCAGCGTCCATAAAGCACCAAGATATGAATCCTGGTACTTTCTGGTAATATAATTCTTAGCTATTATAAAAATAGTTAGATAATAATATTTATTAAAAAATATTTTTGCCTCTACCATATCACTAAATCTTTAAAATTTTTGTTCTATATTCCTGCAAAATATCCTTACACGAACCTTCTGATATCACTCTGCCCCCATCCATTAATATAAACCTATTACACAGACTTTTCACTTGATCAATAGCATGATGCACTATTATCGATATAGGTGCATCTCTGAATCTCTGCTCGATGAGCTTCCGGGATTTCTCCACAAAACCTTGATCCCCAACAGCCAAAACCTCGTCAAGAAGCAAGATGTCAGGATTCTGGAATACCGTACAGGAAAATGCCAAACGCGCTTGCATACCGGAAGAATAAGACTTAAGTGGTAAATTTATTTTCTCACCCAACTCAGCAAATTCTATGATTTGTCTTTCTAAATCTTCGCTATATAAACCAAGCTTACCCCTATAAGCGAAAGATAATTTGATGTTTTTTAACCCAGATAAATCAGGATCAAAACCAAGACCCATCTCAATTAATGGAGCTACATTGCCAACAACATGCCTATGGCCTGAAGCAATAGGATATATGCCAGAAATCACCTTAAGCAACGATGACTTGCCACATCCATTCCTGCCAATTATAGCAACTTTATCACCATGTTTGGCTTCAAAATCTACGCCGCATAATATAGGTATTTCGGCAGATGTAGGATCGAATTTACCTGCCCCGCACAATAATTTCTTTACACCATTTGCCCTAGCCTTGGTATCTACCCCGTTTACATACACATTTTTTAATATTATACTCGCCACGGTCATTTGGAATAAAAATAAATGTTATTATATATATCACTCGCTCTTACCGGATATCTTTTATCGTTCAACCTATCGGTGGTCGCTATCCATATATTCAGCAAACAAGGCATTTTAGACGTTCCTAACGTAAGAAGCAATCACAAATCTGCAACTTTAACAGGCGGAGGGGTCGCGGTAGTCTCAACAATCTTTATTATGATGGCTATATCATATACTAGTGCTGACGATGCTTTTTACATATATTTTCTTACATCTTTGTTAGTCCTATCTGCAATATCATTTTTGGATGACTTAAGAAATATTCCAATATTGGCAAGAATTCCATTTCAGATTTTTGCGATTTCGTTGTTGATTATAGGATCATTATCAGGCTTAGACTATAAAATACTAATCTTCTTATGTTTTGTATTATTTGGCTTTCTGAATTGCTATAATTTCATGGATGGTATAGATGGCTCGGCAACTGCAGAGGCAATACATATTTCGACTGGAACATTCCTAATAGGAGTCATGACGCAAAGGATGCCGGTAGAATCTATGGTCGTTTCACTTATAGTGATTTCTGCTTGCAGTGGCTTTATAAAATTCAATTGGCACCCAGCAAGAATTTTCTTAGGTGATGTAGGCAGTACCGTATTGGGATTAATTTGTGGCTGGATGTTGCTGATTCTAGCATCACAAGGTTTTTATGCCGCCGCAGTTATTTTGCCAATGTATTATATTGCAGATAGTGGCTTAACTTTATTCAAAAGGCTTATGGCACGCAAAAAAATATGGGAGGCTCACTCAGAGCATTATTACCAATTAGCCGCCAGAAATGGTATGCCTCATAACGAGATAACTAAAAAAATTATGTATTGTAACTTTATTTTATTACTGCTTAGCATAGCCTCCCTATATATCCCTGCTGCATCAATTACAATGGCTTCAATCCCAACTTTTTATTTGTTACGAAAATTTCAATGTGTAGGACAATGAAATTATCCAACCCCATTAAGATAATGCATGTTTACAAAACTTTTTTTCCAGAAACAAAAGGGGGAGGAGAGCAGGTCATTTATACTATATGCAAGGGACTAAGAAAACACGGCGTTGAGTCAAAAGTAATATGCCTTACCAAAGATCGAGAAAAAAGCACATCTTATTTTCAAGATATAGAAGTTGTAAGATACCCATATACAATAAACTTAGCTTCATGCCCAGTCTCTATTGAGTTGTTATATAATTTTAGACGCGAGATTGAATGGGCAGATATAATATATTATCATTACCCATGGCCCTTCGCAGACTTTCTTTCACTTCTAGCCCCAAAAGACAAAATACAGATCGTCACTTATCACTCAGATATAGTAAAACAAAAACTTCTTAAAGTAGTTTACTACCCACTAGAGCAATGGTTTTTAGGAAAGGTTAACAGAATCATAGCAACATCACCAAACTACATTAACCTTAGCTGTAATTTACAAAAATTTAGAGAAAAAACAACAATAATACCTATTGGAATTGATCCAAAATTATACCCTGCACCGGATGAAAATGAATGCAAAAAAATACAAAAAAAATTCGGTAAGTTCATTTTGTTTGTTGGCCAACTCAGATATTATAAAGGGCTCCATCTACTAATTAAAGCAGCTAAAGATCTCGATACCAACATCGTCTTAATAGGCAAAGGCAAAGAGGAATTAAGACTCAAACAGATAGCAAAATCCGAAATGGTAAAAAACATATACTTCTTAGGATCATTAGAAAACGATGCAAAAGTTAATTATCTCAAATCTTGTTACGCCCTGATCCTACCCTCGCATTTGAAATCCGAAGCTTTTGGAATTTCTTTGTTAGAAGGAGCTATGTTTGCTAAGCCACTAATCTCTTGTAAAATTGGAACCGGCGTAGAATTTATCAATCAACACATGCAGACTGGTCTTGTAACAAAACCGACCTCAGAAGATATTAGAGATGCTATAACAAAACTGCTAAAAGATGAAAGTCTTGCTAAAAAACTTGGCAATAATGCAAAATTAAGATTCAAAAAAATGTTTACTGCACAATCCATGATAAAAGATATATGGAAAGAGATAGAGACATTGCATAAATAAGTTAAAGTCTATAAAATTCAGCCTCAAAGTAAAACTTGGTTCTGTTATGAATAATGAAGTTAAAGTTGTGATAATGGCTGGGGGTTCTGGCACAAGACTATGGCCAATGTCTCGTAGTGCTTACCCGAAACAATTTGTAAAGTTATTTGAAAATCTTAGCTTACTACAACTGACCTTGCAAAGAAATCGAACCCTTGGTAAGGCCTTGGTTATTGTTGGAGAGGCTCATAAATTTATTGCATTAGACCAAATAAATGAGATTGGAATTTCTGCAGATATACTTGTGGAGCCAGAACCAAAAAATACTGCTGCGTGCTCAATAATGGCTGCCTTTATTGCGAAGCAATCTTGCATTAACAAACTTCTACTTTTACCAGCTGATCATTATATTTTGGATGAAGATATTTATCTGGAGACCGTTAATCGATCTTTAGAAGAAATTACAAATAACGGCATTTGCACAATGGGTATAAGACCGACTCATCCTCATACTGGATATGGTTATATTAAAACAAATAATATGCAACAGGACATATGCCAAGAGTGTGAGTTTGTGGAAAAACCAAGTTTCAACACAGCCACGCAATACTTAAAAAATGGTGGTTATTTCTGGAATAGTGGTATTTTTGCTTGCAACGTTAATTTTTTATTAGAACAGGCCCACTTGCTCCAGCCAGAAATTTTTTCATCAACAAAAGAAGCGTTTGATACGATTCGTATGACTAAAGATTTTTTAGAAATCAATGGTAAAAGTTTTAACAAAATCCCATCAAACTCAATAGATTACGCGATAGTAGAAAAAGCTCCTCTTCTTTCTATGGTTAAAGCAGATTTCAGATGGAACGATCTTGGAAGTTGGCAATCATTATGGGAAGTGTCAGAAAAAGATAAATACAAGAATGTTTGCGAAGGAAATATAGTCACAAAAAGCGTTACTAATTCTTATATAAGAGCAGATAAATTAACCTCTGTAATTGGCGTAGATAATTTGGTTATAGTCGATAGTGAAGATGCGCTGCTAGTAGCAAACAAAGACATGTCAGAAAGCGTCAAAGAACTTGTAGCAGAAATGTCAGCAAGGAAACACAAAGAGATGGTCGATCATACTACTGTAATCAGGCCTTGGGGATATTACCATGAGCTATGCTCATCAGAGCATTACAAAGTAAAGCACATAGTAATAAAACCATCTGCACAAATATCACTACAATATCATATGCATAGAACAGAACACTGGGTTATTATCAGTGGGACAGGACAAGTTACTCTAGATGATAAAATTATCAACGTCACCGCTGATCAATCCGTGTTTATACCCAAGACTTATCATCATACAATAAAAAACACTGGCACAGTTGATTTGCATATGGTTGAAGTGCAAACTGGAACTTACTTTGGAGAAGATGACATAGTAAGATTAGAGGACAAATATGGCAGAAGGTAATATAGTAAAAAAATTATTTCGTAGATACATTACCCCTATCATTTATATTATACCTAAAAATCTCATTGCCCCAATTCTCTCTGTTTACACAAAATATAGCTTTCATCAAGTTCTAAGAAAATTAAATGCTAATCTCACAAAGAAAGTAATTGGAAACAAAGGCGTGAATTTATTTGGAGCCATAAAAAATGTCACCGGTATAGGACAGCACTCCAAATTAATTCTTGATCCGCTTTTAGAAAAGAAAGCTCCTGTTTGCATAATCAACTCTTCCTTCAACGCTTACGCGGAACAAAACCTACTCGAAGAGAATTTTCTAATAAAAAAAAGACCAATATATAAGTGCAACCTCATCACAATTGGAGTAAAAAAATTCGCTGAAACCTACCATAATGAGCTTATACACAATAATTTTTTCTCGTACAAATATAATATTTTATACAATGCCTGGGAATGGAATAAATACCCAAGTAGTTGGGTGCCACTTTCCAATAGATTCAACGAGTTTTGGGCAATGTCGAACTTCGTTAAAGAATCCGCAGAAAAAGCTTTAGATATCCCTGTATTGTGGATGCCTTATTGCGTTGATTTTCCAACCCCTATTAAAGTCTCAAGAGATTTTTTCGGCTTAACAAAAAATAAATTTACATTTTTATTCTCTTATGACTTTTTTAGTAACATACATAGAAAAAATCCTCTTGCTGTAATTAAAGCGTTTTTAATAGCATTTCCTTCAAATCAAGATGTGGAATTAGTCATTAAAGTTAGCTTGGTTCATACATCAATAGCACATAGAAAAGAATTAAAAACCTTACGCACCTTAATTGGGGACGATCTTAGAATAAAAATTTTAGATCAAGTTTTATCGAACGACCATATGAAAGCATTAATGAATTGTTGTGATGCATATGTATCTCTCCATAGAGCCGAGGGTTTTGGACTTGGGATGGCAGAGTCAATGAAATTGGGCAAGCCTGTAATTGCAACAAATTACTCGGGAAATACTGATTTTACAAAGCCGGACACTGCATGCTTAGTAGGATATAATTTAATAAACGTCAAACCCTCTGAATCAATATACTATGAAAAAGGACAAGTTTGGGCTGAGCCGTATGTAGAAGAAGCTGCGGAACATATGAAAAAACTATACCAAGATACAGATCTCTATAAGAAAATTGCAAAATCTGGGCAAGATTTTATCCTAAAAAATTATAATAGCAGCATTATAGGCGAAAGGTTCGTCAAAAGACTCAAATCCGTTGGTGTATTATGATTCTGTTATATATGAATAGCCTTGCCAGTCACAGCCAAAGCAGCTTCTTTCACTGCTTCATTTAGAGTCGGGTGAGCATGGCAAATCCTAGCTATATCTTCAGATGAGGCAAAATATTCCATGGCCACCACAGCCTCTGCTATAACAGTTCCAGCGTTAGGACCTATTATATGCACTCCTAGAACCAAGTCTGTCTTTTTGCATGCTAAAATCTTCACCATTCCTTCTGTTGTGCCGATTGCTCTAGCTCTACTATTAGCCATAAAGGGAAATTTACCTACGGAATATTCAACTCCTTCCAATTTTAACTCCTCCTCCGTTTTACCCACAGAGGCTACCTCAGGATAAGTATATATAACACTAGGAATCAGATTGTAATTCACATGCCCTGCTTGACCAGATATTATTTCAGCTACAGCAACCCCCTCTTCCTCAGCTTTATGTGCAAGCATCGGGCCTTTTATTACATCCCCGATTGCATAAATATTGCTTACGTTAGTTCTGAAATATTTATCCACAGTAATTCTGCCACTAACGTCTAATACAATCCCTACATCCTCACAACCTAAACCTGTCGTATATGGCTTTCTTCCCGTAGATATAAGCAAGACATCGCATGATAATTTCTCTGCTTTCCTGCCTTCTGATTCTACCTCGATATTTACTCCGGTTTTTGTAGATTCAGCTTTGATAAGCTTGGTAGATAGTTTAAATTTAATGCCTTGTGTGATCAGATATTTATATAGCTGCGCCCCCATTTCTTTATCCATATGAGGCACAATTTTATCTGCATATTCTATTACCTCAATGTCAGCTCCCAATCTATGCCAGACAGATCCAAGTTCGAGCCCTATATAGCCCCCTCCTATCACTATCATTTTCTTTGGCACCTTACCTAAAGATAATGCACCAGTGGAGGAAACTATATGCTTTTCATCTATTTCAATACCAGGAATTTGAGCAACCTCAGAACCTGTCGCAATAATTATATTTTTTGCAGCTATTTCATGAGACTTACCACCATTAGATATACTGACCTTCTCCCTTCCTGTGATCTTTCCTAGCCCTTGATAATATGTAACATTGTTTTTTTTGAATAATCCTTCAATGCCTTTGGTCAGATCGAGCACTATTTTATCCTTATTAGCTAACATCTTGGATAAATTCGCTTTAATACCAGAACATTCTATTCCATGATGAGCAAAATGATTTTCTGCTTCCCAGTACTTCTCAGAAGAATTAAGCAAGGCTTTCGATGGAATGCACCCAACATTAAGGCATGTGCCTCCTAAGGCCCCTCTTTTCTCTACGCACGCGGTCTTTAAGCCCAATTGTGCAGATTTTATTGCTGCAACATAACCACCAGGACCACCACCAATAACCACTACATCAAATTGTTCCATTTAACCTACCAAACAAAATATTTCTGGATTTTCTACATATTCTTTTACTTTACTTAAGAAAGTTACGGCATCTTTTCCATCAATTATCCTATGGTCATAAGAAAGAGCTATATACATCATCGGTCTAATTTCGACCTTACCCTCTATAGCAACAGGTCTTTGCACAATATTATGCATACCTAGAATTCCTGATTGTGGTGGATTGATTATTGGCGTCGAGAGAAGAGACCCATATATACCCCCATTCGTTATAGAAAAAGTTCCGCCAGTAAGTTCATCCATTGAAAGCTTGCCTTCACGAGCCTTTTTCGCAAGTATAGCAATTTCATTTTCAATTTCAGCAAAAGAAAATCTGTCCGCATCTCTCAAAATTGGTACTACTAGGCCCTTGTCAGTACCTACAGCAACACCAATATCATAATATTTTTTATAAATTATAGTGTCGCCCTCAAGCTCAGCATTTACTATAGGATTCTCCTTCAATGCAGCTATTACTGCTTTTACAAAAAATGACATAAAGCCAAGTTTGACGCCGTTCTTTTTTACAAATTCGTCCTGAAATTTGGCGCGTAAATTCATGATTTTAGATAGATCGACTTCATTGAAAGTTGTCAAAATAGCAGCAGTATTTTGTGACTCCTTCAGCCTTTCAGCTATACGCTGTCTTAAACGAGACATCTTTACTCGCTCTTCTGTGCGATCGCCTGATATATGTGATTTTTCCAGCAAATCACCTTTTATAATCCTACCATTCTTACCACTACCAGAAATTCTAGAAGTATCTATATCATTCTCAGCCACGATCTTCCTTGTTGCTGGAGATAGATTATCAACTGAACTTATCTTATCAACACTCGCGCTGACTTTGGCCTGTTCTTCTTTAGGAGTAGAAGTCGCTCCTTCTTTGATTGAGCATAAAATATCACCAACCTTAACTGCACTACCTTCTTTAGCCTTAATAGCGCTGAGGGTCCCGTCAACTTCTGCGGTAACCTCTAGGGTGATTTTATCAGTCTCGAGTTCGACTAAAAGCTCTTCGGCCCTAACAGCTTCACCTTCTTTCTTGTGCCACTTACCAACGGTGGCCTCTGCTACTGATTCTCCTAGTGGAGGCACTTTTATTTCACTCATATATAACCCTCTTTAATTGACTGCATCCTTAATTATGGCCTTTTGTTCTTTCTCATGAGCATAAAGATGACCTGCTGCCGTTGAAGCAGAACCCTTCCTTCCAATATATTGTAATTTTTTCTGAACATTCAAACTTTCCAGAATCTTTTCTATTTTTGGCCTTATAAATTGCCACCCTCCCATATTTTCTGGTTCTTCCTGGCACCAAACATATTGAGCATCTTTACTATATTTTTTTAATTCTTTTAATAGCTCCTCCTCAGGGAACGGATAAAATTGCTCCAAGCGAATTAATGCTATTTTTCTTTCTTTCTTAGCCTCTTCATATAGATCGTAATAAATCTTTCCGCCACATAAAATGACTTTGTTGACTGACTTGTATTCTATTTTGCTATCGACCAGTATAGGAGAAAATTCAGTACCTGAATCAAAATCCTCCATAGAAGATACTGCCAGATGATGTCTCAGTAAAGACTTAGGCGACATTACAATTAATGGCTTACGATAATTACTATGAATTTGCCTTCTTAATGCATGGAAGTAGTTCGCTGGCGTGGTAATATTCACAACCTGCATATTATCTTCTGCGCATAATTGCAAATACCTCTCAAGCCTTGCAGAGCTGTGTTCTGGCCCTTGTCCTTCATAGCCGTGTGGCAAAAGAAGTACTAACCCGCTAGATCTCATCCATTTAACCTCTCCTGCAGACAAAAACTGATCTATTATAATTTGAGCACCATTGGCAAAATCACCAAATTGCCCCTCCCACAATACTAGATTTTTTGGATTCGCGGTGCTGTAGCCATATTCAAAACCCATCACAGCGTATTCTGAAAGGAAGCTGTTTATCACCTCAAACTCGCCTTGATTTTCAGCAAGATTATTGAGAGGAGTAATAGTTTTTCCTGTTGTTTGATCTGCAATTACGCTATGACGATGAGAAAAAGTACCGCGCTTACTATCCTGACCAGACATTCTAACCTTAACTCCCTCAATAACTAGACTGCCAAAGGCAAGGGACTCTGCAGTAGCCCAGTCTATATTATTACCATCTTTTATTGACTCAGCTCTTTTTGCATAACCCTTAATAACTGTTTTGTGAGCATTGAATCCTTCCGGGATCGCTGTCAAAGATAATCCTATTTCTTTAAGTATATTAGCGCTCACACCAGTTTTTTTGTTCTTCGCATTAGACTTTGAATAATGAATAAAACCTCCCCATATT
>Ga0208506_1000392_pt1 | contig 14227 bp, 16 predicted proteins | sample CryBogCBH29Jul08_FD_184616 | JGI IMG/M metagenome (GOLD analysis project Ga0208506, IMG submission 184616) | Freshwater microbial communities from Crystal Bog, Wisconsin, USA - CBH29Jul08 (SPAdes) | ecosystem: Environmental > Aquatic > Freshwater > Lake | place: Crystal Bog, Wisconsin, USA... | reverse complement strand
GAAGTGGGTCATGAGCCCAAATAAAATTGCCAGGGAAGAGAAGCTAGGTTGGCTTGGAGTTGGGCAACTCATCGCAATTGCGGCGCTCTTTGCCTCTCAAGAATTCTTCGAAGGTCATGCACTCGATTTAGCCCATCCCGTTGCGCTTCGCTACATCGCCGCCGGGCACCTATTTTTCGCCATCGCTTGGGCTGGATCTGTTTGCGGTTTGCTCTTGCGTCAGACCCGCGCGCAATTCGAACTGACGCGCAAAATAAATACTGTGAGTATCTTCGCACTCATACCACTTGCAACGATTTTGACCGTATTTTTAGCACGACCAATCAAGTTCTACACAAAGTCTTACTGGGCGCTATTTATCGCGATCAAAATTCTCTTCGTAGCAATCACCCTTGCCCTTGGCGCCTTCCATCATTTCACCAGCAAAAAAGCTGTATCCGCTAAAGATTTCAATTTCAAACGCTCACTTCGCATCGAGATGGCAACTTTTGCCGCAATCTTGATTGCGACCGTCACGCTCGTCTCCTTTACCCCACCGAAGATTCTCTCTCAAGAGCGATCTACTTCAACGACTTCCGGCTCCTCTTTATCTCAGAGCTCTTACTCGATCCCGATTACCTTTGATAATGGAATGAAGGGTGTGATCACGATTCCGCAGCTCACCCTCGGTTCGCCTTCGCCAATCTCCATTGACCTGAATGGCCCGAAGGTTCAGAGCGCGAAGAATATGTATATCTATTTCTCTAATGCGGCGCTCAATTTAACCGATATCCAAGTAACCCTGACTGGATCCAAGAATCACTACATATCCCAATTGCTATTACCGGCTAAGGGAAATTGGCATCTAGATGTTCAGATACTGCTTGACCCCTTCACCGAGGCGCAAGCCAGCCCAGATATAGTTATTAAGTAAGTTTTTTACGAGGATATAACCGAGTGAACATTATAGACCTGCACTTATAGCCCTGAACGAGTCGCGACGATAAGTGCGATCGCTTGCCCGACCAGCATAAATGGGCCAAAGGGAATCGCGGTTTTTCGATCAGCTTTACCCAAGATCATTAGTCCGACTCCAACAAATGAGCCGAGAATATAGGCGGCGCAACTACCAACGAGCACAATTCTTAAGCCGAAATATCCAGCAACCAACCCAAGACCAGCGGATAATTTCACATCACCCATCCCCATCCCGCCTCGCGAGATGATCACCAGTGCCAGATAAAAACCAGGTAGGGCGAGGGCGCCGATGAGGCTTGGGATTAACCGGTCGTATTGATGGTGATCGAGGGCGTCCCCGATAATCACTCCCGCGCTAGCGATGAAGAGCGATCCAGTGAGAATATCGGGAAGTCGATGCAAAGTTGCATCAATAATTGTGAGCGGAATACCAAAGATAGCGAGGATTAAGAAGAGAAGAAGTTGGGTCCAATTATGAAAAACAAATATCGAGATAAGGAAAATGACGGCGGTTGCTAGCTCAATAACTGGGTAGAGAATCAAAATCTTTTCTTCGCAGTGCGAGCAACGACCGCGAAGCAGCAAGAAACTAACTACGGGAATTTTTTCGAGAGAGCGAATTTGATAGCCGCATTCCCGACATTCAGAAGAAGTACTTAAACTCTTTCCCGTAGGAATTCGGGCGACAAGAACCGAACCGAAGGACCCAACCTTAAGACCCGTAAGAATTGCGAAAAAAACGATGATCGGTGTCGACACGGAGCCAAAGAACGATCCTGTCATGCGTTTTTCTTATAGACCGGCGACAATGCAACCTTGCATTGAGGTTGTGGAGCGGGGTGATTCGGCAAGGCTTCAGTCCACGGTATGGGGTGCTTCAAACCCAATGTCCTAGGTGCTGCCATCTCTAAAATTAAGGCTAACCGCATAGAAGAACCTTATGCCACCTGAAATCCACCGAATGCTGAAGCAATGTCACGAAACGCCTGCCCCACCTATAGAGCTTTGGGATGGGCAAAAAGCCACGAAATCATCGTCTGATCGAAATTTGGAGTAAGGGCTGGAGAATGTCCTGATCCAACCATTCTCCAGAAATCAATTGCGGTTCCAGCGGGGCACCCCTGATATTGAACAACCGCAGTCTCTGCCCCCGGGAGCTGTGAATCGAAGTCAAACTTGGTAGGTAGGGTGATTGCTTGAGTCGAACATTGATTAATTGCTGCCCAGTTCTTCAATATCTTTAAAGCTCCTGGTATTGGCTTACCGAGAATGTGATTGATCGCGTACGTGTCATCAGCAGTCCCCCAAACTTCCAAGACGCTAATGGGGCTCTTAGGTTTGCATGCGGTCTGGCTCGAATAACTTCCGCCCGCCATATTTACTATCGCGGCAATCTGTTCTGAATAGTGGCACGCCAAATTGTTTGCCAGAAATCCACCGTTGGAATGTCCAATGATGTAAATCCGATTTGCGTCGACAGAGTATGTGGATTCCACCTGCTTAATAATGTTCATGATGTATGCAGCGTCATCCACCTTAGGACTTTGAAAGTCGCAACACTCCGGAGTCCCATTCCAAAATCTAATTCCATGCAGATCTTTTGAACCATCTGGCACGACATAAAGAAAACCATCTACCTGGGCGAGCGAAGTGAGTTTCAAATACTTCTCAAAATCCGCTCCACTTTGGTTGTACCCAGAGAGCGCGATCACCAGCGGAGCTGGATTAGACGAGGTGTATGACGTGGGAACGAAAACACTAAAGGGGCGCGGCCCTGGAAAGATCTGACTCGAGGCATTTGCAAGGTTGGTATTCAAGGAAGCCAGTAATGCGAGCAAGGCGCCGAGCGCAAAAATAAAACGAGCGCGTTTTAAAGGCTGGGGCATTGTCCGATTTTATCCTTGAAGTCACCTATTCCCGGGGCTAACCTCTGGGTATGAGCAACCAAGTCGAAACACACATTGACGTCCAACTCACCAATCGCAACCGCACCACGGTCTTTTGGCGCGGAATTCTGGTCTTCCCAGTAGCTGTTTTCTTTGGCTCGTTCTACCAATTGGTGCACGCTGGCTGGAGCACTCCAATCATCGTCTTGCCTGCGGCGCTTGCTCTTATCTTTCGTGAGACATACCCAAGTTACGTCCTCACCTTCAATCATGCTGTGATGGAACTCAGCACCCGCATCAGCGCGTATATCTTCTTGTTAACCGATGACTATCCATCGATTGAGCGCAATCCAAATATTGCTGTGATCTTCCCGGATATCGAAGGCGGCAAGAAGCTCAACCGTTGGCTCCCACTTGTTAAATGGTTCCTTGCAATTCCGCTCTACATCGTGGGAATTATCTACGCGCTACTTTCATTGCTTCTCTCCATCTACGCCTGGATCGCCACCTCAATTACGGGTAACTACCCTGAAATTGCAGCAAAGACTGTGCTTGGAACGATTGACTTCTGGAACCGCATCTACGGATATACCGTAGCTCTGGTGACAGATGAATATCCTTCTTTCAGTCTTTAATTCCTAAAATCTCTTGCCTTCTACCTAGCTTCGGAGAATTATTGAAGGCCAGGTGAACAAAGGGGTTCTCATGAAAGTCTCATCCTTAATTAGCGGCAAGGCGGTTTATACCGTTACAGCCGAAGCATCTATCGCATCTCTCGTCGAGATGTTGGCATCACTCAAAGTTGGCGCACTCGTTGTCTCTCCAGATGGCATACAAATATCGGGGATAGTCTCCGAACGCGACATTGTCGCCGCACTTCCTATTCATTTCCATGAATTAAGTCGCTTGCATGTGCGCGACATCATGACCGTCAATGTAACAACATGCACTCCGCACACAACTGTCGCAGAGTTAATGACTCTCATGACAGAAAAGAGAATTCGTCACATCCCCGTTGTGAATGATGCGGGAGAACTTATCTCGATCGTCTCTATCGGCGATGTCGTTAAATCCCATGTGAGCGAGATCGACTCCGAACGAAGCGCACTAGTTGATTACGTACAAAATCCTCGCTAGGAAACCTTTACGAATTTCTCGAGATCGGAAGGAAGTTCCGGTGAGCTAAAGAGCCATGCCTCAAACTCGTTGTTCTTCAAAGTAAATTTATATCCCGGCTCTTTCTTATAAACCGCACAAAATGTCTTTGCGCCGAGTTTGCGCCAAGTTCCGAGACCAACCGCGCCGGGAATTCCAGTTCCAGGCGCACGTATCCCGCGCCATCCGGAGTATTTCCAGAAATTATCAACCGCTTCAATCTTCACAATATCGGCGAGGTTGGCACGTGGAGATTTATGAAAGCCCCAGAATTTTTCACCTGCCGATAGCTGCAGGACAACCTCATTACCAATCACCATTGCACGAGCCATTGAATTGCGCTGCCTTTCCTAAATTTTCTCTTTACTCGCGCCGCGGCGCGATAGCAGAATTGTTGCAAAAATATAGCCAGCGGTGGCGAGTGCTATCGCCCAAATGAGTCCAATAATGACCACCAGCGCCGCTGTTGCTAGCAAGGTGATCGAATCCAATCGAGTTGTTCTTAATAATTCTTTAAGGTTTGCCGGACTGGCGATTCGGTATGACGTGCCTATTAATACCGCTCCTAGCGCCGCCGTTGGGATATGGGCGATAACCGGATTCAAAACCAGGACTACCAAAATCAGGAAAAGAGCGTGAGTAATTGCAGAGATACGGCTCTGTGCCTTAGACCGAATATTTACACTAGTTCGGGCGATTGCACCTGTGGCGGGCATTCCTCCGACGAGTGATGAAACAACAGTCGCTAATCCTTGACCAACCAATTCCCTATTGGGTTTATAACTTAACTCTGATTCATGAATATGAACCATTTGATCTGCGACTCGAGCAGAGAGCAAAGATTCGATGGCTGCTAAGAGAGCGATCTGGATAGCGCCGATGGTTAGAGCTGCAACTCCCATGTGGCTTGCAGTTAATGAGACATGAGCAAAGAGTGATCGCGGCAAGTTGCCAATCTGTGGGGTCTGAATCGAGAAGAGTTGAACAACCAAAGTTGCAACGATGATGGCGATAAAACTTGCAGGTATGTGAAAGGTAATTTTTAAAATCTTAGAAAGTTTCGGGTATCCAAATTTCACCACTAGCGTCAGGACCATCACCAGGAGAGAGCTCCAGTGCAGACCTGCCTTGATCGCATGATGAATGGTTCTCCAGGCGGTATCCAAGGTATTGGCCCCAGCCACGCCCTTGCTGGAGAGCACGGACGGCAACTGCTGCATCGCGATCACCAGGGCGATTCCGAGGGTAAATCCCTCCATAACAGGCCACGGAACCCGCTTTATTAGCCCTCCAAGGTGGGTTAGACCCATCAAAACCACGATTCCACCCGCCAATAGCCCCAATGGGGCCAGGGAGCCAATCCCGTACTTAATAACGATCGGCACTAAAACCACTGTCATAGCCCCGGTCGGGCCGCTCACTTGATAATTAGAACCGCCAAATACGGCCGCTATTAACCCGGCGTAGATCGCAGTAATCAGCCCTGCGCGTGCACCAGCACCCGTTGTAATTCCAAAGGCTAAGGCAAGAGGAAGCGCAACGATTCCAACGGTTACTCCCGCCATCACATCATGGCGCCAGACGCTCTTTGCTTGCGAGTAATCACTCCGGCTTGGAAGTAATTCGCTTAAGTAACTCAACTCTCCTACTTAGTCTGTCGTTTTAACGTGAATGATCCTGCACTCAGAATCAATATTAAGAATAACCCGATTACCAGTGAATCATTAACAATTGAGCCCTGATTTGAAATAACTTTCTTAGTTGCGTCAATGGCATATGAGAGCGGAAGATAGTTTGAGATATCAGACAACACTCTTGGCATTGCCTCCCTTGGAATAAGTAATCCGCTTAGCAGCAACTGAGGTAATAATATCGCTGGCATAAATTGAATAGCTTGAAACTCTGTTTTAGCAAAGGTGCTCACTGCCAATCCAATTGCCAACCCAATGAGTGCATCTAAAATCGCGGTGTAAATAAGGGCAAATTGAGAACCTTGGATTTTTAATCCTAAGACCCATATTGCATACGACGATACCGCCGTCGCCTGCACCAAACTTGCGAAACCAAATGCGATTGCGTACCCACCAATAAATTCAACTTTTCCGAGTGGAGAGATCATCAATCGCTCCAATGTCCCGCTAGTTCGCTCTCGCAAGGTAGCAACTGAGGTAATTAAGAACATCACCAGCATTGGGAAAACACCCAACATCGAACCTGCAACTCGTTGAAAGAGATCAGGATTCGACCAGTAAACATATTTAAGTATCGTCATTAGTAGAGCGGGTGAGACAAATAAGAGTGCTAAGGTTCTTGGATCATGTCGAAGTTGCTGTAGAACTCTTAGAGTCATCGCAAGCAATCTTCTCAACTTCATTTTTGGCCAATCAAAGCGATGAAAACATCATCCATACGCTTCTGTCCAGTTTGCTCGCGGAGTTGGGTAGGAGTCCCCTGCGCCAATGTCCTTCCATCGCGCAAAAGGACTAGTAAATGGCAACTATCGGCTTCATCCATAACATGACTGCTCACGAGCAAGGTTTTGCCCTGCTCAGCTAATTGATAAAAGAGTTTCCATAGTTGCACTCGGAGCACAGGATCTAAGCCAACTGTGGGTTCATCGAGAATCAACAGCTGCGGACTACCAACTAAAGTCGTAGCTAAAGCTAATCGTGCACGTTCGCCTCCTGAGAGCGAACCAGCCATTTGATGGGCATTTTTAGCAAGATCTACTTCGTCGAGAATTTCCTCTGGACTCTTCTCATTTTGCGAGTAAAGCGCAGAGAAATACCGAATGTTTTCGATGCAGGTAAGGTCTGAATAAACGCTGGCACTTTGAGTCGAGTAGCCAATTGACTCTCGAAGTGGCTTCGTTGCCGCGGCTTCCCCCAAGACTTCAACTTTGCCGCTCTCAATTTTCTGCAATCCAACGATTGACCTCATGAGCGTGGTCTTGCCACTTCCGCTTGGTCCAAGCAAACCCATGATCGCGCCCCTTGGAACCTCAAGGTAGAGATCATGAAGAATGTGACTCTTGCCCCGCACCACATTTAGCTTCTGGCAACTAATAGCGGAGGACATACTCAACATCTTACGACTTCAATCTGTGATCTATATGGCCACAACGCGGGCTAACTCTCAATAGCTAAAGTGGAATACTTGGCATATGAGCAAAATCGCCACTGGATTGCAAGATAGCTGGTGGATGTTCTTCGACACCTTCTGGGCTTTGGTCATTGGTTTTGCTATCTCAGGTGCAATTCAAGCGTTCACCTCACGCGAAAAAGCACTTGCCTCTCTTGGCAATCACAAACCCCGAACCATTGTTAAGGCCTCTCTCCTAGGAGCAATTAGTTCGAGTTGCTCATACGCCGCAAGCGCAATCTCTAAGAGTTTGGTTGAGAAAGGCGCAGATTTCACCACCGCAATAGTTTTCATGTTTGCAAGTACAAATCTGGTCTTTGAATTGGGACTTGTGATGTGGACCTTGTTGGGCTGGCAATTTGCTCTCGCGGAGTTCATCGGTGGATTCATCATGATCGCGCTTTTGACCGCGATACTTCCGCGCTTAAAGATTCCGCGTCGCATACGACTTCTCGCTATGGCAGAGGACTCAAAACCGATTGCTAAATCTACCGGGCATGATGCCGCAGGATTTACCATCGGCGATTTAACTATGGTTCGAACTGAACTGGTTGTGGGATTCCTAGTCGCCGGCTTAGCGGACACCATCATCCCCATCTCTTGGTGGCATCATCTCTTCTTATCGGGACACGGAATCCTTTCAACTTTAGAGAACGTAATTCTGGGGCCTTTTATCGCGTTCATCAGCTTTGTCTGCTCTGTGGGAAATGTGCCCCTAGGTGCTGCGCTTTGGAACTCTGGAATCTCTTTCGGAGGGACGATCTCATTTATATTCGCAGATCTTGTGGCTCTTCCGCTTGTACTTATTTATAAGAAGTTTTATGGCACCAAACTTTCAATCAAATTAGTTGCGGTTTTCTGGTTGACGATGAGCATCAGCGGCTTTATTACCGAGAAGCTCTTTATCGCTCTTGGGAAGCTTCCGAAGCATCACGCTTTGGTTGCCCATGCATCTCGCATCGGAAATAATTTCACTAGCTGGATGAATCTCATTGCACTCCTGATTTCAATAGCCATAATCGCTCTCTACCTCACTCGCGATAAGAGTGACAAGAGTCCTTACGCAAAAGATCCGATCTGCGGAATGCAGGTAGAAAAGGCAACAGCCGCGGCCACCTTTAACCATGAGGGAACTACCTACTACTTCTGCGCTCCGGGATGCATGGAAAGCTTTAAGAAATCCGTATCAGCCTGATCCGCTTTTGTACCAAGGCGCCTGACAATATTACGCAGAGGCCGCCCACTACTTGAGTCACTTTAAAACTCTCGTGAAGTAGCCAGATCCCCAGAAGCGTTGCAACCACTGGAGTTATAAATGTGACTGTGCTTGCCACCAAACTTCCTGCCAATCGAACATTACGAAAGTTCCATATATAAGCAAAGCCGGTACCTAGGGCGCCGAGAATCAAGATTCCCCAGAGAGATTTCGCGCTCCAGGGCGCATGGGTGATGCCGTGAATCAGTGCAAAGGGAGCGAGTAACACTGCGCTAATCGAGACTTGAGTAGCAGCAAGAGAACGCGGTGAATAATTCAAAACATTTACATATCTCTTGGAATAAGGAAAGGAGATTCCGTAGCAAAGTGTTGCGCCGAGTAGTTCGATAACTCCTCGCCACGAGCTTGCACTCAACCCAGAGAATGCCCCAGTTACAAGAACTATCCCAAAGAAGCCAATGAATACTCCGAGCGCTTGATTCCGATCTATTTTCTGCTCTCGAAATCCGACAGAAATTACCAAGACAGTCATCAACGGCGTAGTTGCATTCAACAAGCCCGCCATCACACTTGATACATGGGTCTCACCGACCGCAAAGAGATATCCTGGAATCGCATTAAGGAGCATCGCTACGACTGCGATATGTCCCCATTCCCTCAACTTGTTGGGCAGTTTGGTTTTAGTAGCCAAGCAGTAAAGCAGGAGAGTTAATCCACCAATTGCGCCGCGAAGAAAAGCGACTCCAATGGAGTTGAGTGTGAGTAGCCCCCATTTAATAAAGAGGAACGAGCCTCCCCAAGTAATCCCAAGTGCAATAAATCCTGGCAACCACTGGGCACTACTTGGCTTAGACATTATGCAATTGAATCATGAATCCAGAATTGCTCGTGCGGTTTTTAAATCTTTAGCGAAGACAAGTAAGCGTGGACCTTCTAGGGTCTGAGTTAAATTAGCTTTAATTCCAACCGCCAATAATTTCTGACGCAAGATTTCCCCTTCAATAAAATTCTTAGGTGAGGCGACAGGTTGCAGTAATCCGTATTGATCTGATTTCCCCCGCTTGGCTGGGCTTGCCACCAGCGAGTTGCCCCTACTAAAGGCCCAACGCAGAATAAAGATAAAGAGGAGAACTACGGCAAAGCCGGCAAAACTCCGCAGAAATAAGCCGTTATCTACTCCTCCAAGCATGGGTGAACGCTACCTTGAATTATTAATCCTTGAAGGCTCAGATATTTCGTAGGAAAATACCTGCATGTCCAGCCGGGATATCGCATATGAGATATTGGCAGCAGCCGGCATTCCCCTGAACTCATCTGAACCATGGAGCATCCATGTCCACAACGAGAAGATTTGGGATCGCGTAATTTCTCAGAAGCAGTTGGGCTTCGCTGAAAGTTACATGGAGGGTTGGTGGGACTGCCAGGAACTCGATGTAGCCTTAACAAAATTACTCTCTATCAATGTGCTCTCACTTCTTAAACCCAGCCCCGCATTAGCGCTCCATGTTGCCCGTTCTTACCTGCTCAACAACCAAACCAAGCATCGAGCCGCAGTCAATGCGAAGCACCACTACAACATCGGAAATGATCTTTACTCCCGAATGTTAGATAGTGAAATGGTTTATTCGTGCGCGTATTGGAATAGCGCGAGCACCTTAGAAGAGGCGCAGTTAGCGAAGTTCGATCTGATCTGTCGGAAATTGGATCTACAACCAGGAATGCGCTTGTTAGATATCGGAAGCGGCTGGGGAGGATTCCTCCGATACGCGGTACGTAATTATGGGGTTGAGGCGGTTGGTATCTCTCCTGCAGATAATCAGATCAATTTAGCGCGAGAGAAATCTGAAGGTCTTGGAGTCACATTTATTCAACAAGATTATCGAGACCTTAAAGGTCAATTCGATCGCATCGTTTCAATTGGAATGATGGAGCACGTCGGTCCAAAGAACTATAAAACCTTCTTTGGGAAGTGTGACGAACTGTTAACTCGCGATGGCCGAATGCTGCATCACACAATCTCTTCTAACTTAACTAAGCAGGTAACCGACCCATTCTTTGATCGTTACATTTTTCCAGGTGGCGTACTGCCTTCACTCGCTCAGATCGCAGGAGCGGTCGAGAACACATTTGTCATTGAAGATGTTCACAATTTTGGACCAGATTACGATCGAACACTTCTCGAGTGGCGGAAAAATATTTCGGTTCGGTGGGATGAGATTCCGCACTATGACGAGAAATTCCGTCGCATGTGGGATTACTACCTGCTCTCCTCCGCTGCGGGATTTAGAGCCGGTCACCTGCAACTTCTGCAGTGCGTTTTCCAGCGAGTGGGCGAGCGTCCCACGTATGTAAGCGCGCGCTAACTCTTTCTTGCGGTAGTAAACCGAATTCGTCCGGTGAGGTCGTTGATCGTCTGAATATCCACGAAATCTGGGCTCAATAGTTCGGCGATAGCCGCGCCTTGGGTTTCGTGATGCTCGAGAGCTAGAAATCCTCCAGAGTTGAGTAACCGGCCAGATGCTTGAATAAAAGCAGCTGGGATAGCTAGCCCGCTCTTATCTCCTCCAAAGAGGGCGTCGGTAGGTTCTTTGCGAACCTCAGCAGGCAGGCTCTGCCCCACTGGAATATATGGCGGGTTGGCTACAACGATCTCAAATTTTTCATTAGGGCATGCATCCTGTGCATCGCTTTGAATAATCCGAACCTCTGGAGCTAGCGCGCTGACATTTTTTGAGAGCCAAGTAAAGGCTTCCGCCGAGTTTTCAACCGCGGTGACCCGAAGGTTCTTTCGCTCGGTAGCGAGTGAGATTGCGATGCACCCACTGCCAGATCCAAGATCAATAACTGAGAGATGAGGCTTATCTGATCGATCTACCTCTTCGAGGACAAGTGAAACGAGTGATTCGGTTTCGGGGCGCGGGATTAAAACGCCAGGACCAACTTGAAACTCGAGATACCTAAATGGGGCGCTGCCGGTTATGTACTGAACAGGTTCGCCATTTTGACGACGCAGAACCAAGCGACGTAGCTCTCGATCTACTGAGTTAACCTCTTCATCGCTCATGCGCAGAAGTTTTAATTGCACCTCACTGCGGGTGCAGCCCAGAAAATGCTCCAAGAGCAAGGAGGCATCGATCTCTGGAATACCTTGCGCCTTAAAGTAATCTCTAGTCTGGCGAAGTAAATCCTTAGACATCTCGCTTTAGTGATCTCCAGAGGCGAGCTTTGCAGCCTTATCTGATTCTAAGAGCGCAGCAATTACATCATCGAGTTCACCGTTAAGGACTGCATCCAAGTTGTTCGCCTTGAAGTTAACGCGGTGATCACTCAAGCGGTTTTCAGGGAAGTTATAAGTACGAATTCGCTCAGAACGATCTACCGAGCGGACTTGGGCATTTCGCTCTAAGGATGCGATCCGATCTGCCTCTTCTTGAGCTGCCGCGAGCATGCGGGCGCGCAAGATGCGAAGCGCGGATTCCTTATTTTGCAATTGGGATTTCTCGTTCTGGCACGAAACCACGATGCCTGTAGGAATATGAGTAATTCGAACCGCTGAGTCGGTGGTGTTAACCGATTGACCTCCGGGACCTGAGGAGCGGTAAACATCGATACGAAGATCTTGTTGGCGAATCTCAACATCTACCTCATCGGCTTCGGCCAAGATCAGGACGCCGGCAGCTGAGGTATGAATTCGCCCTTGGGACTCGGTCTCTGGGACACGTTGCACGCGGTGCACTCCACCTTCAAATTTCAATTTGGCGTAAGGGGTCTTACCGGGTTCGCCGACACCCTTAGATTTAATTGCCATTGATACATCTTTATAGCCACCCATTTCAGAGTCGGTGGCATCGATGATCTCGGTCTTCCACCCTTGACGCTCGGCATAGCGTTGGTACATGCGCAGAAGGTCACCGGCAAAGAGCGCGGACTCATCGCCTCCCACTCCCGCCTTAATTTCCATGATGACATCGCGATCATCGTTGGGATCACGGGGTAGCAAGAGTTCTTCTAACTTTGACTCTGATTCGGCGAGCGCAGCTTCCAACCCCGGAATCTCTGCTGCAAAGTCTGGATCTTCAGCGGCCATCTCGCGGCCTGCGGCCAAGTCATCGGTTGCGTTCTTCCAAGCACGGTAGCCGGCAATTACTGGGCCGAGTTCGGCGTAGCGCTTTCCCAGGCGCCTGGCCTTGCCCTGGTCGCTGTGTATGGATGGATCGGCGAGCTCTTTTTCGAGTTCAACATACTCATCGAGTAGTTCGTGAACATTTCCGAACTTGTCGTGTGCCTGGCTCATTTGATCTCCCTCCATTTAGAACCGCATTGATACCGCATTAATAATGAACAAAATAAAAGAGACCGCGCCCATCCGAGATGGATGAGCAGCGGTCTCTAAAAAAAAGCTACTTGGTTTCTGTTGCCTTGCCGAAACGCTTTTCGAAGGCAGCTACACGGCCACCGGTATCGAGGATGCGTTGCTTTCCTGTGTAGAAAGGATGGCATTCTGAGCAAACTTCAACATAGATAGAGCCGGTGCTCTTTGTTGAGCGGGTCTGGAAAACCTGACCGCAACCACAGGTAACAGTGGTCTCAATATATTCTGGGTGAATCTCTGGCTTCATTTTTAACCTCTTTGGGGGCGATGTACTGGGTCGGAAATCCCGTGAACCAGCGGCTTAAGGGTACAAGGTTCTAGAGCGTTGCGGAAATCGTCGATTCCGCTAGCAAGATCGGCTTAGTAGTAACCGCGCCAATGGGTGACGGCGAGCGCCTTGCACGGAGTTCCATAGCGAAGCTTGATGTAACGGATTCCCCATCGGATCTGGGTCACTGGGTTTGTACGCCAATCGGTACCGACCACATCCATCTTGTTGCCTGGAAGAGCCTGGGCGATACCCGTTGCTCCACTGCGGTAATTGTGAGCCCTGAAATTCCAGTGGCTCTCCCCATTCCAAAGGGAGTTGAGGCATGAAAGTTGACGGGCGTTCCACTTATAGGTCGAGGCGATCAAGGCCTTTGCAACCTGCTTGGCTCCTTCGGGAGTTTTTGCCAGTTGAACCTGTCGGGCTTCCAGGGAGACCAAGGCCATCTCGCCGGCATCGACTGAACTGCCGGAGCCGAGGTTGATGGATCCGAAGTTTTGGGTCAGGGCAACCGAGGGGTCGACCATGATGGCCGCTGGGGTCGGGGTATCTGGAAGGGTGACTTCTTGTCCGAGGTTGACCTCAGCGAAAGTGGTGTTGACCGAGGCGAGCATGGTGATGGCAAAAGCTGCGGTCATAACAACAATCGGCTTACGAAAAGAATGAATCACGGCTCTACCTCCTGTGCTCTTTGAACCTTAGGCGGCCCCTTTGTGGAGCCTGTCAGGGTTAGAGAGTTACAGAGGCAATTGGCAGAGGCAAATTCAAACCCGCATGGATGTGAAAAAAGTTTTTTTTCACAATTTTGGGCCTTTCTAAAGGCGCAGGTCAGCCCGCGTGAAACCCCTTATGTCCGATTTGTCCGCTCAAAGCAAATTTGAGGTGAACAGAGGGAAATTAGGCAAGAAAATTAATTGGCTCTTCGAGCATCTCAGTGACCAAAGCGGCGATCGGCGAGCGCTCTGACCGGGTCAAGGTGACGTGGGCGAAGAGTGGATGACCCTTGAGTGATTCAACGACCGCGACGACACCGTCATGGCGTCCGACTCGGAGGTTGTCGCGTTGGGCGATGTCGTGAGTCAGGATGACGCGCGAGCCTTGACCGATTCTGGAGAGGACGGTGAGCAAAACTCCACGCTCCAACGACTGGGCCTCATCGACAATCACGAAGGAGTCGTGAAGGGAGCGACCTCGAATGTGGGTTAAAGGCAAAACTTCGATCAACCCGCGGT
>Ga0208506_1000388_pt1 | contig 14355 bp, 12 predicted proteins | sample CryBogCBH29Jul08_FD_184616 | JGI IMG/M metagenome (GOLD analysis project Ga0208506, IMG submission 184616) | Freshwater microbial communities from Crystal Bog, Wisconsin, USA - CBH29Jul08 (SPAdes) | ecosystem: Environmental > Aquatic > Freshwater > Lake | place: Crystal Bog, Wisconsin, USA... | reverse complement strand
GTCTGCTAACGTTTTGCTAATATGCATCAACTCCATTAGATCCTGGATATTATATTTCTTTAATTCAGATACTAAATTTTGTATTTCTGCTAGTAGTTCTGGCGTTGTATACTCGATATTGATGCGAGTATATGCAGTAAAATCTTGTGTTTTTGAAGGTGATGTGATTATAAACACTTGTTTTTCTCCATTGTAGATTCTTTTTGAAGATAAATCTATTGCACTTAAAGTGCAATTATTTTATCATGCAGGTCGGCGTGTGGGGTTGATTTGGGTGTTGCTGTGAAGACTTTATATTTGTTAAGACATGCGGATGCAGAAAGAAGACACGATATCGAAGATATAAATAGGCCCATTACGAGTCTTGGTATATCTCAGCTAGTAGAGCTCACTAAAAAGGCAAGCGATAAGAATATAAAGCTTGATTCTGTCTTGTGCTCGCCAGCAAAAAGAACTTTGCAAACTTGTCAGTTGTTTTTAGAGGGTGGATTGTTTGAAAATCAAATTACCATTGATAATCTACTATACAACCCACTTCTTGATAATATTATTGCTTCGTTGCGGAATATTGACAACAAAAACAATCAAATTCTGTTAGTATCCCATAATCCTACTATAAGCGAATTCACCAATTTTCTTGTTGGGCTTTTTGAGCCACAAGTTTCATTTGGTACAGCAAATCTTGCAAAGTTGGAGCTAGATATTGCATCATGGCAGGAAATTTCTGAAGGCTGCGCCAAGACAATCTGGTTTATCTAGTGACTGACATTAAATCTGAATATCTGCAAGCATCAAATCCGGAGTTAAATATATGGGTTTCTGCATCAGCTGGCTCTGGTAAGACAAAATCTTTAACTGATAGGTTCTTGCGCTTGCTATTAGAGGGTGTGGATCCTGAAAAAATATTGTGCATTACTTTTACAAAAGTAGCAGCATCAGAAATGCTCAATAGGATCAAATCAATTCTAGGGCAATGGACGCTATTAAATGATAAGGATTTATCTTATGCCATATATGAGATTACGAATATAAATCACTCAAGTGAAAAACTTGATTTAGCTCGCGGGTTATTTAATTTATTTTTAGACAGGCAGGATAAGTTACAAATTCAGACCGTGCATTCTTTTTGTCAGAAAATGGTCAATAAATTTCCTATTGAGTCTGGTTTGAATATTGAGCCAGTTATTTTGACAGATCACGAAAGAGATGAGCTCCTTGCTGAGGCTAAAAATAATTTCCTTACTAGCTATGAGACTGAATTCGAAAACAATAAATTTGTTAGTTATCTATTAGAGAATATTCACGAATTTACCTTGGATTCTTTATTAGAAGAGGCGATTTACATCAGCAATGCTTGTGATTTTTTGAGTGAGAAAGATAGATATGTTGAAAAGGCAATTCAGGCGCTTTCTTTAACCCCACATACTGCTGATTCAATACTCAAAAATTTATTAGAAGAAATAGGGTGTCTAATCAAGAACAATAAAAGTCTTTTACAGAGGGACATAGATGATGAGATGAATAGCATTGCCAGGGCGTGTATATCATTTATTGATAAAGATCATCAAATCGAGAAATTAAAGAAGATATTCCTGACTCAAGATGGTGATATTCGTAAAAGCATTAGTTCAAAAAAATTTGCTAAATTATATACGCCAGAATTACTGAATATTCTATCCGAAATACAGAATCTAGTTGCAGAATATAGTCGCAAAGAAATAGAAATTAAAACGTTAAAGCTTACACTGGGTTTTCTTGACCTCACGTATTTATTCAATTTACATTTTGCTAAACTTAAACAGGAACAAGGTTGTTTGGATTACAATGATCTTATCAATATATGTTTGGAGCTGCTTCAAAATAAAGAGTTTTCTAGCTGGATTGAGATGAAGATAAATACAAAAATTCTTCATGTTATGGTGGATGAGGCTCAGGATATAAACTTAAAACAATGGCAAATCATTACTGCCTGCACTGAGGGTTTTTTCTCGGGGAATGATAAAAATAGTATTTTTGTAGTGGGCGACCAAAAGCAGTCTATCTACAGTTTTCAAGGCTCATCTGCTGAGCTATTTGAAGGAATAAAAGTCTTTTTTGCTGATAGGGTGCGATCAGCTGGTGCAAAGTTATGTGAAATAGAATTTTCAAGGTCGTTTCGATCGGATAAAGTTGTTCTGAATTTTATTGATGAAGTTTTTAGCTCTATCACTAAAAAAAATAAGATCTATTTCTGTGATAATAATTTGACGCATATTGCATATAAGCAATTTGAGTCTGCATCTATAGAAATCTGGCCGCTAATTATTGGTAACAAGCAGGAACTTACAGATTCTTTTGAGGTCATGAAGTCTTACCAAGATACATATGATCGGCGTCGAGCCCTTGCGGAGAAGATAGGTGATAAAATAGCAGAATTGATCAAATCCGGTTCTTTTAAGCCTTCCGATTTTATGATTTTAGTGCGTAAGCGCGACTCTCTGATTGATTATTTAATACGCGCTTTGAAGGAAAGAAAAATTCCTGTCAGCGGGCTAGATAGGTTGCGTTTAAATAAGAATATAGCTGTCAGAGATATTATGTCCTTGATACAGTTTGTGCTATTACCTGAAGATGATTATAACCTGGCTTGTTTATTGAAGTCGCCTATATTTGCTATTTCGGAGGATGACCTGTTTTTGCTTTCGCAGAGAGATCAAAAAACTCTATGGGAGAATTTGGTTTTTTTATCTACCAGTCATACAAGTTTCCAATCAATATTTCGTCGCCTCAGGGATATTTTAGATAATATAGGTCTCCACTCTCCCTATAAGCTTGCGATATATATTCTGGATATATGTGGATATAGAAAAAGTTTTGTCTCTCGCCTTGGATCTTACGTAAACGAGATCTTGGACGAATTTCTCAATATCACCTTGATGTTTGAGATGGATCAGAATGATTCGTTACTAGGATTTGTTCATTGGTTTAGCAATTCGGATATTGAGGTAAAAAAAGAATTTAGCAGCATAGCAGAGGAAGTGAGGATAATGACAATCCATGCATCGAAAGGGCTAGAGGCGCGGTTTGTTATATTACCTGACACTACTACATTGCCACAAAATCGGGATATTATATTATTTGATCAATTGAAAGACGTAATTTTATATAAGGTTCCTGAGAATCAGAATGAAAATTATATAAATATATTAGAGTCTGTAAAGCAACGAGGGTTGCAGGAATATTATAGACTTCTCTACGTCGCCCTGACCAGATCTTCGGAGCATATTTTAATATGCGGCCATAGTTCTTCTGCAGAAAAAGCCCACGAGCTCTCTTGGTACAAGATTATTAAAGATGTAAATGCTCCTTGATGAATGGGATTGAGATGTTTTTTTGTGCTTCTAAAGATAGAAGGTCAAGTTTTTCTACTATTTCCGCTATATTTTTATAGTTATAGTTCACCCTAGTCAGTAGGTATTTTATAACATTGCTGCTAATAGAAATCTGCCTATCAGAAAAGAATTTTACCAGAATTTGTTCAATCATTTTTTCATCTGGTTTTTTAATTTCAATCAGAAATATACTATTGAGTCTGGATTTTAGATCTGGCAATTTAATCTCTAAATGATGGATTGGAGTATTGGTAGTGATCAGTAGGTATTTATTGTTATGTATGATGTGTTCGAGCAGATAAAACAACTCAACCTCATTTGATAGTGCGTTTTGTAAGTCCTCCAATATATAGCATTTAGCTGTGTTTTCGGCATATTGTTTCGTACTAAGATTCGAGGGTTCTAGGATAATGGCGCCAGATCTTTGAGCCCATATTTGCGCCAAGTGAGTTTTGCCAGACCCTTCTTCCCCCAATATAGAAGTGATATTGCTATATTTCGCGTTCCCCCAATTTGGCCATTGATCTATCCATTTTAATGCGTGAATATTTGATTCGGTGATTATATAATCGTCGGCATCAAAGGATTCTAAGTTTTTTAAATCAAGCAAATATTGTTTCATGCTAGTTTTTATATAAAACACTATTACGATATTGCTTTATCGTAAACTTTATTAGGACTGCGGCAATAGTACACAAAGGAACCGCGAAAAACATTCCAATAAAACCAAAAAGACTCCCACCCAAGAGAGCAAAAAATACTATGAAAATAGGGTTCACTCCTATTTTTTTTCCTATCAATCTTGGTCCAATAACGGTTTCTAATATATTACCAAGTATGAAGACTATAGAAATCAAAAGTATTCCGTGAAAGCCATGATGCTGGAATAAGGATGTAACCACGGCAACTAGAAAACCACCTAGTATTCCAAGTAATGGTACAAAAGAAAGCAATCCAGTTGTTAAGCCGATCAATATGCCAAAATTGACCCCAATTATCGATAAGGATATTGAATAATAAGCTGCAAGAATTAAACATATATTAAGTTGTCCTCTAATAAATTCAGAGAGTGCAGAGTTGATTTCGGACATCAACTCAGTGAATGATTTTTTCTTAGAAATTGGTATCAAGCCGATGACTTTAGATCTGAATGAATTCCAATCTTTTATCATATAAAAAGTAATCATTGGTACTAATACCAACACTACTATGCCATTAATCAGAATAATTCCTGACTTCCAAAAATTGCTTAAAAACAAAAGCGTGATTCTTGAGATTTCTGAGAATAAAGAATCAAGCATATTAGTAAGTTTTTCTGTGTAACTTACATCTATATGAGAAGAAAAGAGCTTTAGGATGTTATTTTTGAGATATACTTGGTGTTCGGGCATATATTGCACAAAATCAGTAATCTGATGATATATGATTGGAACTAATAGTGCCCATATCGAAACAAAAATTGTTACAAGAACCAAAACGATAATAAGTGCCGTGGCTGTGCGGTTTATTTTTAGCCTCAATTCTAGGAAATTTGACAGAGGATACATCAGATATGCTAAAATAAAAGAAATTACAAACGGTAATAGAACGTTACTAGAAATATAGACAAAGCAGCATAATGTAGCTATTATCAGCGACCAGACGAAAGATTTATTCATGAATTCATACCCAAAACAGCTCTGAAAAAATACTAGCGTTGTTTTTTATTATAATCAAATAATATCATTATTGTGTTAGACCAATTTAAAGAAGAAATTGTTAGGCTCGGACTAGACAAGCTAGAATCAGAATTCGCAGTCGCTCTTTCCGGAGGATCGGATTCTTTGGCTTTGTCTCTTTTGCTAAATGAGTGTTTTCCAAATAAGACCACCTCGCTTACAGTTAATCACAATCTTCGCGATGAATCTACTCAGGAAGCTAATGAAGTTCAGAGGAATGCTAATGCACTGGGCTTAAATCACAAGATACTAGAGTGGAAGCATGAAGATGTTTCTTCTAACATACATGAGACGGCGCGGCATGCTCGGTATGACTTACTAACTGGATATTGCAAGGCACACTCGATAAAATATTTATTTGTTGGTCATAATAAAGAGGATGTAGCAGAAACATTCTTGATTAATATGTTCAGGGGTAGTGGAATATATGGTTTATCCTCTATTCCAACAGTTACAATATATAACGACATCAAAATAATCAGGCCATTATTGAATTTTCGCAAACAAGAACTTAGAGATTATTTACTGGAGAAGAAGTGCAAGTGGATAGAGGACCCTTCTAATTTTAAGGATAGATTTTTGCGCACTAAGATACGAAAATTACTCCAATCAAGTGCGATGTCTGATATCATATCTGATCCCGACCTGTTAATAGACAGGCTCGCGCTGAATGCAAAAAATATTGCGCGTGCAAGGGTAGAAATAGAAAATCTATGTAATGATAAAATAGCGCAGATCGTTACTTTGCATGAGGAAGGTTACTTAACTATAAATTATCGTGATTTTGTGGCGTTAGGAGAAGAAGTAGCGTTAAAAATCTTGTGCTTATGCTTGATAACGATTTCAGGTAGGTCTACTCACCAGCCTAGACTAGAGGCGGTCCAAAGACTCTATGAATCTATTATGCTTCACTCTACAAAAGCGAAAACGCTTTGCGGTTGTGAGGTTGTCCTAAAAAAAGATCTTATATTTGTTTATAGGGAGATTGGCAAAGAGGGTTTAATATTCAAGAAAACTTCAGATCACGCATGGATTTGGGATGATAGATTCAAGATCGCAGGGAAAAAAGCTTCAATGGTAAAAGCAATAGAGTCGCCTTCGTTCGAAGATATAAAGGAGGTTATGCACAAAAAATATAAAAATATTCCTAGAAAAGTCTGGAAATCTTTGCCATTAATTATTACTTATGATAATAGGAGGTATGTTCCTTTTTTAAATAGTGGAGTGGAAGAAGGATTTGGTGTAGAGTTTATACCAAAGATGTCTCTTGGCAGGACTAGCTTTTTTGATTAAGCCAAAGGCTTTAAGCGTTGTGCCGGTGTGGCAATAATTATCTTTTGTTGAGGAATTTATGAATTTTAGAAAAAACTTGATTTGGTGGATCGTTATAACTATAGGAGTTTTGATTCTATTCGATAATTTTGGTGGTTCGAAGAGTCCAACCCATAACAATATTTCTTTTTCTGAGTTCTTGAGTAAGGCAGACGCTAAAGAGATTTCGAGCGTTACAATTCAGGGAAATTCGATAGATGGCAATCTATCTAACGGCAATACTTTTTCGACATACGCACCTGAATATCCCAATTTGGTAGATAGGTTAAGTCATTCTGGAGTTGCAATTAATGCAGCCCCTGTAGATACTAAAATGTCTTCTTTATTTGGGGTTCTGATATCTTGGTTCCCTATGATCTTATTAGTGGTCGTCTGGTTGTTTTTCATGAGACAGATGAGTACTGGTGCAGGCAAAGCTATGGGCTTTGGTAAATCCAGAGCGAAATTAACTGGCACTAAAAATACAAAAATCAGCTTTGCAGATGTAGCGGGTATAGATGAGGCAAAAGAGGAGCTTATGGAGATAGTTGAGTTTTTGAAGAACCCAACAAAATTCCAGGCTCTTGGAGGAAAAATACCTCGTGGGTGTTTGCTTATAGGTTCGCCTGGTACTGGTAAAACTCTTATTGCTAAGGCTGTCGCTGGTGAGGCTAGCGTTCCTTTCTTTAGCATTTCCGGTTCAGATTTTGTTGAGATGTTTGTTGGTGTGGGGGCGAGTAGAGTGAGAGATATGTTTGAGCAAGGCAAGAAGAGTGCCCCTTGTATTATATTTATAGATGAGATAGATGCGGTCGGTAGGCATAGAGGGATTGGTCTTGGTGGCGGTAATGACGAAAGGGAGCAGACGCTAAACCAGTTGCTAGTTGAGATGGATGGGTTTGAGCAAAATGAGAGCGTTATTATCATCGCTGCTACAAACAGGCCTGACGTTCTTGACCCAGCATTGCTAAGACCAGGAAGGTTTGATAGACAGATTTATGTCCCTACTCCAGACATTAGAGGCAGAGAGCAAATACTAAATGTGCATTTAAAGAAAGTCGTTACTGCTCCAGATATTAATATTAGGAATATAGCTCGTGGCACTCCTGGTTTTACTGGAGCAGATTTGGCGAATTTAATAAATGAAGCCGCTCTACTTGCTGCTAGGTTAAATAAAAAAATAGTGACGAATCATGAGCTAGAAGAAGCTAGGGATAAAGTTATGATGGGTCCTCAGAGGAAGTCTATGATCATGAGTGATGAAGAGAAAAAAATCACAGCATATCATGAAGGCGGTCACGCTTTAGTGACTCTTCATTCGCCTGAATCAGATCCTATACATAAAGCTACTATAATCCCTAGAGGAAGAGCTCTTGGTTTAGTTATGAGGTTACCGAAATCAGATCGTTTTTCTGTGACAAGGGAGAAGTTAAAAGCTGATCTTGCAGTTGCTTTTGGTGGCAGAGTTGCTGAAGAAATGATATTTGGTTATAACCACGTTACAAGTGGTGCTAGTTCTGATATAAGTCAGGCAACTAAGCTTGCTAGATCGATGGTTCGTGAGTGGGGTATGAGCGATAAAATTGGCCCTATTAATTATGGTACTGACTCTCAGGATATGTATGCTCATAATGTTCCACAGAAGCTTTATTCAGTGAATACTGAAGATGTAATCGATCATGAAGTGAAGAAGTTAATTGATGAAGCGCATATCAGGGCAAAATCTGTTTTAACAAAACACAAGGCTCAGCTTCATAAGATTGCGGCTGCTCTTCTAGAGAAAGAAACTCTCACAGGCGATGAGCTAAGAGAATTAGTATTTGGCAAAAAAATTGCTGATGAATATCTTGAGAATGAAAAGGAAGAAACGCGTGTGCGTGAAGCAAAATTTACTCCTGCTTCTAGTGGCGAAGAAGTTCCAAAAGTAAAAACTAATACTAAGGCCAAAAAAGATAAAAAATGACAAAAAAAGCTTTTTTTGGTACTGACGGTATACGGGGCATAGCTAACCAAGGTAACATCACAGCAGAAATTGCTATGAAACTTGGCGCTGCTGCCGGTACTATTTTTACGAACGGCAATCATCGTCACCTAGTTGTTATAGGAAAAGATACGCGCCGATCAGGATATTTGCTTGAACCAGCGCTGACAGCTGGGTTTATTGCTATGGGAATGGATGTTCTGCTAGTGGGCCCTATGCCTACACCTGCCATTTCTATGTTAGTAAAATCTTTGCGCGCTGATCTAGGAATAATGATATCTGCCTCTCATAATCCTTATCAATATAATGGTATCAAAATTTTTGGTCCGACAGGTGCAAAATTAGATAGTGTAACAGAAGATAAAATAGCTAATTTAATCAACGACTATCCAAAAAATATTAAATTTGCTTCTCCAGAAAATTTAGGCAAAGCTACTAGATTAGACGATGCACCAGGCCGTTATATCGAGTTTGCTAAGAGTACGTTTCCTAATAACAAAACGCTGACCGGGATGAAAATATTGGTTGATTCCGCTAACGGTGCTGCATACCACTTATCGAAAAAAATCTTTTGGGAGTTAGGAGCTGAAGTGATTCATATAGGGAATCAGCCTGATGGTTTTAATATCAATAAGGATTGCGGGTCTACTCATTGTGCATGTGCTCAAGAAGCAGTGTTAGCTCATAAGGCCGATGTAGGTATTGTTCTAGATGGCGATGCAGATAGAGTGATCATGATAGACGAGAAAGGTAATATTGTCGATGGCGATAAGATTCTCGCTATTATTGCCTTATATATGAAACAACATGGTGAATTAGCTGGTAATAGTGTAGTCGCGACACATATGTCGAATATAGGGCTTGAGACATTTCTGTGTGATAAAGGAATAAATTTAATCAGGACAGATGTGGGCGATAAATATGTATCTAGAGCGTTAGAGGAAGGTTCGTATTCTTTAGGCGGGGAGCAATCTGGTCATATAATAATTCCAAAATTTTCTTCCACTGGTGACGGGATAGTAGCTGGGTTAAAAGTTTTGAGTGCTATGCTAGAAACCAAAGGATCTTTGTCAGAAATATCTGAGTTATATGATACTGTGCCACAGGTTTTGCATAATGTACCTTACTGCGCTACTAAACCAAGCTTAGAGAGTTCTGCAATTCTATCTGAAAAAGTTGCTGCTGCTCAAAAATCTCTTGGCAGTAATGGCCGTATTTTAGTCCGTAGATCTGGCACAGAACCTGTAGTGCGGATTATGATAGAATCAGAAGATAGCAATTTAGTACAGAATATTATCCGAGATATTGAGCATATAATTTGCCAGTTTTAAAGGATATTGTCGTATAAAAATCGCATTTCAAAAATAATCCAGCCTTTCTCAAAAATAAGAATTCTTGCTCTGCATAGTTTTGTGATAAGCTTAAAGTTACAATGAATTTATAAATTGACAAAAATGGGAAAAGAAAAAGACCTTCAAGATTTTCTTAGTGGTAAGGGGATTAACATGTCGAGTAAAGCAGCACAAGAGGCAATACATGGTAATGACTCGAAGCAAGGGATTCCGGCAGTTGAGCGTCTTGCGAGTGCTCAGGATCGAGAAGCCTTCAAAGTGCTGAGAGCGCTTGCGCAATACGAAAAGGAGAAGGAAGTTTCCAAAAACGCTTTAGATGCACTTAGGACTCTCGCAGTCTCTACTGATCAAAAGGTAAGCAAAGAGGCTTTTGAGGCTCTTGAGGGGCTCTCTGCTGATTCTAAATTAAAATTCGGTGCTACGCTACGGCTTGAATCTATCCTTAATCTAGGAGGTGAGACTCATGCGTCTCTTGCATTAGATTCTTTGAAAAGAATTGCTGAGAGTGATCATAGCGCTATTTTTAGCGTGATAAACTGTGCGATACATAAAAAGGGTCATTTAGGGGATCAAGCAGTAGACTTTATTATATCCTTTGGGAAGTCTTGCGTTAAATCAACGCTTGAACAGAACCCACAAGATAGGTTTGAAACTTCTGCCTATATAGGCTCATTGAAAGAAAAGCTAAAAATAATAATAGCATCGCAGTTCACAGAGGAGGACCGTAAGGTTAAAGCATCACTGGGCTTAAAGGACATCGAAGATCTTGAAAAAAAAATTGAAGAAAAGCGGCAACTTCAACGCGAAGCACGAAAACGTAATAGGGACGTAGCTGCTTCTACATCGGTATCTCACTCACTTGATACCGCTACTACTACAGTAAATCGGACTGAGAATGCGGTGCCTAGTATACCTCAGACTCAAAATCCCTATCTGTCTAATATAGGAGGGTCATATGATAGTAAAACCAGTATCCAAGAACTCTTTGTTAATCTCAAAGTAGATTCTTCTACTCAAGCAGCACAAGCGGTAATATCGAATAAGGATTCGAAGCAAGGGATTGAGATAGTTAAATTCCTTGCGAGTACTCAGGATCGAGATGCTTTCAAAGTACTTGTTGCACTTGCCCAATACAAGGATCAAGAAATATCACAAGGTGCGTTCAAAGTGCTTTTTGAACTTGGCAGCAACAAAGATATAAGAGTACAACAAAATGCTTGCAATGCTCTTGAGGTGCTTGCCCAACACAATGATCAAGGAATCTCAATAGCGGCTTTTTCTGTAATTGGATCTCTTGTGCAAATTACAGCAGCACAGGCATATCGCGGAGGGTTCGGTAATCTTGAACCTCTAGGTACAAAGAAATATCCCGCAGGGCTCGGTAATCTTGAACGTCTAGGTACAAGCTAGGACCAGAAATTATGCCAACAGGTTTATGGTGTATTGGTCTCTCTGACTAATCGGCTAACTCAAGAAGAGGTGAAAGCCGGTATAGAGGGCCTTCAATATTTAGTTGAGTTCGCTGATACTGATATTGGAGATAAAGCGCTAGATACCTTACTAGAGAAGGCGCGCGACCTTAAATTTAATGGCAATGAAGAGGCCATCAACGCTCTTTGTGCTATTCTTGAGTATAATCAGAATAAGAATCGCGCTAAAACAGTAAGAGAAGCTCTTCCAAAAATTACTAAAGCGGCTTATAATAAAAAGGTTAAGGAAGAAATCGAAGAGTTTCTGGAATCCAAGATAGAAGTTGTTCCTGGTACTGAAGCTTATGAAGCTGGAATAAACTCGAATTTTAAGGCTCTCGAAAAGCTGGCTGAAAGTAAAGAGCTTCAGGCTTTTGAGGTTCTTTCAGCGCTCACAAAGTATAAGGATAAGCTGGTGTCGGAATCGGCTTTAAAGACATTTCAGGATCTGAGTCGAAGCTCCCTTAGAGCTGTGCAAGAAAAAGCATCTCAGATTATTCTACAGACAAAACCGGCAGGAAGAAGCCTGTAGGAGTTATTAGAATTGAAAAAATATTACCTTTCCTGTAGACTGATTTGGGAAGTAATCTGATCAAACATGCAAAGAATAATTTTAGGATCTGATCATAGGGGGTTTTTGCTAAAGAGCTTTTTGATAAAATTCCTAAAAGATAGCAAAGTTAACATTGTGGATTGTGGTGCTAACGCCTCTGGTTTGAGCGTCGACTATCCAGATATAGCATATAAAACTGCAAAGGAAGTATTAAGTAATGATTCTATGGGTGTATTGATATGCAATTCTGGTATTGGTATGTCTATTGCCGCCAATAGAATTCGTGGTATTAGAGCGGCTTTATGCAGGACAGTAAAAGATGCAAAACTAGCACGAAAGCATAATAACGCTAATATTTTAGTGCTTGGTTCGGCATCTATTTCTGAAAGCAAAACAACGAAAATTATGAATGCATTTCTTTCTACTAAATTCGAAGGTGGTAGGCATGAAGAGCGAATCAAAAAATTAGAGGGTTAATTTTTTTACTAAACTTGCATTTCATTTCTAGCTGCTTATACTTATCACTAAAACTTGTTGAGATGAGGATATGGTCGAAATTACATCTAAAAAGATAGATTTTTTCAGTTCTAAGTTAGCTAGCGTTGACCCTGATATTGCTTTTTTCCTAAAAAAAGAGCTTCATAGACAACAAAATCAAATAGAATTAATAGCTTCTGAGAATATCGTAAGTATGGCCGTGTTAGAGGCTCTTGGCACAGTGCCGACGAATAAATACGCAGAAGGATATCCCGGCAAAAGATATTATGGCGGCTGTGAATATGTGGATGAGATAGAAACCATCGCAATAGAAAGAGCAAAGCTTCTATTTGACTGCGAATATGTAAATGTGCAGCCACATTCAGGTTCTCAGGCTAATCATGCTGTGTTTTTTGCATTGCTCAACCCAGGCGATACAATTCTGGGTATGTCTCTGAATGAAGGTGGGCACTTGACTCACGGTGCGGCACCAAATTTTTCAGGCAAATGGTTTAATGCTATTCATTATGGAGTATCCCAGAATGATCATTTGATAGATTATGATCAGGTGGAAAGGCTTGCCTTGGAGCATAAACCGAAAATGATTATTGCTGGTGGATCTGCCTATCCTAGAGAAATAGATTTTGCGAAATTTAGTCAAATAGCAAAGAAGGTTGGTGCATTTTTATTGGCAGATATTGCGCATTATGCTGGTTTAATTTCTTCCAAATTATATCCTTCGCCAATGAAATTTGCTGACGTTGTGACCACTACTACACATAAGACTTTGCGAGGCCCAAGGGGTGGTATGATTATGTCTAATAATCCAGACCTATATAAAAAACTGAACTCAGCTATTTTTCCTGGTACGCAAGGTGGGCCGATTATGAATATTATCACAGCAAAGGCAGTAGCGTTTAAAGAGGCTCTACAGCCTGATTTTAAGCATTATTCCAGATCCGTGATAAAGAATGCTCAGGCGATGGGAAATGCCATTAGAAATTCCGGCTATAATTTAGTAACAGGTGGCACCGATTGTCATCTTCTTTTGATTGATTTAACTAGTAAAGATCTTACTGGAAAAGCAGCTGAAGCAAGCTTAGAAAGAGCAGGAATTACATGCAATAAAAACACAGTACCAGGAGAAACAAAATCTCCGTTCATTACCTCTGGAGTGAGGATTGGATCTCCAGCTTGCACTACTAGAGGTTTTGGTGAATCAGAATTCATGGAAATAGGTCAAATGGTGGGTAGCGTTTTAGACGGACTTCAGAGAAATCCCGACGATAATTCTGTCGTAGAAAAAGAAGTACTATCTAGAGTTATTAGTCTATGCGATATGTTCAAAATTTATCCAAATTTATTGTAAAAATATGCATTGTCCTTTTTGTTCTGCACCAGATACTCAAGTCAAAGATTCTAGAGAAAGAGTCGACGGAAAATCAGTTAAAAGAAGACGATTCTGCAATGAGTGTGGATCAAGATTTACTACTTTGGAAATGATAGAACCAAGAGATCTAACGGTAATAAAACGCGATGGCACAAAACGTCCTTTTGATAGAGATAAAATCATCAAATCTATTACTATAGCAACTAGAAAACGAGCAATATCAGACGAGCAAATAGAAGAAGCTGTAGACTCCGTAATTAATAACATTGATCAATCTGGAGATAGTGAGATACAGAGCAAAATAATAGGAGAAATGATCATGCAAGAATTACAGAAACTTGATGAAGTTTCTTATGTAAGATTTGCATCTGTATATCGTGAGTTCTCCGAGGCTAAGGACTTTGAGCGTTTCCTAAGTAAGATGCGTGAAAAATTTGAGGGCTAGTTTGTGTTTGACTAGTTATTCAATTTAGTCTATCAAAGGTGTGGATGAATTAACTGATGTTAGTGATCTAGTTTAGTGGATAAAGTTGATAAAGTCGTACAGTTTTTTCAGGATAGAGTCGAGAGATACGGCGCACCATACTACACCTTCGCCATTTTTGGCCTCATAAATTACCCAATCGCCTACGCATTCGAACATTACTCTGGCGTTACAAGAGACTCTTTTTTCCTTAGATTGTTAGCCACTATGTTATGTCTTTTTCTGCTCGTTCAAGATTTTTGGCCTCGT
>Ga0208506_1000387_pt1 | contig 14413 bp, 12 predicted proteins | sample CryBogCBH29Jul08_FD_184616 | JGI IMG/M metagenome (GOLD analysis project Ga0208506, IMG submission 184616) | Freshwater microbial communities from Crystal Bog, Wisconsin, USA - CBH29Jul08 (SPAdes) | ecosystem: Environmental > Aquatic > Freshwater > Lake | place: Crystal Bog, Wisconsin, USA... | reverse complement strand
ACGCAGGGCTAATATCTCTTTTGCTTTCATTAGATGATGCAAATAGCCACGAGAAAAATTTGAACAAGTATTGCACCTACATTCTGGATCTATAGGTTTTTCATCTTCTTTGAATCGATTATTAAGTAAGTTAAAATGCTCGCTTGGAGAATTATCGCCTTCTTCTAATTTTAGCTTGTGAGGAACTAAAGCGCCTCCATGACGCGCAAGTCTTGTTGGATGAACGCAGTCAAAAGTATCTATGCCATACGTGACCCCATTGAATATATCTACTATTCCTCCTATACCTAGCAAATGAACTGGACGATCTTTCGATAATCTATCCATAGTGATGCCAATAATATCGTACATTTGTGATTTTGTTTGCCCTAAGCACCCACCTACTGCATGAGCGAAAAATGGATTGCTATTGATGAAATCCGCGCCTTCTTTCCTTAGATCTTCGTACACGCCACCTTGCACTATGCCATATAGTGCTTGTGTAAAATCATTTTCTTTTTTGAATTCGTTTAGAGATCTTATTGCCCATCTATGCGACATCAGCATAGATTTGTGTGTATATGATTTGTCTACGTTAAAAGGCGTGCATTCATCGAGTACGACTATTAAGTCCGCCCCAAGATCTCGTTGCACCTCTATTGATTTCTCTGGCGTGAGCATATGGTATGATCCATCAATATATGATCGAAATCTAGCTCCTTCTTCGTTAATTTTTAATAGAGTTTTTCTTTTGTTATTCAGACGCGTACCCTTGATTTCTTCCGAAACTGAACCATGGCCTAAGCTAAAGATCTGATACCCACCTGAGTCTGTAAACATTGGTCCGTCCCATCCCATCATTTTATGCAACCCACCAAGCTTTTTTACGGTTTTAGACCCAGGCTGGAGCATTAGATGGTATGTGTTTGAGAGAATGATTTGTGTGTTCTCTGCCTTCATTTCCTGTGGCGTGGCGCCTTTTATTGCCGCTTTAGTTCCGCAAAAAATAAAAGCTGGAGTTTCTACTACTCCATGAGGCGTAGTTAATTTTCCGCATCTTGCGTTAGAGTTTTTGTCCTTTTCTATTATATCAAAGGCAAAATTCTGGTACATAGTTATGCTCTTTTTACTATTTTTAATAACAAATAAAATGTAGGTATATTAAACAGTCCAATTAACATCTGCAGTAGATAAGCGCCTAGTATGTATGAGAAAATCAATGTATCCCAACTGATTGGTTCTGGTGCAAAGACTACCCAAGCAAGTACGCTAAATATCACTGTATCGACAAGTGATGCAATGGAAACAGAGCAGAAAGTTCTGAGCCATAGATATGAATTATGAGTGTATTTTTTGAGTTTCGAAAAGATAAAAATATCAGCTAGTTGGCTTAAAATATACGCAGTTAAACTGGCTATTAATATGGCCCCATTTGGAGAAAAAATGACGCTAAGTGCTTTATGTGCATCGTTGAAATGCTGGTGCTCTGAACCCGTGTCTATGTTAAGTGGCTTCAGGCCTAAGGCAAAAGTCATCAATAGTAATAGGGTGATGGATCCGGCAAATCCTAGAGCAATAGATTTGCGCGCTGCTTTTGCTCCGTATAGTTCTGTTAAGACATCACTTGTTAAAAATGTTGTGGCATATACTAGCGTACCCAGCGCTATAGGTTTATCATACCAGCCTATTTCCATAGCTTTCAGGGCTTGCATATTTGATGCTACTATTGCTATAACGCTATATATGTATAAGCCTTCTTTCTGAAGAAATTTTGTTACAAAAATTATCGAGCTGTAGCAACAAAGAATAGAGAAAATAACCACTAATTCTGGTGGCATAGATTGCAAATATTCTATCAAGGGATCGATAGTGATTTGGAACATCTTATCTCTCAATTCTTGACACAAACTGTGCGAGCGATCATGTCGTGTATCCCCTGTTTTCTTTTAGTAAATGCAACCATTAAAAAACTTAGTGCTCCTGGTAGAACTGACCAATATCTTCCGGAAGACCTCCAGAATCCTATTTTACCGAGAGCTTCGTTGTGGATCTTAAATTTCATGACCATCATCCCAGGTGTTGCCTGATATTTTGAGCTTTGGAAAAAAGCAAAATATAGCCAATAAATTATAATGCGGATAAATGGCAATGCGAGATTGAAATAAAAGCTGTATTGCCCAATTGGGTTAATACTGTCCCATATTATCTCTAATAATAAAAAAACTAATATTAATCCTACCATATCAATGGTAGCAGCAGTAAGTCTGCGCCAGCAGCCAGCATATTCTTTCCCATGTGGTAAATCCTGGTAGGGCTTCACAACGTTATTCATGAAAATAATTGTTATGAGTACGGGCAGTTGCAGTATAGATGCAAAAATAATCATTGAATATAGTGCTGTCGTATCGCTGTAGTTGTTGACGCCTGCCATAGCTAGCGGTGTTGCAAGCGCAAGACACAGCGCGGTCAGTATTTTAAGATTTTTCATTTTTTATCCTGTTAAAGATCCTGTTAAAGAACAGCAAAATACATTTTTTACTCGAGTTTGTCAACCAAGAACGCTAGGAATACCAGGGCGCCGAGGTAGGTGTTGGATCTAAATTTGATGCTGCAATTCTGTGGTGAGTGTGGGTCGAGAGATAAAACTTGCCAAGATAGATGCATACTAACCAAGGCTAATGCCACATAAAACTTCCAAGAGAATGTTTCCAATATTCCAACTGATATTAGACACAATGCCATAGCTGAGTAGAATATGGCTAATACGGTTTTGGTGTGTTTCTCAAATATTATTGATGTAGATTTAATTCCTATTTTTTTGTCATATTTTTTGTCTTGATGTCCATAAATTGTATCGTAACCTAAAGTCCAAAACATACATGCGCAATATAATAAAATTACTGATGCGCCTAAATTTGGAGATAAGGTCAAATACCCTATAATCACCCCTATATTGAAAGTCACCGCAAGGAATGCTTGTGGGTAGTGCGTGATTCTTTTCATGAACGGATATATGATAATGAGCAGTACTGAGAATAACCCCACTAAAATTGCTTTGATAGGTAGGGCCAATAAAATAAACAATCCGAATATGAATAAAGTAGCAGCAAAAATTATTGCGTTTCGTAATGAGATTGTGCCTTTGGCGATGGGTCTGTTTTTAGTTCTTTCAACATGTATATCGTAATCTTTATCGATAATATCGTTGATTATGCAGCCTACGCCTCTCATGATCACGCTTCCCGCTAAGAATAGTAAAATGAAAAATACAGGAATAAACCCATGGGAGGCAAGTAAAAGCCCGAAGCTACACGGCCAAAACAACAAAAAAAAACCTGTTGGTTGATTAAGTCGTATTAATTTTATATATTCAGTCATAATTTAAAAGAATAACACTGCGTTAAATTCAGATATGAAAGCATTTCCAGATAAATATAAGCATAATGAAATCGAAAAGAAATGGCAAAATTATTGGAGTCAGAAGAATGTCTATAAATGGGATCCATCCGAAGCTAGAGAGAATAATTTTGTTATAGATACTCCCCCTCCAAGTGTGTCAGGTACATTGCATATGGGGCATATTTGTAGTTATACGCATGCTGACTTCATTGCCAGATATCAGAGAATGCGTGGTAAAAATGTTTTTTACCCTATGGGTTTTGACGATAATGGGCTCCCTACTGAGCGTCTTGTTGAGAAGGAGAAAAAAGTTAAGGCACATCAATTGGAACGGAAAGAGTTTCAGAGTCTCTGCCAAGAAGTAGTTAAGGGAGCTGAGAAAGAGTTTGAAGATCTATTTTCCAGTATCGCTTTGAGTGTGGATTGGTCGCAAACTTATCAAACTATTAGTGATAGTTCTACTACGATATCCCAGATGTCGTTTTTGGATCTGTTCGAAAAACAAGCAGTATATCGGGCGTTTGAACCAACAATCTGGGACCCAGTAGATGGAACTGCTTTATCTCAAGCAGATTTGGAGGATAAAGAAGTTCCTGGTGTCATGAGTGATATTAATTTTCAGCTTGAGAATGGCACGGATATTACGATTGCTACTACTAGGCCAGAACTGATTCCTGCATGCGTGGCGATTTTATTTCATCCAGAAGATAGAAGATATAATAATTTGAAAGGATCCTTTGCTATATCACCCATTTTTGGAGTGAAAGTCCCTTTAGTTCCAGATGAAACTGTTGATATGGAAAAGGGTACTGGCGCAGTAATGTGTTGTACTTTTGGAGATGTTACCGATATTGAATGGTGGAAGAAACATAAACTCGCAACAAAAGTAATAGTGAATCGTTTCGGTAAAATTGAGCTCCAGAATAAATTACAAGATTCAAACTTTGGTTTTCACAATACTCAGTTAGTTCAAGAAACTGTCTCTCGTCTAGAGGGCAAGAAGATTCTGGAAGCGCGCGAAGAAATGATTGCTGTGCTGAAAGAAAATGGATTTTTGCTGGCACAAAAAGAAACCATTAAAATGGTGAAATGTGCTGAACGTTCTAAGGCTATAGTAGAAATTATTATTACCCCGCAATGGTTTGTTAAAGTGCTGGATAAGAAGACTGAGTTGCTAGAGAAAGCTAGGGAGTGTGAATGGCATCCAAGCTTTATGAGAGCAAGGGTAGAAAATTGGATCAATGGTTTGAATTGGGATTGGTGTATCAGTAGGCAGCGTTATTTTGGAGTGCCATTTCCTGTCTGGTATTCAAAAAGAAAAGGCGAAGAGGGTAAGATCATTGTTGCAGATAGGGGATCTTTACCAGTAAATCCATTGGTTGATTTGCCAAAAGGTTATGGGGCAGATGAGGTGATACCAGAAGCAGATGTGATGGATACTTGGGCAACTAGCTCAGTGACGCCACAAATTAATAGTCACTCTATTAGTGATAAATTCTGTGTTGATGCAGATAGGCATGCAAAATTATTTCCAGCAGATATACGGCCACAAGCCCACGAAATTATCAGAACTTGGGCTTTCTATACGATAGTAAAATCGATGTATCATGAAAATAGTATCCCTTGGAAAAATCTAGTAATTAGTGGATGGGTACTTGCTTCTGATAAAACAAAAATGTCAAAATCAAAAGGTAACATAGTGACGCCTGTAAGCTTGATAGAAGAGAAGAGCGCTGACGTAGTTAGATATTGGTCTGCTTCTGCAAAATTAGGCTATGATAGCGTATATTCAGAAGATATATTCCATATTGGCAAGAAGCTGGTCAACAAGCTATGGAACGCCTCTAAATTCGTGTCGATACATTTGGAAGATATTGACCTTGAGAATATTAATTTATCGGAAGATGTGGTGAATATAGTAGATAAATGGATCTTATCTGAGCTACATCGTACTATAGAAATTGCCACAAGAGAGTTTGAAAAGTTTGAATATTCAGTTGCAAAGGCAGCGATAGAAGAATTTTTTTGGAAGAGTTTTTGTGATAATTATCTAGAACTCATAAAAATTAGAATCTACGATTTAGAAGGTAAGGATAGCAAAGGTAAACATAGCGCCGTTGTAACTGTAGCTATTGTCTTAGATAGGCTGCTGAGATTATTCGCGCCTTTTATACCTCATATTACCGAGGAGCTAGATTACCTTATTTTTAATACTGGTCAGTCGATTCATAGAAGGGGTAATTGGCCATCTTATGATGATATACCACATAATGTCGAAGCTCAAAATATTGGTAGGCATTTATTGTCGGTAATGGATGTTCTTAGAAAATTCAAGGCAGAGAAAGAATTGTCAATCAAGGCACCATTATCTAGCGTGTCGATTATTTGCAAAGATGGAAGATTTGACTTTGGTGATGCTGCGGTTGATTTGCAGAATGTAATGAATATTACTTCATTAGATATTGATGGTTCTCAGAAAGGAGATTATTCAATGCTTGAATCTGAAGATGGTAAGTTCTATATTAAAATTAATGAATAATTGAGGAGTGCTATGAGATGCTTGCTGGTTTTGATATTGTGTTTGAAATTAACTTCCTGCGTACCTTTAATGGTAGGTGCGGGCGCTGGTGCCGGAGTGATAGGCACTAAAGTTATCGCGCAAGATAAGACTATAGGTGAATCTGTTAGCGATACTACTATATGGACTAAAATTCGCGCTGGATTTATTAGAGAAAAGATAGCTGAGTCCAAGGAAATTAATGTTGAAGTTAACGAGGGTCGAGTATTACTCACTGGTTTTGTCCAGAATTACGACGACATTTTGAAAGCGTTAAGAGTTGTATGGGAACAAAACGGAGTTAAAGAAGTTATCAACGAAATGAAGGTCAAAACTCGAGATAATAGTACTGGTGTTTTTGATGACATGAAGGATGGATGGACTACAACCCAAATAAAAGCAAAGTTACTCTTTAATCATGATATTAAATCCTCTAACTACAGTATAGAAACTATTAACTCGGTAGTGTATCTTTTCGGTATAGCTACAACAAATCAAGAGTTGGCAAAAGTTAAAGAGATAGCAAGCAATGCGAGTGGATCTAAAAAAGTGATTTCTTATATTCGCGTACGCAAAGAGCTTGATGCAAGAATTGAAGATACAAAAGGAGAAAAACCAATCGCAAAACAAGATAAGTTGGATATGGAATCTGTTAAGGAAGCAAGTTCCGAAAAAGATGATCCAGATGACGCAGGAGATTCAGTGGAGAATATTTTTGATAACGAGAAATTTTAATCTATGAAAGTCATTGTCCAGATGGATCCTGTAAATAAGTTGAATCTTGAAACGGATTCAACCATTTGCGTGATTGAAGAGGGGCTGAGGCTTGGATTTTCTATATATTATTATATTCCCCAAGATTTATATTTAAATGGCGATGATTTGATTGCCAAAGCTGGCGAAGTAAAGCTAGAGCATGGGAAATGTATATTTGAAAAAGCTACTCAAGAACTGCGCTTAAAAGATTTTGATATACTATTTGTAAGACAAGATCCACCTGTGGATATGCGTTATATTACAACAACATATTTGTTAGATAAAATTTCTAGCAATACTCTAGTGATTAATAAAGGCATCAGAGATCTTCCAGAAAAAGTTTTTACTCTTACTAAATTCTCTAAATTTATGCCATCCACAATTATCACTGAAAATCTTGAAGTTGCTGAGGGTTTTTTTGATTTGCACGATGCGTGTATCTTAAAGCCTCTATACGCTTGTGGTGGTAGGGATATTTCTAAATTTGATAGGAGTAAAAAGCATGAATTCATAGATGCTTTTAAAGTTCTGGTTCAAAAATATTCTGCTCCAATTATGCTGCAAGAATTTTTGCCATCAATAAAGCTAGGTGATAAAAGAGTGATATTAATCGACGGAGAAATCGCTGGTGCTTTAAATCGAATTCCTATGGATGGGTCGATCACTGCTAATATCGCTTCAGGTGGGCAGGCTCAGAAGACAAAGCTTACTGAGAAAGAAATAAAAATTTGCAATGAGGTAGGAAGGGAGCTGAAGAATAGAGGCGTAGTGTTTGCAGGTTTGGATTTAATCGGTGGATATCTAACCGAAATTAATATTACGTCTCCTACAGGTATTATAGTGATTAACAAGCTATATAATTTACAAGGAGATGATCGTTTAGAATCAAAGTTATGGCGCTCAATAACTCGGCTTTGTTGAAAATTTTTTTGCGGTCGTGTATAAATTATGCCAGTACTCAAATACATTATAAATAGTGAAAAAATCTGATTCAGCTCCAAAAAAGAAAGTTACCCGTAGAGATTTTTTGGTTCTTAGTGCAACTGCTGTTGCTTCTATTGGCGCCGCTAGTGCTGCATGGCCATTAATAAGTTCTATGAATCCAGCAAGTGATGTCTTAAAACTATCATCGATTGAGGTTGACCTTTCTCCTATAGAGCCAGGACAAACTGTAAAAGTTCTATGGAGAGGAAAGCCAGTATTTATTAGGCATAGAACCAAGCAAGAAATTCTTGAATCAGAGAGTGCTGATTGGAAGAGTATGCGTGACCCGGAATCTGATGCATCAAGAGTAAAGCCAGGTCATGAAGAGTGGTTGGTGATGTTAGGCGTATGCACGCATTTAGGTTGTATACCAATAGATGTGAGCACAGGCGGTTGGTTTTGCCCTTGTCATGGATCTCATTATGATGCATCTGGCAGAATCGTAAAAGGTCCGGCTCCTTTGAATCTTATCGTACCCGACTACGAGTTTGTCACAGATACAAAAATTAAAATAGGTTAGATATGTCCTCAAAAAAAATCAAAACCGGAACAGTAGCTGACTGGATTGAATATAGATTACCAATATTCTCTTTTCTGAAGCATTTGGGCGACTATAGAACTCCAAAAAATTTAAATTATATGTGGAGCTTTGGTTCTATAGCTGGAATCGGATTGGTTATCCAAATTATTACAGGAATTTTTTTAGCTATGCACTATTCGCCTAACGCGGTGACAGCTTTTGGTAGCGTTGAATATATAATGAGAAACGTGAACTATGGGTGGTTGTTACGATATTTGCATGCTGTTGGTGCATCGATGTTTTTTGTAGCTGTGTATCTTCATATGGCACGGAGTCTATATTATGGATCTTATAAGACTCCTAGAGAGTTAGTCTGGTTCCTTGGTCTACTTATATTTTTCTTAATGATGGCAACTGCTTTTATGGGGTATGTATTGCCATGGGGTCAAATGAGTTTTTGGGGAGCTACAGTTATCACTAATTTATTTTCTGCCATACCTGTAATAGGAGATACTATTGTTCAGTGGCTATGGGGAGGTTTTTCTGTCGGAGACCCAACTCTGAATAGGTTCTTTGTTTTGCATTATTTACTGCCGTTCATAATAGTTGCTGTAGTTTTAGTTCATATTATTGCGCTGCATGTCCATGGATCTAACAATCCAAAAGGCATTGACGTAAAATCAAAAAAAGACACGATCCCTTTCCATCCTTACTATACGGTTAAGGATCTGTTCGGGTTTGGAGTATATTTCATAATATTTGCATATTTTGTCTTTTATCAGCCGAATTATCTAGGTCATCCAGATAATTACATAGAGAGTAACCCAATGGTTACTCCTGAACATATAGTTCCTGAATGGTATTTTTTACCGTTTTATGCGATATTAAGAGCTGTGCCTAATAAGTTATTAGGAGTGATATTAATGTTCAGTTCTATAATGGTACTGTTCGCCTTGCCATGGCTTGATAGATCAGATGTAAAGAGCGGCACCTATAGACCGGTATTTAAAAAATTATATTGGGTGTTTTTACTAGATGTTATAGGGCTTGGATATATTGGTGCTAATTCACCTGAGGGTATTTATATAATACTCGGTCGTGTTGCTACATTATATTATTTCTTACATTTTCTATTTATTTTGCCATTCTTAAGTAAGTACGAAAGAACATTGCCATTACCAAAATCTATCAGTAGCAAATTATGAATAGGTTATTAAATATAATTTTGGGTGTTTTTCTATATTCATCTGTGTCTATGGCTTCTAATATCGAGAAGCCACAAAAACAAGATTGGACTTTCGAAGGTGTGTTTGGCTATTTTGATAAACAATCAATACAGCGTGGATTTCAGGTCTACAAAGAAGTTTGCCAAGTTTGCCACTCGATGAAATATCTGCGTTACGACGATCTAAAACAAGTTGGTTTTGGAGAAGAAGAGGTTAAGGCGATTGCTTCTTCTTATACAGTCCAGGATGGTCCGAATGATCAAGGTCAGATGTTTGAGAGGCCAGGTAGGCCCAATGATTATTGCGTCTCTCCATATAATAATGAACAAGCGGCAAGGGCCTCTAATAATGGTTCTTATCCGGCTGATCTATCTTTGATGATAAAAGCACGGAAAGATGGTGCAAATTACGTTTATTCTATCCTTACAGGGTATAGCGATGCGCCATCTGGCTTTGATATACAAGATGGCTTGCATTATAATCCATATTTTGCAGGCAAGCAGATAGCAATGCCATCGCCACTTACTGAAGGGCAGGTTAGTTACAGCGATGGAACAGCGAATAGTGTTGAGCAGATGTCTAAGGATGTTGTGAATTTTTTGCAATGGGCAGCAGAGCCTGAGATGGAAAAGAGAAAAATTCTTGGTATAAAAGTTTTATTATATTTGTCTGTATTTACTGTGCTTTTCTACCTTGTGAAGAAAAAAATATGGAAGGATGTTAAATAGATATGTTTGGTATTTCATTTTCTGAATTATTTGTTGTGTGTATCGTAGCTTTACTCTTGATACGTCCAAAAGATTTCCCTGCTATCATGAAGATTATAAGAATTGCTCATAAGAATTTTACGAAAATAAAAAAAGAATTCTTGGTTTATTACAAGCAATTTCATCAGGAGCTCGCGATAGAGGCCAATGAAGAGTGTAATTATATATTGGATAATAATGGAGTACTACAACAGGCTCACGATATTTCTGAGTTTAAGAGAAAGAAGTCTAGGGCTAAGAAGGTGGCTAAAAGAAAAATACAATAGACGATCTTGCAACAAAGGAAGTCCTAACCCTTAACTAATCTAAGCATGTGTTTCTTTAGATACTTGCCGGTTACGCTCTCTTCATTTTTAATGATGTCGTAAGGTGAACCTGTTGCTACAATTTTGCCTCCCTTATTTCCACCACCAGGACCCACGTCTATAATATAATCTGATGTTTTGATCACATCCATATTATGTTCAATAACAATTACAGTGTTGCCCATATCTACTAATGTATGCAAGACCTTTAGTAGCTTCTTGATATCATCGATATGCAACCCTGTAGTTGGTTCGTCTAGAATATAAATAGTTTTGCCAGTGGAGTGACGCGCTAATTCTTTAGCAAGCTTTATCCTTTGTGCCTCACCTCCAGAGAGGGTAGTTGCTGATTGGCCTATTTTTATATAACCCAATCCTACGTCATAGAGGGCATCTAGTTTTTCCTTGATGGAAGGAATTTTCGAAAAGAATTCTCTAGCGTCTTCTACAGTGAGGTCTAATACGTCAGATATCGATTTGTCTTTGTATTTTACCTCCAATGTCTCTGTATTATATCTTTTTCCACCGCATTCTTCACATGGCACATATACATCTGGGAGGAAATGCATCTCTATTTTTATTAGTCCATCTCCTTTGCAGTTTTCACATCGTCCTCCCTTGACGTTGAAGGAGAATCTCGAAGCTGTGTAGCCGCGAGCTTTCGATGTTGGAAGGTTTGTGAACCAATCTCTGATATGGTTGAAAGCGCCAGTATAAGTCGCTGGGTTTGATCGTGGAGTTCTACCAATTGGAGATTGATCGATATCTATTATTTTATCAAGGAATTCCACTCCGGATAAAAGTTCGTAATTTGTTGCGGCTTGAGAACTCTGATTCAGTTGATAGGAAATTGCTTTATATAAAGTATGAATAATCAGGCTCGATTTTCCACTGCCTGATACTCCTGTGATAGAAGTAAATGTGCCTAGAGGAATGGAGATAGAAACATTTTGTAAATTGTTAAGAGTGGCTTTTGTTAGTTTGATTTCTCTACCTTCGATACCTTTTCTTGGAACTTGGGGCGTTTCTATATATTTGACCCCGCTGAGATATTGCCCTGTAATGCTGTTAGGGTTTGCTTGCAATTGCTCTGGCGTTCCTTCTGCGACTATATATCCGCCATGTATACCTGCTCCTGGGCCAACATCTATGACGTGATCTGCGGCCATAATTGTTTCCTCATCATGCTCTACTACTATTACGCTATTGCCGATAGTGGCAAGATTCCTCATGGTCTTAATGAGTTTTTCATTATCACACTGATGCAGACCTATAGATGGTTCATCTAACACATAGAGAACGCCAGTCAGTCCGGAGCCTATTTGCGATGCTAGCCTTATTCTCTGGGACTCTCCACCCGATAGGGTTGCGGAGTTTCTTGATAATGTTAAATAATCGAGACCCACATTAAGTAAGAATTGTAGCCTTTCAGTGATTTCTTTAAGAATTTTTTCTGCAATACTATTTTGTGTCGTGTTGAGTTCTTTCGGTAAGTTTTTGAACCACTCTAAAGCTTCCATTATAGTAAAATTAGAGACTTCTCCTATATGTAATTTTGCAATTTTTATGCAGAGAGAGGATGCTTTAAGCCTATGTCCGTTGCATGAAGGACAGTGCCTTAGTGATTGAAATTTTGTTAGTTTTTCATGGATAGTACGGTCAAGAAAAGGATCCGCTAGTTTTTCTATGACATGTGGGATAATGCCTTCAAAGGGCTTGTTTGATTTTCTTGTATACACTCCATCTGCGTATGTTGTTTCTATCTTTTCTCCTTTTGTTCCATACAGAATGATATCTTTCGCTTCATCAGATAATTTTTCAAATGCCCAATCAAGGTTGAACTTATAATGTTTGCTTAGGGCTTGCATCATATTGATTTGCTGTCTAGATTTTATCGCTTCCCATGCTGCGATTGCTCCTTCATTGATGGATAGTTTTGGATTTGGAATGACTAAATTAAGGTCAAGATATTTTTCTATCCCTAACCCCTCACAGGCAGGGCATGCGCCAAATGGACTATTGAACGAAAAGGTTCTGGGTTCGATTTCTTCTATTTGGAATCCAGATACTGGACATGCAAATCTCTCAGAAAATACAATAGTGCTTTCAGTTTTGTCGTTGAGCAATATTTCAACTTTCATTAAGCCATTTCCATATTTCAGAGCGGTTTCTACGCTTGCAGCTAAAGTGTTACCAAGGTCATTACTTATTACTAATCTGTCTACTATTAAGTCTATATTATGTTTTTTGTTTTTATCTATATCTGGCAAATCATCAAGTTCATAGATTATGTCGTCGATCTTAACGCGTTGAAAGCCAGCCCTTCTAAGATTTATGAATTCTTTGTAATGCTCTCCTTTCTCTCCTTTTATGATTGGAGCGACTATGTAAATTTTGGTGCCTGTCTCTAATGCTTTGATCTTTTCTGTAATTTGCGAAGGAGTTTGGCTTTTAATAGGCTCTCCTGTAGCTGGGGAGTAGGGGACGCCAACTCGAGCATAAAGCAATCGTAGGTAGTCGTATATCTCCGTTGCCGTTCCTACGGTTGATCTTGGATTTTTAGAAGTGCTTTTTTGATCAATAGCAATAGCAGGGGAAAGCCCCTTGATAGATTCAACGTTGGGTTTGTTTTGTAGTTGTAGGAATTGACGTGCGTAAGCAGAGAGGCTTTCAACGTAACGCCTTTGTCCTTCAGCGTAAAGAGTATCAAAAGCCAATGAAGATTTACCAGAGCCACTGAGCCCCGTGATAACTACTAGTTTGTTTTTTGGTATAGTAACATCTATGTTTTTGAGATTATGTTCTTTAGCTCCACATATTATAATTTCATCAGACATCGCATTAATTACTTTTAAAGTTTGAAAAAGAAAATTTTTGTAATATTATAGGACTCGCTTGCTTTATGCAAATTTTAATCACCATTTAACAGAGAGCTTTTTACTATGGCAGGAAATTTAAACAAAGTTTTATTAATAGGTAATGTCGGAAAGGATCCAGAAATTAGGATGACACAAGACGGTAGAGAAATAGCTAGTCTTGTTATAGCTACTTCTGAGACTTGGAAAAGCAAAACTACTGGAGAGAAAAAAGAGAAAACTGAATGGCATAGAGTAGTTGTGTTTTCTGAGGGCTTAGTTGGCGTTGTGAAGAATTACGTCAAAAAAGGAAGTAAATTATATATCGAAGGCACTTTAAAGACTCGTAAATGGGTGGATGCATCTGGTCAGGAAAAATATACTACTGAGATCGTTCTTCAAGGCTACAATGCAACTCTTACAATGCTTGATGGCAAAAACGGTTCTGACTTCGAGAGAAAGGATGATGTCGTAGCAGATGTTAATGACAGATCTAGCTTGATGGAAGAATTGGATGACGAGATTCCTTTCTAAATTTCAAGATAGGGTTACTTTTTAGCAAAATTCAATTATAGAAGAAGTCAAAACTTCTCGCTGTCCGGGGGGGGGGAGGCTAGTTGTCCACACAGCTAGCTTTGCTAGTGATTGTTTAGAACTGGCAGGTTGTGCGATGCAGGTTTCTCTCTGGCTATTTATCCGGAAAATTGACGACTATACCGCTGTTTATCCGGAAAATTGACGGTACTGTTGTCATTTATCCGCATAACTATATGCGTTTACAGGTCTAAGATGCTTTGTGCCTAACCCCTATCGGAAGTTCGATGACAATCAACAACCCACCCATTAAATGACTACGGTGCAGACCTAGTTTCCCACCGTGGTCTTTAATGATGTCGTTTGAGATTGACATTCCAAGTCCTACCCCACCAGAATTTTGATTTCTCGATGAATCGATCCTATAAAAAGGCTCTAATACTTTATTCTTTTCTGATTTTGGTATACCAGGGCCGTTATCATGTATCTCGATAACTACCAGATTCTTTTTACTATAAGCTTTTATAAGAG
>Ga0208506_1000381_pt1 | contig 14555 bp, 2 predicted proteins | sample CryBogCBH29Jul08_FD_184616 | JGI IMG/M metagenome (GOLD analysis project Ga0208506, IMG submission 184616) | Freshwater microbial communities from Crystal Bog, Wisconsin, USA - CBH29Jul08 (SPAdes) | ecosystem: Environmental > Aquatic > Freshwater > Lake | place: Crystal Bog, Wisconsin, USA... | reverse complement strand
TCTACTTCGGCGCACGAAGCCTTTGATAACTTCATATTGCGCCCGGGCTTTGATGCTATTTCCATCAACCCCGACAGGCGTATTGGTGACGCCAAACAACGAATTCTGATGATGTGGGACAAGGGTTACACACAACCGGCGCCCCGCAACGACATAAAAGTACAGGGTCGCGGCGCATTGGGCGGCTTGCTCTCGGGCATTCATGCCATGTGGCGTGGCAACTATGCCAGCGATCACGACAAGCTCATCTCACAGAAATTAGCCTGGGTAATGTGCGGCGGCGACCTCAGCCAGCCCACTTTGGTAAGCGAACAATACCTGCTGGATCTGGAGCGCGAAGCCTTCCTGAGCCTCTGCGGCGAGCGCAAAACATTGGAACGCCTGCAAAGTATATTGACGACCGGCAAGCCGCTGAGGAATTGAGGTGGGGACATGATTTGGTTAATTATTGCCAACAACAAATAAATAGCTAATATCCATATAGCCCTCCAATGCTATATAGTTATGTCGGAGCTATTATTGTAGCAAAGTATTCACAACCGGGTCTCACTTCTTTCTGAATACTATCAAGACTTCTTTATCAATTGTAGTTTCTGCATCAATAAAGTAAACATCACTGCCGGCAGTAATTTTCAATCTCGCTGTATTGGGTGGTTCACTGCCTTCACTGACGGCTACAATCCTCAATGTGTCATTAATATTACCATTTAACCCAACGGGTAATGATATTCTATCATTGGATATTTCGTAATTTTTAATTATAGCCTTATCACCATGCATCAAGGTAACAATGTCACCATCAACATCCCTGTTATCCCAAATTTCAACTTCTGCAGAAGTAGCCTTACTTTCAATGACAACTGACCCGCCGGGGTGTATTTTCAATACATTTTTAGGAATTTCTTCGACTTTTTCCTGCAATGGAGATTGTACAGCCTTTCCGGCATCATCTTTACTATCCAATAACTTGTGCAATAAAGAATCAAATCGCTGATTTAAAACAGCAGAATCTGTTGTTGAACCAACATTTAGTATGCTCTTGCGTCTTGATGTTTTCTTGTGGCCAAATGCATGGTTCTCAGTAGAATAAACCGAATCTACATCTTCGGGAACTTTGTTCAACAATTTTAGCGCATCTTTGGGGCAAAGTAAGGTTAGCTTGCCTGTTACACAAAGCGTATCTGTATTATCAACATAGCCCTCAAAATGGCCTTTCAAAACTTTGGTCCCTTTAAACGATTTTGCCTTTAGCGAACCCTGTAAAAAACAAAATTGATTCGATGAACTGTCATTGGTCTTTAAGACTTTTCGCTCTTTAAATACTAACTGCGTCGCACTCTCATTAGAAGTTCCTGTCAATTCAGCAATTGTCTCGCTTCCTGTATTGACATTCATCACTGAATAACCTTTTAAAATATTGTTTGAATCAATAAACACCAGTTTGTAGGTCATCAATAGTCCTCTATCGGTTATTGCTGTTCCAATGTAAACACTTGAATCCAGAGGCACTGCAAGACAAAAAGAATGCCCGCCCAAAAAGGCCACACATAGCCAAAAAATACAACTGGATAAATAAACAAATCTACAATTCATTACATTACCAATTATGTATTTCTCTCAAAAATAAAATGCAGATGCCTTGCATGTAGCAAGGCATCTGTATATTAAACTAATAAAATCAATTACTTTGTATCCCATTTCAATACGACACGTCGGTTTTTCTGCCTGCCCTCCTCATTACCATTATCACCGATTGGATTTTCAACTCCTTTACCTACTGATCTGATTCTCTCAGACTTAATCCCATTTTCAATAAGGTACTTCCTTATTTCATCTGCTCTTTTCTGAGACAAAGACTTGTTGTAGGATTCAGGCCCTGTATTATCAGCATACCCTTCGATGAGAATATTTTTCCCTTTTCCTTCCGTGATAATTTTAGTCAATGCAACTTCCAGTGTAGCCCTTGACTCATCTCTAATAGACCATTCATTAACGTTGTAATATAACGGGAACGTTACACTATTCTCTTCCAAAACATTCAAATCTTCCTCATCACCATTTCTGGCTTTTTTCTTTGCCCTTCTTTTTTCAGCCCTGGTCATCTTCTTGTCAGAATCCCAGTCTGTATTTTCATCCCCGTTATTTGCAGTACTTTCATCACTTTTCGCATGACTGTGTTTGTGTTTCCTGCTAACGCGGGGCGATGAGTCGTCAGATTCTTCGTCGTCCCCGGAGGATTGCTTCTTGTTTGTTGCTCTCTCTTTTCCTTTTTCTCCTTCAGACCCGGTACCGGTTTCAGATTTTTTGGCACCACTTCTCGAATTATCCTTCATTCCATCCAAATTCCCCTCAGCTTCTACATCTGCTTTCCTCAGGTATCTGCGACTAGCATTCTTTCCGGTATCCACAGGACAACCATGATTCTCGATTGGTCCTGCTTCGTAAGGGCACCAATCCATATTGTCAGAAATTCCATCTCCGTCTGTATCAGGGCATCCAAAAAATTTAGCAGGGCCAGCCTGATAAGGACAATCATCTTCTTTATCAGGAATCCCATCGCCATCATTATCAGGACATCCATGAAATTTGGCAGGACCCTGAACTGAAGGACACTCGTCATCCTTGTCGGGTATACCATCACCGTCAGCGTCCGGACAACCATGCAACTTAGCTAAACCCCATACTGTGGGACACTTATCTTCTGCATCCGGAACACCGTCGCCATCAACATCAGGGCAACCTTGAAACTTTTTAATACCATAAACATCCGGACATCTATCCTGAGCATCCGGAATTCCGTCTCCATCCCTATCTCTCCACCGCCCCCTTACAAAAACATATCTTAAGCCAATGTTACCACCAAAAGAAGTATTATCGGCTTTCGTAACGCCCTGGAGAACTGATGTATATGAGCCAACCTGATCTGTGATTTTATAATTCGGATTGGCGCCATTTGAAATAGACTGAGACATATAATAAACGCCAAGATTCAGGAATACATTGTGCCTCAACTTAACTGTTAGTGCCGGGTGAACCAAAAAACCAATTGATCCGGAGGTAAATGAATTTGTTCCGGAGGTAAAATCAGGACTTTTTTTGTATCCAACATTATAACCTTCCTTGGCATGTGCTGTCAAATAATTTGCATACAAACCGTCGTTGTTATGGTCTTTCTGATACTGGGAAATGGTCAAAAACTGATCGGTACTTTGAGGTGTATTACGATTATCATACACTGCCACATACTGTCCGGGTGCAACCTGTTGCAAATCATAAATGGCTTCGTATGTAAACGAGGCATTTGTGCTATAAGAATTATTATAATGTATATTATACAAAATACCAGCATCCATAGTAAACCCAATAGTATTAGAAATCTGAGTATTATATTTCAATACAATAGGTATACTAATATTTGTTGAACTGACTTGCTCGGTTACCGGACCCGTTGTTACGAGTTGCCTGAAAACAGACGCGCTGATATTGTCAACGGATCTATATTCAGCATGTAGCGTATCTAACTTAACATTACACGACAATTGTTGATACATCAAACCTACGCCTACTCCAAAATGATGGTTCGAATCAAAGAAATAGCCTAATTGAAAATCACCACCTCTTGCTGCGCCATTTGACACGCTCAATTTACCCGCTTTGCTATCATTTACTACAACCTGCGAATACCCTCCCAACAAATTTTCAGTTGTCAGTGTTTGATTTAAAGAACCTGTTTTAAAATTTAAATCAATAAACCAATTTGTCAAATGATATTCTGATTCGTTCTGCACTTGCGCATAACTATTTCCAATCACAAACATCACTAAGACTACAGCTAATATTCTCTTCATACCGGCAATATTACAAAATTCAGACTTTTTTTTCAACCAAAACTTAAAATTATTGCTTTATGAAGTTTGCTGATCCAACCTTAACTCCACCAACGTAGCAACCTAACACATATGTTCCGGGGAACAATTGCGCAACGTCAACTCGCACGTTGTTATCATCCATCGGGAAGGACATCACCTGACGACCAAGCAAGTCGAATATCATAACCTGTACATTCTGTTGGTCCTTACCTAACAACTTGATATTCAACACATTATCTACCGGATTCGGGTAAAGTTTCAGCGAATTGCCCTCTGTTACCTGAGCAACCTGATTTACACCACTCGAAGGCAATATATAGTATGATTTCTGACTACAACCATTTTTGGTGGTAATTACCCAATAATACCTGTTAATGAAATCAGGAGTCGAAGTAAAGTGAAGATCCTGACTGGTTTCACCAACGATCAAAGTAGAATCAAGTGTTGCCGCATCGTCATAACCCCAAGCATAGGAATCAGCGTCAGACTCTTCACAGATAAAATATCCATCATAGAACACCAATTGCGGATGATTAGAAACACCAGGTCCGATATACAATGTATCGGTGTAGCTGCTGGCACAACTTGTACCATCAAATATTGATGTTAACGTAACAAGACTCATGCCAGTATCGGGGAAAGAAATCAAACTGTATTGACCACCGGCACCCACCGTCAATGAATCGGCATTCACCACACTCCATTGATATCTTTGACCCGAGGGAGCAGGGCTGCTTGTACCAAAATTCTGATACTCTATCTGTGCGCACTCGTGTGAAGCGGGCTTAGTTGTAATGACCGGTACAGCCGGTAAAGGATTGACGGTCACTGTTAATACTTGCTGGTTAGTACAGCCATTTACGGTAAGTGTGTAAATGTAAATTGCCGGAATCGGATAGAATTGATTATTATTTAATGTATCACTGATTGAAATCGTTCCGTTTTCAGATGGATTAGTAAGTCCTGATACATAAGGACGGTTCCATACAAATGAAACACCAGGTGTAAGACTTGTCGCTGTGTAGCTATACAAGCTTCCGCTACAAACAGAATCATTTGTATTTGAGCTTAGCCTTGGCGTAGGATTGACCATAACAGTAACAAATTGTGTGTCAAGACAACCATTGGCAGCAAGATCGAACTGGTAAGTTACATTCTGTGCATAAACAGTAGTATCATGAAGTACTTCGGCCGGATTACCGCTTCCAGAAGCGCTGTCGTTACTGATACCATTGGTCCAGAATCTCATCCAATGGAATGATACTGTGCTTGATACGCTTGTGTTGCTAAGCGGATTGTAACTGAATACATTATTGTTGCAAATAGCCGCCGGAGTCAATGATGTTGACAACTTCGGAGTTGGATTTACAGTGAGTACAACATATTGCAGATTGCTACAACCATTTGCAGTCAGTGTATCAACATAGCTAATCACCACCGGAGTCGCAATGGTATCGAACAATTGTTCAGAGATGCCTGGTCCGCTACCTGAAGAAGCAGCATTGCCCAAACCTGTTACTGTGTTTCTGCCCCATGCAAATGTCGTTCCGAATGTACCCGAAGTAGCATAATAGTTGAACGTAGCTTTATCGCAAATAGCTGAAGGAGTAGCAGTACTTGACAGTTTAGGCTGTGGATAAATATTTACTGTAATATTTTGTGTATTAACGCAACCATTTGCCAACAGCGTGTCAACATAGACAACAGCAATCGGATTGACGGTTGTATCATCCAGATATTCTGAAATATTACCGACACCGCTTGCCGCAGCATTCAAAATGCCAGACATTGCCGCACGGCTCCAACTAAACGAAGTACCAGGAGTAAGGCTTGAGTCTGTATAAGTGAAATTAACACTATCGCAAAGTGCGGCAGGAGTCAGCGTACTATACAGCCTTGGCGTTGGTTTAACAGCAATCGAAACTGTGATCACTGCACCTGTGCATCCGGCAGATGTTGGCGTTACAACTATAAAGGCTGTATCAGTTAAAACCCCTGTGTTGATAGCCGTAAACGAAGGTACAGTACCTGTGTCCCACGCTGATAAGCCAACGCTTGGGTTAAGATTGCTCCAAGAGCTAACAGTACCCGGTGTGATTGAACTGGTGAATACAATTGGTGTTGTCGGGACACCATTACATACAGACTGATTGCCTGTTGATGTAATAGCTGGGATTGGCTTACCAAAAATCCTGAACGATGTTGAATCACCTGCACAACCGTTTGCAGAAACAAATACTCTTATGGTCGTGGAATCCAAGTAAGTAGCGCTTGAATTTACAACTACAAACCCGCCAATATTTCCGGAACCGGTTGAAACAAGCCCAATTGAACTGTTGCTATTGACCCAGGTATATGTAGCGCCAACAACTGAACTCATAAAGCTAACAGCTGCTGTGGAATCTCCAGCGCAAATTGCCTGATTTGATACTGGCAACACATTTGGTGTCGGATTAACCGTAATCGCAAATGTATGAGCCGTACCCACACAACCACCCGCCGTAGGAGTTACTGTAATATTTCCAACTTCGGGTATATAATATGGATTAGTTGCAAAGAAAGATGCTATTGGGCCAGAGCCGGAAAGCGGCAACCCGATTACGTAGTTGCTATTTGTCCATGTGTACGTTGTACCAGTCAGCGAACTTGAGAAAGATACCGGTGAAGTAAAGAAGCCATTACAAACCACCTGACTAGCAGGTGTTGTAAGGACAGGTATCAGGTTCACAGAAATTTCGAAAACAGCCGGTGTACCCGAGCAACCATTTGCAGATGGAATCACTGTTATACTATCAACCTGATCAGCGCCAGAGGTATTCACAGCCGTGAAAGAAGCGATATTCCCGGTACCTGTGGAAGCAAGACCGATGGTAGAATCATTGCCGCTCCACGCATAGGTGGTTCCGGCAACAGCGCCACTAAAGTTAACAGGCGTGGACAAAGCACCGGCACAAACAATTTGATTAGGTGGAGTTGAAACAACCGGAGTTGGATTTACTGTAACTGAAACAATTTGAGGTGTGCCACTGCAAGAGCCTGAACTTGGCGTTACTGTGATGTTTGCTACCAAGACGGTAGAGCCGGTGTTGGTGGCAGTGAATGAAGAAATGTTACCTGTTCCAGAAGAAGCCAGGCCAACAGCTACACTGCTATTTGTCCAACTGAAAGTTTCACCGGGTATTGTGCTGCTAAATGACATTGCTGCGGTAGCTGAACCATTACAAACTGCCTGACCAGATGGCATTATAACGGTAGGAATAGGATTCACCGTTATCGCAAACACAGCTGGGGCGCCGACACAAGTACTTGCGGTAGGCGTAACTGTTATATTATCGACTACCGACATTGTGGCAGATGTGTCTATCGCAGTAAATGAAACAATGTTTCCAGTTCCGGTTGCAGTGAGGCCGATACTTGAATTTGAATTTGACCATGAATACGTTGTTCCCATAACCGAACTTGTAAATAATACAGCCGATGTTGAAGAACCTGTACAAAGCGATTGACTCATTGGAGCAAAAACATTTGGTGTCGGATTTACTTTTATTGTAAATGATTGAGGCGCACCAGAGCAACCATTTGCCGTTGGTGTGACACTAATCGTAGATGAATCCGGATAAACGCTAGTGTTCACCGCCGTAAATGGAGTTATCGTACCAGAACCACCATATGCAAGCCCAATACCTATAAAGCTATTCGTCCATCCAAATGTTGTACCTGGCAGGCTTGCGTTGAAGGTAACAATAGCTGTTGTAGCACCATTACATAAAACCTGATTTGATACAGCCGACATACCTGGAGTTGGGTTAACAGAAATCATATACGTAGCTGTGGCTCCCGGGCAGGTACCGTTTGTTGGTACCACGAGAATCGTATCAATAACAGTCACGGTAGAGGTGTTGACAACCGTAAATGATGAGATACTACCTGTTCCGGTTGTAGCCAATCCAATGGTTGCGTTAGTTCCTGTCCAGGTGTAGGTAGTACCTGCAGCAGCACTGCTGAAATTGATTGCTGACGTAGCATTGCCGTTACAAACAGCCTGATTTGCAGGTAGTATAACCGCCGGAGTAGGATTAACCGAAATTGCAAAGCTATGTGGCGTTCCACTGCATCCGTTTGCTACCGGCGTCACGGTTACAACCGCGCTATCCATGCTGCTGGACGCATTCGTAGCCGTGAAAGAAGCAATGTTTCCTGTACCGCTTGGTGCAAGACCTGTTGAATAATTACTATTCAACCAATTGAATACAGTACCAGCAACCGCGCCTGAGAAAGTAGCAGCAGTTGTTGCTGCACCATTACATACCAATTGACTAGCTGGTAAAACTTCAGTAGGCGTTGGATTAACAAGGATTGTAAACATTGTACTATCACCAACACAGCTGTTGTAAGCTGGTGTAACATAAATTGTATCATAAATCTGGGTTATACCCGTATTCGATGTCGTGAACGGTAAGATGTTACCAGTTCCGGTAGTACCAAGACCAATGGTACTATTCGTTCCTCGCCATGAGTAGGTTGAGCCAGATACAGAACTTGAGAATACAACCGATGTACTTGAAGCTCCATTGCATATTGCCTGATTTGCGGGAGTGGCAATAACGGGCGTCGGATTAACCGAAATTGTGAAATTCGCAGCAGTTCCTGTACAACCGTTTGCAGAAGGCGTCACGGTGATTGTCGCAACATTTACTGCTGTAGTAAGATTGGTACCAGTGAATGACCCAATAGTACCTGTGCCACTGGCTACCAAACCAACTGTTATGTTATTGTTTGACCAGGAATAAGTGGCACCCGGCACATCACCGGTCAAAGCAACAGCTGTAGATGCATAACCTGTACAAATTGATTGATTTGAAGGAGATGTAACCGTTGGTGTCGGATTCACAGTAATAGAGAAAGAACTGCTTGCCCCGGTACAGGAATTTGCAACCGGCGTTACTGTTATCGTATCAACAACTGTTATGGTCGAAGTGTTGGTAGCCGTAAATGATCCGATGTTACCGGCGCCTGTACTTGATAACCCAATAGTTGAATTAGTACCAGACCATGTATATGTGGCACCAGATACTGAACTATTGAACGAAACTGCACTGGTTGCAGCACCATTGCAAACAGCCTGACTGGTGATCGCTGATACAGCCGGAGTCGGGTTCACAGAGATTGTGAATGTTTGTCCGGACCCTGAACAACCACCTGCTGAGGGTGTAACTGTAATGCTTGCTACCTGCACAACAGAAGTTGTGTTCAATGCAGTAAATGAGCTAATGTTACCAGTACCTGCCGGAGCAAGACCAATGCTAAAGTTATTGTTAGTCCAAGAATATGTACTACCTGCCACTGTGCTATTGAATGTTACAGCAGTAGTTGCAGCCCCGTTACAAAGGGTTTGATTTGCCGGTGTCGTTGCCAAAGGTGTTGGCATCGCACTAAATACAAAGAATACACTGCTGCCCACACAACCGCTCGCAGTAGGTATAACAGTGACTGTGTCCAACACTGTTACTGTACCCGTATTCACCGCAGTGAACGAGCTAATATTTCCGGTTCCTGAGGTAGCAAGACCAATTGTAGAATTTGTGCCAGACCATGTATAACTTATTCCGGTATCGGAACTAACAAAGGAAACTGTTGAAGAAGCACTACCGTTACAAACTGACTGATCGACAGGAGTCACAACCGAGCCAGAAGGCTTGACAGTAATAAAGAATGTATCTGGAGTACCAGCACATCCAAAACTATTTGGCGTTACAATAATGGACGCTACTACAGGAGTGCTACCTGAATTACTTGCTGTAAACGCACTAATAGAACCTGTCCCATAAGAGCTTAAGCCTATTGAAACATCACTATTAGTCCATCCGAAGGTTGCACTTGCCACTGCGCTGCTAAAAGTAACCGTTGTCGTGGTAGCTCCATTACAAAGCGTTTGACTGGCAACGCTGGATACATTAGGCGTAGGCTTAACAACGATTCTGAATAAATCAGGTGTTCCAGCACAACCATTGTAAGATGGCGTAACGGTTATTGAGTCAGTTTTTACTGTTGTACCGGCATTAATGGCAGTAAACGATGAAATGCTGCCTGTACCAGTTGAAGCCAATCCAATTGTTGAGCTACTGCCGCTCCAGGAATAAGTTGTACCGCTAACAAGGCTGGTGAAGGTAATGGCTCCGGATGCGGCACCATTACAAACTGAGTCTGTTGCGGGCGCAACCATCGAACCTGATGGCTTAACGGAGTCAACAAAACTGATAGTACTACCAGAACAACCATTTGCAATAGGAGTAACATTAATTGTAGTTGTAACAACTGCCAATCCTGTGTTGATACCTGTAAATGCTGTTACACTGTCTACGCCGGAAGTAACTGATAAACCTATACCGGTATTACTGTTTGTCCAGTTATAAGTCGTGCCTGCAACAGATCCAGTAAACACTACAGGAGATGTCAGGCTACCATTACAAATAGACTCACTGGAAACTGGGTTTACAGTAGGAGTTGGATTTACCGTGATTGCAAAAGAGGAGGAAGCACTGGAACAAGAATTTGCTGTAGCAACAACACGAATTGTGTCCATTCTTGCTGTAGTACCAGCATTCGACGCAGTAAATGAAGAAATATTGCCGGTTCCACTGGAAGCAAGACCTAAAGTTGAACTAGATCCCGTCCATGCATAAGTAGTTCCTGAAACCGTACTGGTAAAATCAAGAGCCCCGGAAGCCGCGCCGTTACAAATTGCAAGGCTTGCCGGCAGTGTGACAACTGGGGTTGGGTTGATAGAAATAGTCAACTGAATATTTCCGGTTGCGTATCCATCACTAACCTGAATTGTAAATATTTCATTTCCATTATAAGTTCCCGACGGAGTATATTTAATTGTGCCAGTCGGTGCAATATTCGTGGTGCCTGAAGAAGCTGTAGCTGAAGTGAACACTAACGAACCACCATGATTCGGAGCTATCAATTGACTCCATGTTTCGGTTTGACCAGAATCTATGTCGCTGATATGCAGATAAGATGTAAGATCAATATTAGAGTCGTACTGACAAATTGTAACAGGAACATTATAATAAGAACCGTTTACAAATGTTGGTGGTGTATCCCCAATTACAACATTGATAACGTAGTTAACACTCGTACAGGTCCCGTTACTAACGGTAAGGTTACCCGAATAAGTACCCGCAGTAGCAGTAAAAGGTACTGCAACAGGAATAGGCGTGGCGGGCAGGCTATCACCGGAAACATTGCTGAATCCAGCACCTATTGCTACCGTACCCCATGAAATACTGTAGGTCACCGGACTACCAGAAGTTGAAAAATAAGGTAAAATAGTACTTGTAGTGCCGGGAGAAACAGAAGGAATTGATCCGAGGGATATCGTAACTGCCGCTGGCTCAATAACGGAAACTGTATCAGATACAGAACAACCATTATGATCGGTTACAGTACATGTATAGATACCGGCTGCCAGCCCGGAAGCGGTAGCTCCCGTACCTCCCGCTGGCGACCAGAAGTAACTGTAAGGAATTGTACCACCACTAACCAATATCGATGCATAAGCATTAGAATCTCCGTGGCAAGTCAAGTTGACATGTAAGAAAGAATCCATGATGGCAGACGGCTGGGATATAATAAATGTCTCAGTAAGACTACACCCACCGAAGTCGGTAACAGTACAAGTGTAAGTGCCAGCGCCGAACCCGGTTCCAACAGAAGACGAACCACCTGAGGGCGACCATGAATAACTGTAAGGCGATGTACCACCAACAGGACTAACTGTTGCCGAACCATCTGCTGCACCAAAGCAAGGGATGTTTGTTTGTGCGATGGCCGCAGACAAAGCGGCAGACGGCTCAAGTATATTAATAATTTTTGGCTGTGTGCAACCACGTGTGTCAGTAACCAATACCGTATATGTTCCAGCAGGCAGCCCCGATGCCGATGCCGCTGAACCACCGAGCGGTGACCATGCATAGCTATATGGTGATGTACCGCCGGCGGTATAAACAGTAGCTGAACCAGTTGCTGCAGTATAACATGCAACATTCGTTTGAACAACCACATTTGTCAAGGAATCAGGGGTTGTAATTGTATCATAGCTGGTATAACTGCAACCGTGTGAATCGGTAACTGTCACTGTGTAAGCACCTGAAGTAATACCTGAGGCAACTGCACCAGTACCACCGCTTGGTGACCATGAATAGGTAAATGGTGCTGATCCACCAACAACATTAACAGTCGCACTGGCATTGGCATAACCATAGCAGGAAGGTTGAGTAAACGTAAAAACAGATGTTAACAAACTTGGAGCAGTAATTGTAAATGTATCAATTAATGAACAACCATTAGCATCGCTAACTGTTACAGAATACAATCCTGAAGTCAACCCGGTCCCTATTGCTGCACTACCACCTGATGGCGACCAGGAATAAGAATATGGAGTTGTGCCGCCAGCCGGATTGATTGTCGCTGAACCGTCAGCACCAGAGCTACAGGCTACATCGGTAACTGCGTAAGGTGCTGTTAATATTGCAGGCTGCGTAATCGTGAATACAAAAACAGCACTACAACCATGTACATCAGATACAGTGCAAGAGTATGATCCTGCTGCCAATCCCGTGGCAGAAGCTCCTGACCCACCCGATGGGGACCATGAATAAGTATAGGGTGTACCTGCACCACCACTAACAGATGACAAAGTTGCAGAACCATTAGATTGGCCGAAACAAAGAACATTTGTTTGTGATTGCGTTGCAGTAATAGCAGCCGGTTGTGTGATAGTAATCACTTCAGGGAGTGTACAAGCATTGGAGTCAGTGATCGTACAAGTATAAACCCCGGCTATAAGCCCGGTGGCAACAGAAGCTGAACCACCTGATGGTGACCATGAATAAGTATAAGGCGAAGTACCGTGGGCAGCGCTCACAGTTGCTGCCGCTGTTGCAGCGCCAAAACATACATCATTTGTTTGACTAATAGTTGCTGTCAGTGCTGTAGGCTGTGTAATATTAAATGTTGTACTAGCCGTGCATCCATGCGCGTCAGTTACAGAACAAGTGTAAGCACCAGCTGTCAAACCCGTACCGGTTGCAGTTGCGCCACCTGATGGGCTCCACGAATATGTATAGGCAGATGTTCCGCCTGCAACTGTTACCACTGCTGAGCCATTGCTTCCACCAAAACAGCTAACGTTTGTGTGCGAAGTTGCCGTTGAAGTCAACAAAGCAGGCTCAGTAATATTGAAGGTTTCGACGGCAGTACAAAGATGAGCATCTGTAATTGTACAAGTATAAACACCAATAGATAAACCCGTTGCAACTGCGCCAGATCCACCTGATGGAGTCCAGGAGTACAAATATCCGGCAGTACCACCAGTTGGGTTAACAGATGCGGAGGCATTGGTATTACCAAAACAAGCTTCATTTATCTGACTAGTTGTTGCAGTTAACAAAGTGGGCTGTGTTATGGTAACAGCCTGTGCGCCAGTGCAACCTCTGGTATCGGTAATGGTACACACATATGAGCCTGCAGCAAGACCTGTTGCAGTAATGGCTGTACCACCAGAAGGAGACCATGAATACGAATAGCCAGGTGTTCCACCCGCTGTCGGATTCAGCGTGACGGAGCCATTGGATAACCCAAAACAAGAAACATTGGCTTGAGACCCAATTGTCGATGTCACCGCAGCCGGCGAAGTTAATGTAACAGTCTTTGTAATAGAACAGCCATTGGCATCAGTTATGGTGCAAGTATAAGTACCAACCGCAAATCCGGTTCCAACTGCGGCGCTACCACCGGCAGGTGCCCATGAATAGGAGTATCCAGGTGTACCACCAGTTGGATTAACCGTTGCAGAACCATTAGAACCACCGAAGCAGGATACGTTTGTGGACGAAATCGTAGAAGTAATGGCCGATGGCTGCGTTAATGAGAATGTTTCAACAGCTGTACATGCATTAGCGTCAGTTATTGTACAAGTATAGATTCCTGCTGCTAATCCTGTATCAGTAGCCGCTGTTCCAGCTGATGGTGTCCATGAATAAGTATATGGGGTGGTACCACCACTTGGATTTACTGTAGCAGAGCCATCGCTCAAACCATGACACAAGATATTTGATTGACCAGTAGTCGCTGTTAGTAGGGCTGGTTGAGTGATGTTGAATGTCTGGCTTGTAGTACACCCGTGAGCATCTGTCACCGAACAAGTATAACCGCCAATGGCCAAACCAGTGGCTGTGGCCGCCGATCCGCCTGAAGGAGACCATGAATAGGTGTACGGCGCAGTACCACCTGTTGGTGTAACGGTGGCTGTACCATTAGTCAATCCGAAGCAGGTAACGTTAGTAAAGCCGGAAGAACCAACAACCAAAGTAGCGGGTTGCGTAATTGTTACATCGACAGTGCCAATACAACCAACAGAATCGGTAACTGTTACCGTATAAATACCGGCAGCGAGGCCAGAGGCTGTATTCGTAATATCAGAGATTGGCGACCAGGAGAAAGTATAAATACTACCGGTACCACCAGTCGGGTTAAGCGTCGCAGCACCATCTGACAAACCAAAACAAGACACATTAATTTGTGCAACAGTTGCATTTACAGTTGCTGGCTGTGTCACATTAAATGTTTCTGGTTTAGTACAAGAATTTGCGTCAGTAATAGTGCACGTGTAAGTTCCGG
>Ga0208506_1000379_pt1 | contig 14642 bp, 16 predicted proteins | sample CryBogCBH29Jul08_FD_184616 | JGI IMG/M metagenome (GOLD analysis project Ga0208506, IMG submission 184616) | Freshwater microbial communities from Crystal Bog, Wisconsin, USA - CBH29Jul08 (SPAdes) | ecosystem: Environmental > Aquatic > Freshwater > Lake | place: Crystal Bog, Wisconsin, USA... | reverse complement strand
TTTATACACCTGTAAATGAAATAAATAAGCATTTTTTGCGCTCACAATGAATAAACGCAAGCTCGCAAAAGTAACAATTATGGCTCAATGAAATTGATTGGCAGGAAATATTGGCTATGATTTACAATTTTAAATAATAGCTCAGTAATTTACACCGTAAATGATGATCATTAATACAGCGACTAACATCACTATAGTTTCAATATTTCAAAAAAACTACCCAATCAAGACAAAAAAATAAGGTCTGCAATTACCTAAATTTTTCGACGACCGGAGCATCTGAGTTTCCAACCGCAACGGTGAAAAACTGGCATCTATTTCTTGCTCTTATTGTCATCGTTCGAAACCCGGTGAGCACCTACTTCAACTTTATGACGTTTGCCTTTAGCTTCCATCCAGCACGAACTAAAACCCATGGCAACTGCCAGTATTAAAACAAGAAATAATATCTTTCTCATAAAGCAAATTGTATTTTTAAGGAGGTTAATTAACTGAAACAAAGTTAGAAACAATTTCAAATAAAACGGGTTGCTCAAACAACTTTGTTTTTTATATAAAATATTTCTTGGTGTTATATTAAAAACGCGTTTAGTTCTGATTCATGATTTTAATCGATACGGACAAGTTGTCGGGAGTTTCAAGTCTTGGCTACAAAAAACAATATTTTGGGAATCTCAATTAGAACTGCTCTCTGAAGGGTAATAATTCCTAGTCATAGAAAAGTGCAAATATTAAAATCAATTACCAGCCGAAGACGGAAGATCTTTCAACTCAAGTCCAAATTTTTTATTTGGCCTATCCCCCATTACAAATTCAAGTTCTCCGCCCTTCATCAGTTCAGCGTGGGTTATGTATACTTTGGAATAGGGTTTGCCATTCCAGGTCACTTTCTGAATATAAGGGGTACCCTTGCTGCAATTTTCTGCTGTTATTTTCAGTGTCTTCTGATTGGGTAGATTGATGGTGACCTCATCGAACATGGGCGAGCCAAATACATATTCTCCTCCACAGGGGTTTGCAGGATACAGTCCCATCATACTCCATACAGCCCATGCACTCATCTGGCCGCAGTCTTCATTGCCGGCATAGCCATTTTCCGGATTGTCATGATACATCGAATCAATAATATAAGGGATTAAACGCTGTGTCTTCCAGGCCTCACCCACAAAATCATAGATATAGGCTATGTGGTGACTCGGTTCGTTGCCATGGGCATATTGGCCGATCATCCCACTTATGTCGGGTGGACTGTAACCGCCTGTTGCAGGCAGATTTACCATAAACAATGAATCTAATTTCTCAATGAAACGCTTTTTGCTTCCGTACTGTCTGGCAAGTCCACGCAAGTCGTGAGGGACAAAGAAGGTATATTGCCACGCGTTGCCCTCTTCGTACATCGCTGCATGATCATCGGTAGTGGAGAAAAGCGGGTCGAATGGTTTGGTAAAAGAACTATCTGAGTTTTTGGCCCGGAGAAAGCCCGTCTTTTTATCAAATAGCATCTTATAAGACCCAGCTCTTTTCATAAACAATTTGTAATCATCTGTATGGCCGAGCTTTTTAGCCACCTGTGCGATACACCAGTCGTCGTAGGCGTATTCCACTGTTTTGGTAACGCTTTTACCCTCGCGGTCCTGAGGCACGAAACCCCACTTTCTGTATTCCAGCGATCCTCTTATGCCTTGACTGGCGCTTTTCTTCATTGCTTTAAATGCTCTTTCGGCATTAACACCGGGTGTGTTTTTCAGAACAGCATCAGCCAGAACAGGCACAGCATGGTATCCGGTCATGCACCCTGTTTCCCAAGTAGAAAGATCCCAAATGGGCAACCGGCCGTTCTCGTCGCAAAAAGCCAGCATACTATTCATCATATCTGCCAGACGATCGGATTGTGTAATTGTGAACAGGGGATGCAATCCTCTGAATGTATCCCACAACGAGAAAACTGTATACCTCTGCCCATGCTTCATTTTTTTTACAGAGTCTTTGGCATTGCGGTAATAACCGTCGGCATCCGAATAAAGTACCGGCGCCATGCAAGTATGGTAAAGAGCCGTATAAAAAATCCTTTTTAGCCTCTCGTCATAGGTTTTCACTTGTATCTTGTTCATCTCTGCGTCCCATTTTGCAGCCGCCTGAGCCTTGAGGTATTCAAAAGATTTACCTTTAGTCTCACTGAGCGCCAGAAGCGCCTTGTCTGTGCTGACTGATGACAAACCAACCGCCATAAGCAGGGGTTTGCCCAGCAAATCATTGAATACCAATTGGCCCACTACGGTATGACCTTTCAATTTGCTTTCTTTAGTTACGACTGTACTATCTGCCAGGCGAATTCTCTTAATGTGCTGCGAAAACCTTGCTGCGAAATAGACCCGCTGCACATTGGCCCATCCCCTGGAATACCTGTAGCCGACTATGGTAGAATCATCAAGTTGCGTTATCCCACTATATGTTGTAGAGTCGTAATTGATTGCAAAACCAAGATTGAACCGAACAAAAGGTTCGCAACCTGCCGGGAAATAATACTGGTGAATGCCGCAATGTTCGGTAGCCGTCAGGTTTACCTGTACCTTGTTGGATAGTATGACACTATAAAAACCGGGTTCTGCCCGTTCGTCCTCATGTTTAAATTTTACCCTGTAATCTTTCACCGAGTCTGGCACAAGGTCGGTGATGGGGAGGACAGAAATATCGCACCAGTCACCACAGCCCGTACCACTAAGGTGGGTGTGGCTGAATCCTGCAATAGTGGAATCGCTATAATTGTAGCCGCTACACCAATCCCAGCCTTCTGTTCCATTGTCAGGACTAAGCTGCACCATCCCAAATGGCACTGTAGCCCCCGGATAGCAGTGACCGTGACCACCGGTGCCAATCATGGGATCGGCCCACTTTAATATCTGTTGGCTGAAGCAATTGGAACCACAAAGCAATAGGGTAAGAAAAACAAGAGATATCCTTGAAAACATATGCGGCTATTTGATTTGCAATATACAAACCACGAGCAATAACAATGATCTGTAGTAACTGACAGTGTTAATAACTAATGCGGAAGTAGGAAATGAATTGTAAATGCTAATAAGGAATCGTTTGCAAAAATATCTCAAAACAATAATTTTATATAAAAATTTTTTATTATAATTCTACCCTGAAATAAATCTCCCTGAATGGAATTTCCAAATCGACAGTCCGGATGGGCAGGCTTGAATTTTCACCGCGAATCTCAATAAGATTCCATGAGTTGTCCGGTTGACGGATTGAGATTTCTGCATAGTATTGCGTCGGGTCTACTATGATGTACTCTCGTAATGTTGGAATTTTCCGGTAAAAGTAGAATTTAAAGACTCTGTCATTGCCCATGGTCGTGGGACTTAGCACTTCAATAATGACGCTGGGGTTGGTAAGCGTGTCAAAAACACCAGGTTCGAGTTCCATTTGTCCGCATACGATACTTAGGTCGGGGTACAGATAAGAATTAAAATCAGGCGTAGTAACACGCATCTCCGAAGGAAGTGCAAAACAGTCTTTGTCTTTAAGAAAGGACCCGATATGAATGCCCAGATTCATCAAAACCAGGTTATGTTTTGCTGACGCCCCGGCCATAGCAATCACCTGGCCTTCCAAATATTCATGTTTTTCAGCAGCATACAGTTCCGCATCAAGATATTCTTCTTTTGAAACAAATTTAGCAGCCGGTAATGCCATGGCAGTGTATTTTTCTTTACAAAATTATGAAAAGAATTGCATATGGGCTTCTATCCTATGGTTTTTGCCAGAGAATGCACTTGCTTATTAGGCCTATTTTATAACGGTTCTTCCTAAATCCTAGCCCACCAATTCCACAAGCTTCTGAATCACAGCATCTACCTCATCGCGGGTATTGTGCCGGCAGAACGAAAACCTGATGGGCACAATTTCCGGTGAGTGTCCGTTGTACAGTGCCCTGATGACATGGGATACTGAATTCACGCCACTGGCACAGGCGCTGCCGCCACTCACACAGATGCCGGCCATATCCAGACTAAAAAGCAACATCTCCGTTTTTTCTGTCAGTGGGAAAGATACATTGAGTACCGTATACAGACTGCTGCCAAACGTATCGCCATTGAAATTAATACCGGGGATAGCGCCTTTAAGACGGCTGGCCATATACATTTTAAGCTCTCTTACAGCTGCGCTGTCGATCTCGTAGCGCTCCATAGCCATTTCAAGCGCTTTGGCAAAACCTACTATACCATAAATATTCTCAGTACCGGCACGCTGGTTGCGCTCCTGTGAGCCACCTTTTATGAAGGGCTGTATCTTCAATTCATGATTAATGTATAAAATGCCGATGCCTTTTGGTCCATGAAACTTGTGCGATGCCGCATTGGCAAAATGTACATGAACTGCTTTCAGATCTACGGGATAGTGACCTATGGTCTGCACCATATCGCAATTAAAAATAGCATTATATTTCTCACACAGCTCTCCTACTGCCTTTATTTTCAGCAGGTTGCCTATTTCATTGTTGGCATGCATCAGGCTCACAAGAGCCTTTTCTGTTGAACCGGATAGCAATTCTTCAAGATGTTCCAGATCTATATGACCCTTATCGGTGAGGCGAACAAAATGCATGGTTGCTGCATGTTCATGTACCATGCTTTCGATAGTATGCAGTGTAGCATGATGCTCGATGGGAGCAGTAATGATGCGTTTGCAACCCAGCTCTTTCACCGCTGCATTAATGGCTGTGTTGGTGCTTTCTGTACCACCAGAGGTAAAAAATATTTCTCCAGGTGCCACATTGAGCGCCTTTGCAACTGATTTCCGGGCATTTTCTATAGCCATTTTGCTCTCACGGCCATAAGAATATATGGAGGACGGATTACCGAATTTCTCAGTGAGGTACGGCATCATCGCGTCAAGCACTTCCGGTGCCAACAAGGTTGTGGCAGCATTATCGAAATAAATACGATTCATTTTTACGGCAAATAAAAATTATGGATGCTGCAAAGTTATTATTTCTGCAACAATCAGACCACACCAAAAAAGCAGTTATTAATTTCTCCCGGAACGCTTTCCTTATGCGTGGCTCATTTTCAGTTTCGACTTCATTTCCAGCACGTCAGTTTCCAGATCCGCAAGCCTGTGGTATATTTCAGCAGGTTCCGTGAAATCGCTGCTAATTTTCAGTTTAGCATACCAGGCTTCTTTTATATCAGCAGGATCTATTTCAATTGTAGGGAATTCATGTCTGTGGGCTACTGTATCCGATTTCAGATAAAATTTGCCGCGCTCTTTCAATCGATTCACAACACGCTTCACAGCTACTCCGCCTGAGTGCACTATTACATACACTTTGTTATCAGCCAATGTATTGATATCTTCAACCCATTCACCAATAACCTTATCTCCATTCAACACGTTTGGTGCCATAGAGGGACCTTCAACTTCAAACATCCTGTAGGTGCCGTTGGTGAGTCCCGGCAAACGGAAAATAGGCAAAGATTCAATAAAATCCACATCTCCAAAGCCATTCAGGTACCCGGCCCTGGCTTTAACCGGAACAAAAACAATATTGTCGTTGCCCTGAGTATCAACAGTAAGTACCCGTGGTATACTATGATAAATTCTTATAGCATTGCTACCGCCGCCATCCGGCCCCCCCGGCACGAAACCTTCTTTTACAAGGTCATTTGAGATAAGCATATCTATCGATATACCAAAATACCCTGAAAATGCTATGAGTGTTTCCAGACTGGGCTCACATATTTCTGCTTCGTAGTTGGCTATTGTTGTGCGGCCAAGATTGAGTTCGGCGCTGAGGACTCCCTGAGTTTTTCCCGCCTTTTTGCGGAGATATCTGAGATTGGTTGCGAAATTCATAATGCAAAACTACGTAATTTTTTTCCACAAAAATAGGAAATAAAAAATTTCCCTTGATTTTTATGAAAAAGTGTCTTCTTGTTGCTCCTAAAAAAACAGGAAAGCTGAATGAAGTGGTCTACGAACTAAAAATAATTGGCAAAGACCCGCAGGCCATAGTATGCAAAGTAGAACCATCTGAGAAGAACACTCCCTGCAAAAATCACCAAGCATTCTGGCATCCAGTTACACTTATCAAGTGAACATTGCACGATTAAGAATCAATTTAAAGTTCGACAATTTAGACAAACATATATACTATGTACATACGGACTGACCTGAATCATAGTTACTTGAAAATACAATACCTACATTGCAGTGTTTCGCCCTGTTTTGCGTTCAGGGAGCTTAAACAGATTTTGATAGTTTATCAAATAAAAATCAGCTTAGCGTGGAGACTCGATCAATCTATTACGATTTTAGGGCAATGGCAGCCGGAAAAATTATCCTTGCAATCCGAGCATCTGCCGATGGGAAAGTAATGAAAAAAAACTTTGCAACTGCAAAATTTAATAGTATGCCTTTAAGGGCTATTGCAAAAAAATATTTTGATGCCGTATCACAGCCAAAGGAAATGAGTGAAGAAATTCTTCAACCTTTATCAAAATCAGATTTGTTAAAAAAAATAAACTCTGATTTAAATCAATCACAGAACAAAAGTTCGATTGATGAGATTTTTCATAACCCGCTGCATAAATACAGAAAAGATTGTTCAAATTGCAAGGCTATGACACTTTGGGGGCTCATTGAGACACACATAGAAAATCTTTTTTTTAAAACAGAAGATTTTTATTTAAAGTATATTATTCGTAACCCCATTGATACAAGCCGTTCGTGCCCTTCTTTTCTGACAAACGTTGGCAGATTTTACAGGGATACCAAAGCATGCCGGAAATTACATTGCCAAGTAAATATTGGATCTGTTTTTACACTTCATTTTAAATTATAAACTTATGATGATTGACAGAATTATTTTGATAGACGATGACACAATAAACAATTTTTTGAACTCGCACATTATCCATTCCTGTGTGCCTGAAGTTAAACTGGATGTTTTTACCAATCCTGAAGATGGATTGGCTTATATTATTTCTTCAATAGACGAGGACAAAAAGAGTATAGTTCTTTTGGATATAAGAATGCCTGAACTCAACGGGTGGGAAGTGTTGGAAAAACTCACACCATTTGCTGAGCAAATAAAAAAGAATTTCAGGATCTACATGCTTACCACATCCATAGACAGTATGGACCATGAAAAGTCTGATAAGATAGAATTGGTTACAGGCTTCTTTGAAAAACCATTGAAGAGTGCATTGATCAAATCTGTGTGCGAGAGTGCTTTTTAAACTTTTTCGTGACTCAGCGTTCTGATCTGATAGAAAATTTTAAAAACATCTGTTCATTTGACATGATTTGTTATCTCAGTTTTCGCTTTGAGCCACTTCCGAATTTACTTCATCTCTGTGCCAGCTTTTCTTGTAGCCAAACCCTTTTGAGTTGTCGGTGAGTTTAAGCGTTGTGAGGTGCACTGCCCAGACTTTGCCTTCTGTGTCTGCAGCCATCGGATGCCGGTGATGGAATATGTCGGTGATATCCTTCTGATAATATTTGTTGCAGGCTACCACAAAGCCTTCGAACTGAATACCTTGCAGCGCTGCAAAATTCAGGCTGACTGGCAGGATAGTTCCGGCTACTTTAAGATTGCCGGTCAGCATATCTGAATGTCGCGATCCGGTCGATGATTTAAAAATCAAAACACCATCTACCTCTGTAAATGCGTAAAAAACATTAAAGCACCACGGACTTTCGCCCTCGCAGCAACATACGGTAGCAACAATATTTTCTTTTATAAAACTGGAAATTTCTTCGGGTATCATTGTTCCACTTTAATTATTTTAACCGGACAGGCATTGGCTATATGCCTGTTTATTTCCACTTCTTCTTCGGTTATTGGCAAACGGTACACACCTTTTTTCTCCGTAGAGCCTACCAATACACTCTTGCCATCAACCCTTGAAAGGCGCCACCTTAGTGGCCAGGTTTCATAACAAATGTTGCACCCGATGCATTTACTCCGGTAAAACATAATCCGGGGCATACTCTGTGGGTATTAATTTGTACAATTTATCGGATGGCCTGATTCTCTTTTTGAAAGGTATGGCAAATGATTTTCCTTTCCCAACTATTTCAGCGGGCGTATTGTCTACATGTATTGCAGTAACGGTCTGGTGTACTACTCCTGTGACAGGCCCGATCAACAATACCTCATCACCCACTTTTAGCGTCCCGCTTTCAAGCCTGAATTCAGCGATCTTGATATTGGGGTAGTATCTCAAACCTTTTGCAACATATATTTTCTTCTGTGTGGCTTTCGAACCACCAACATCAGCCCAAACACCAAGCTTGCGGCCCAGATAATAGCCTTCCCAAAAGCCACGATTGTATACCGAAGAAAGTTCAGTTTTCCAGTTATTGATCGCTTCGCCGGTATACCCCCCGGTCTGCAAAGATTGTACTGCCTCTTTATAGCACCTTACTGTGGTATAAACATAGTCGGCTGAACGCCCGCGACCTTCTATCTTAATAACACTAATGCCTGTTTCGGCAATTTTATCAATAAGATCTATGGTGCAAAGGTCTTTTGCCGACATGATATATTCATTGTCCACTTCAAGTTCCTCACCGGTATCTTTGTCTTTGACAAGAAATGGATGGCGGCAGTTTTGGATACAAGCACCACGGTTCGCCGATGAATTATTTGAATGAAGACTCATATAGCATTTGCCTGAAATAGCCATACACAATGCACCATGGGCAAATACTTCAACCCGCATCAAATCGCCTGCCGGACCGCAAATTTTGTTATCATGTATCCCCCGCACAATCTCTTCAATTTGCTTCAAAGTAAGTTCTCTTGACAAAACAACGAGATCTGCATAGGCGGAATAAAACTTCACTGCATCCAGATTGGTGATATTTGCCTGTGTGCTGATATGTACGGAAATTCCCTGTTTTTTGCATTCCATAATCACAGCAATATCTGTAGCAATTATGGCATTTACACCAGTAGAAACGCATTTTGCTATGATGCTTTTATACAAATTTCTATCGTGATCGTATACTGTAGAATTCAATGTAAGATAGGTACGTATACCGGATGCTTTACACTTTTCAACTATTTCGGGTATATCCTCAAGCGTAAGCTGCTCCGAGGCTTTGGCGCGCATGTTCAATTGTTCCACACCAAAATATACTGCATCGGCTCCTGCCTGTATAGCAGCTGTAAGACTATCAAAAGAACCTACAGGAGCAAGGACTTCAATCTTCGTGGTACTCATATTTTATTTATGATTTCAGTAAATCCCAAATTCTATAACAACTTCAGATTCGGATGTGCAAATAACTTAGAGTTCGCTAATTGAAGCATGATGAATATCACTGAAATTGCTATACTGCCACAGACATTTGCTGATTTACGACAGTATTCATGCATTTCAGGCATAATCAAATATTATTCAGTCAAAAAATAGCACTTTCTGCCATTTATCACCCATCTATTGTATCTCCACATCAGCACCTATTACGATTCTGTCATAACCAGAGAAACGGGAAAAATACCCCAAATCAAGTGATAGGTAATACAAGTGTTCGTAACGTAATCGCAACAAACTTTTTGCGAGCAATCCGCATTCATTAATCCCATCAACCGGCACCGGTATTAGTGATGCCTGGCGAGAAACCGTATGCGAAATTGACCCATATAGCATATTATATTGCAGACAAATAAATGGCACTGAGCTGAATTTAGAGCCAGCCGATTCCAGCCGGTAAAGTTTCCAGTCGAAATCATGCCGGTAAATTAAATTGACAAATTGTTCGGAATAATATTGATAGGGTGTTAGTGTCATCATTCCCCCAAACGTATACAAGGAAGGATCTGCACCGGTCGTTATATAATTGTACCCATTTGCAGCAAAAAGCTTTGATGCAGGTAGCAATTCTCCGCTATGCGTTATTCCACCTTTAACCAAAATGTGCTCAAAACCTAACCTGTTCACATGCTTGTGCCACAAACCTGCGGCTACTGCCTGAACGTAATTCAGGGGAACTGAATTGCTTGGCAGAAGTTCTCCGTAGGTTATTTTAGCAAAAAAAACCGGATACTTGCTGCTGCTTTTGTAATAGGTGTTAAAAAAGGGCGAAGTACGTTCTGCATAAGCATATCTCACTAATGCTGATGCCTCGGTAGCATCAAAGGATTTGAATGTCGCACCAAGATATTCGTACTGATACGGGTACATTGGTGTAATATTTTGAGCGCGGGCCGATAATGCAAAATTCCAATACCCGGCTTTCTTTTTTAAGGTGGCAGCGTATTCTTTCACATGGTCTACACGGGAAAGAAGGTAATAGTTCAGGTAATTTTTGTCTATGTCTGCGCCGAGTTTTATCCTGCCCGGATCGCTTACATCATCTGTGCAGGTGAGCGAAATTTTTGCTTCTTTGTACTTGTCCAGATACAATTCAGCCAGGGCACCATATTTCCAGGCTTTATCCCTAAATCCATACCCGAAATAACCACCAACAGAGACCAATCCGGATATCTTTTCATTAGTCTGCGCGCCCAACCCCACCCTGTTTCCCTCCCAGGCATTGTAACGGTATAATTTAGTGAGATCAAAATCAAGAAAATTTACCGGCACCTTCCAGTCCGGACTTTTTGATGTGTATTCCAGGATCTTGTCGAAATGCTCCTTTTCCCCAAGGCTGTCCATATAGGTGTAAGTTCTCTTCTCCTTAACATTTAGCGAGTCCTTTCTTAGAATCGCCAACAAAGAATCGTTTGAGGCAGCAACCGGCAATCTTGTGGTATGCGCTTTGTCGAACTTAAAATCAAAATGCTCGTCAAAACTTACGGAATCTATTGAAGAATTTCCTTTCATGGTGAGTAATATCTTCTTCTTATTTGCTTCTTGTTCCCACTCAATTATGTAGTTCAGGTGCTGTGGAAACCATTTTGAATATCCTCCATTTTCCATTATTCTGTGGTATTCCTGTTCCAGCCTCGTATTGATACCCAACATGGTATCGACTGCTGCGGCAACAAAGTAAGAGATTGCATATCCATCTGAATTGATGTATACTTTGCCCTTCAGTTCCTTATCTTTTTTCTTTTTTGGCAAAAAACTCAATATCCAGGTTGTGTCTTTGTCTGTTATTAACTCGTCAGCCAGATTGAATGAGTAATATTGCAAACTTCCTTTGCTTACCGGATTACGGTAATCATGACCGTTCAGGGTAAGATAGTCGGAATAGGCATGAAAAGGCAGATAATCTGTGACCAGCCCGGAAAACATAGGATTTTTGAAACCTGAAAATCGTGTTGCCCTCACATCCTCCTGCAACTGGTCGGTTCTGTGCCAAGTGCGTCTGGAGAAAGTCTCGCTCATCAACAAGTATTGCCGCTCCATCATATCCTTAAGCCTCGTGTCTTTGTCCGGATGCGCCGGTTTAAAAGTATCCAAACGAGAGGCATCTGCTGTCATCTTATAATATATACTGCATTGATACCAATCATACTTATCAGGATTATTTCTATCCCGATTCCTTACTGCATTGTCTATCAATCGTCTTATCTTGTCGTAGGGGGGCGCAAAGGTTACCTCAGCCAAAGAATGTGCAGACTTATGAATAAAAACACGACTAACCGTAGTGGGCAATGAAATTCTGATCGTATCGTAGCCAAGACAACTCACGGTGAACGAGGCGCCAGAAGAAAACTCATCCGGAATTCTAAAATACCCATCCAGGTCAGCAATCATACCACGACTACCATTTCCGAATTTTACAGTGGCGAATGGAACCGGCTGCAATGTAACAGAATCTAATACTTGCACAAGACCCAACTGACCGTAAACAACCATCGAATGAGCATTGATCAGAACCAATAAAAACAACACTTTCCCCGCAGGACTGAGATAACAGGATGCAAAAAGACCGGCATGTTTCTTCAGCTTTTGTGTCATTTCAAATGTTTCGATCGGCTATAAAAAAAACGCTATCCACAGCACAATCACAGTTCTGGCGCGATAAAAAACAAGAAGGACTATTTCCCTTCAATTATTTTTTTCAAATCTGCCTCAAGCCCGTTCATGGCGCTTTCCGTAATCCTGCCGGCTTCTTTGCCGTCCTTTATCAGAATAATGGTGGGTACATATTTTACATTGTATTCATTTTGGGCACCTGATTTGGTCATCTTTTGCCTGTCTACACCATACATAGTTAGTTCCTGAATCGGGTAGTTGATCACTTTCATCAATTTAAACAACTTGGGTATCCAATAATGTGAGTCGTCGCACCAGGTCCCCAGAAAGATCACTAATTTGTAATCTTTCAAATGATCTGCCAGAAACGGAACATATTGGTTGTCGGGAGTATAATCATCCATACCGGTCTTAAGCCAGGTAAAAGATTGCTCGTTTTGCAAATCGGCATACGTAAGAGTGCCATTAAAAACAAGGCTTCCTGTAGCCGAATCTTTGGATACCTCAATTTTGCTTTGCTGGGCCATACAATTTATACTAATGAACGACAGTATGATTAATAGTGCTTTCTTCATATTGTTGATTTAATCTTTTGCGCATTTCAAGGAGACTTTCTCTTAAAACCAGAAGCGATTTTTTTACGGTTGCCTTTTCTCCATGTTTTCTCTTCTGGTCTTTTATCTGTGTTTTTGCCCCAGCCAGGGTGTAGCCTTTTTCCTTAACGAGGTGATGAATGTTTCTAAGCTCAGCTATGTTTTCTTTTGTAAACAACCTGTCTCCTTTCCGCGTGGTTCGTACATTCAACTGGAATTCATTGGTCCAAAAACGAATGTGCGATGTATTCACCTGAAACATTGTTGCCACTTCCCCTATTGTATGGTAGTGTTTTTCTTCACCGTTGTCTTTTTGCTCTTTAGCCGGCTCGTTGACCACTTTAACCCGTTGCACGACCTTTTTAATCCGCGTCTTTGTGCGGCCACTACTTGCACCTCTTGTTCCACCGGAAGTAGTCGTTGCCTTATCAAACTGATATGCAGACTTTGTCCCCGCATCATCGTTAATCTTATCAGTTCCTGAGCCAGAGTCAATTAGTTGGGAAACGCCACCCTGATTCGAAATATTATCTGTAGAAAACAGATCCGGAAGCTCCACATATTCCACCATCACCGGCAGTTCAGATGTCTCCTGCGAAACGCCGGATCCTTCCGTTTCAGATTCTAACGGCTTTTCTGCCTTTATCTTTGACTCTGCATCCATCACCTTCGACTTATCAATCAAATCGTCGTAGCTGGATTTAGGTGCGAAATCCTGATCAAATAATGTTGGAATTCTTGCGCTCATTTACCTGAAATTCTTACCAAAGGTAAAGATTCTGAATCGAACTTGAATTTTACAAATTGTCAGGAAACCCGGACTTTGCAATACATTCCTCTGTAATACGGTATTTTGTGGTTTGAAATGAACAAACTCAGCTGATGGGTGACGAAGGTTATACTTTAAAGGAACCCGAAGACGTAACTTTGTAATAAGCCTGTGTGTGATGAAGAATTTCCTTTATAAACTATTTCTTGGCAAACCAGAATACAACCAACCAATCAGGAGATCGGTTTACAGCCTTTATCGCCTCCAAATCAAAAAAATTTGGGATAATACGCGGCACAACGACATAGGCTTTGAGAAAATGTTACGCCTTTTTCTGGTGGCTGTACAATTCTTATTTCCCGGACTGCATTATCGCAATTATTGGAGCAGATACGGGACTATAGCGCGCAATGTGGCAATTGAGTTTTATGTGCTTTTCAAAACAATTCTTCCTTTGGTTTTTCTCTGCAGCGGCTTTTACAAGCATATTGCCGCCGCCATCATTTCTATTTACCTGGTGGCTGAAACTATTTTTTATGTTTCAGCTTTATTGTTTGTCTCTGATATGTTTGTTAAGCCTCGGTCCTACAGGCGGAATATGCTCATGTTGTTTCTGAACTACCTTGAAATATCCTTTTCATTTGCTGTAATCTATGCTAAATTCCACTTGCTTGGCGACAATGCAAAGACAATAATAGACTATATTTACTTCAGTGTAATAACCTCAACCACCATAGGATTTGGAGATTTTCATCCTGTAAATGACATGGGCAAAATTCTGGTTTGCCTGCAGGCGCTATTGGTAGTGGCATTTGTGGTGTTGTTCCTCAATTTCTTTGGCAGTAAGGTGGAAATAATGCATCGCGAAGACGAAAAATAACATAGAAATCCCGGGATTTAGCTAAATTACATCGTCTAATTTTTCAATTTTATGCGGATCACAAAATCTATCGTGCTACTTCTGGCCTGTGCATTTTTTAGCTTCCCTGTTCTGGCTCAAAAATATGCCGTACCGGAAAACTACGGATTTAACAAACAAGCAGACTACAAGAAATACGCACCAGACGTTGTAAAATGCGCGGCATGGTTGGAAAAAAACACAATGGAAGATGAAAATCCAAAATACAATGAAACAGTAAACTTTATCAGTGAGTGGGCTACCGGATGCGACCTTGTTGATTTTAACAGGAGCGTACGAATAGAATCAGCGTTTTCCGAATGTTCAAAACTGGGCATCTATGTTACAGCCGGCTGGGCAAAAAATGCCATTGAAAGCGACTACAAGGCAACCAAATTAGATAATTACGTCGCAGGAATTCAATTTGCGCT
>Ga0208506_1000377_pt1 | contig 14816 bp, 12 predicted proteins | sample CryBogCBH29Jul08_FD_184616 | JGI IMG/M metagenome (GOLD analysis project Ga0208506, IMG submission 184616) | Freshwater microbial communities from Crystal Bog, Wisconsin, USA - CBH29Jul08 (SPAdes) | ecosystem: Environmental > Aquatic > Freshwater > Lake | place: Crystal Bog, Wisconsin, USA... | reverse complement strand
GGTATCCAATCTAATCGCGTATCTTTTGTTGCGCTGGCTTTTGAGCGAATACGCCGTATTGCTTGCTGAATTCAGTATTTGAGTTTCCTGATACCCTGCAACACTCAAGTCCTTTCGCATGTGGGTGTTTTTGAAAGTGTAAGTGCACTTACCCTGATAATCATTTCCATTAGGGTCGGTCAACCTGACTTTATAAACAATAGTACCCTCGGCAAACGGCTTCTGGCAATATCCATGCATCGGCAATATCAGCCAAATTAATAATAGCGCAATAACAGCCCAAAGCCTAACCATAGGCGATCTTAATCGAGTTGAATTTATAATATAACAGCCTTGAAAAGGGCTGATTAATTTTACGAATTGAGCACGATAACCCCTCAGTGCGAACCAGGTTGAGACCTTTGAATCAGTCCTTTTCACTATCTCAGTTGGATAGAGCCTGTCCCGCCTTTTCGGCGGGAGCCGGGGTGAGGCACTATCCGGTTTGGTAATGAAATGATAATCTTTTATCAACGCTGCAACAAAATTTTCAAAAAGCATGTTAGATGTCAATCGGGCAATGCCGCCTCTCAAAAAATATTATTTTGTCAGGTTTCGAATGCTATAACTTTGTATCGTGAGCTGTAATACCTTAAATGAGGCGGCCATAGCAAAATTAAAGCTTATCAAGTAATAAAAATGATTCATTTCAGGAAACGCCCAAAATTAGTAACATTCCTGGCCGGCGCCGGTTGCGCAGCCCTGTTTTTTTTGTTTGTAAGAGCAACGTCTACCGACCCGTATTTTGAGATAACCAAGAACATTGATATCTATACTAATCTTTTCAAAGAGCTGAATACGTATTACGTGGACCCGATTGAACCCGGCAAACTCGTGAAAACGGGTATAGATGCTATGCTGGAAGATTTGGATCCCTACACTAACTATATCACCGAGTCGGATATTGAGGAATATGAATTTATGACCACCGGCAGATATGGCGGTATCGGGGCAAACATGCGCCGCAAGGGTGATGAAATATACGTGGGCGACGTATACGAAAACAGCCCCTCTCAGAAAGCAGGCCTCCACCCCGGCGATATTGTTGAAGCCATAGACGATCAGCCGGTGAAAGGAAAGACCATCGACGACCTGAGCATGTTGCTGAAAGGAACCCCGGGCACACAACTAACCATAAAAATAAAAGATGCGTTTTCGAATACTGTGAGCAAAAAGGTAATCACAAGGGGCGAGATAGAAATATCAAGCGTACCTTACACTTGTTTTGTTGGCAAAAATCAAGATATAGCCTATGTTAAGCTCACCCAGTTCACTCAGGGTTGCGCCAGGCTTGTGAAGGATGGCTTTGATAGTTTGCAGAAGGCTAACCCAAACACGAAAGGCTTTGTGCTGGACTTGCGCAACAACCCCGGCGGACTGCTGGAAGAAGCCGTACAGATTTGCAATATTTTTGTGGGTAAAGGCCAGCTTGTGGTAAGCACCAAAGGCAAAATACCTGATATGGACAAAGAGTACCGAACCCAGGGCCCGGCATGGAACAAAGATCTGCCGGTTACCATACTCGTCAACCATTCATCGGCTTCCGCATCCGAGATTGTAGCTGGCACGATGCAGGATCTGGACCGTGGAGTTATCATTGGCGAGCGGTCGTATGGCAAAGGTTTGGTACAGATGACCAAAGCCCTTGGTTTTAATGCCCGCCTCAAATTGACCATAGCCCGGTATTATACACCATCAGGCAGATGCATACAGGCGCTTGATTATGCCCACCGAAATGCCGATGGTAGTGTGGGCTATATTCCCGATTCTTTGAAAAAGGCCTATAAAACAAAGGCAGGCCGCACCGTTCTGAGTGGCGGTGGTGTAGCCCCCGATGTTGAAACAAAAAATGACCCGGTACCTCCAATTTCCACTGCGCTCTATAACAAAAACTATTATTTCGATTACGCTAATGAGTATGCTCATAGCCACGACTCAATAGCTCATGCCGATCGATTTGAACTAACTGAAGCGGAGTTCAACCAATTCGCAAAATGGCTTGAAAACAAAGATTATTCTTACAAGACCGAAACTGAAGAAGCGCTCGATTCTGTGAAGAGGATGGCCATGCGCGAAAAATATTATGATGGGGCAAAAGATGAATTCGAAGCCTTGAAAACTAAACTATCGCACGATAAAAAGCAGGACTTAATAAAACACAAAACACAAGTGAAACGCACGCTGGAGAACGAGATTGTATCCCGCTACTATTTTTCGAGAGGCCGAATAGCCCAATCGCTGATATCAGACATTGATCTTGAAAAGGCGCTCTCACTGATAGAAAATCCGGCCGAATATGATGCTGTGCTGCAGCCGAAGAAATAGAAGATATTGGATTAAAACGACTAATATTTTTTGATTAATCAATAATGTGCTAAAGCTCAAGCAAGCATCAGAAAAACACAGGGTACTTTGCCTATTGTCAATCTACTCTTTTTCCAGTCATCAACTGTTTTGGTCCTGATCATCGAATTAGCCGAGGTTATGTCTGATGCAACGCATATGCGGGTCTGGCCAGCACAGTTTTTGAGCAAGTCTGCGAATAAGTTATCATTCCGGTAGGGGGTCTCAATGAAAATCTGGGTTTGTTGTTCTCTGCCGGAAAATTGCTCCAATTCTTTTATTTTTTGAGAACGGAGTGGCTCTTTAACCGGAAGATAGCCCCTGAACGAAAAACTCTGCCCGTTAAGACCTGATGCCATAAGGGCTAGAATAACGGAATTGGGTCCGGTGAGCGGAACAACTTTCACGTTCATAGCCTGTGCTACTGCCACCAAATCGGCCCCGGGGTCTGCAATACCGGGGCAACCCGACTCGCTCATAATGCCCACTGAAAGACCCTGCCTGAGCAAGGATTTGAATAAGCCTGTATCTGGCCCCGTATGTTTATCTATCTCTGAAAAAGTGATTTCTTCAAGTATAAGGTTGGCATGCAATGACCTGAGAAACCGCCTTGCAGTGCGTGCGTTTTCAACAAAATATAATCGGAGTTGCGAGGTAATCCCGATAACATCTGCTGAAAGTGTGTTGTTGAGCCCATCTGCTACAGGTAGCGGAACGAGGTATACCACAGCCTCACTTTTTTGCATATTCTCCTTAGATCCGCTAATATTGGACATTCTGATGCCAAAGTTATTGTATTCATCACATTTTACAGCGCTGAAAGGATTCACTATCTTGCAGCAATAGGCTGGTTTATGAATATGCTACCCGAATCTTTCTACACACGCGACGATGTGGTGCTCATAGCCCGGGAGCTCCTTGGGAAAATGCTGGTAACGGAAATCGATGGCGTTCGTACTTCCGGGATTATCACAGAGACTGAAGCTTATGCCGGTCCAGTTGACAAAGCTTCTCATGCATGGAATGGAAGGCGAACCGCCCGCACGGAAATCATGTACCGCCGGGGCGGTACTGCCTATGTATACCTGTGTTATGGCATACATCATTTGTTTAATGTAGTGACCAATGTTGAAGACATTCCCCATGCGGTGCTCATCCGGGCTGTAGAGCCGGTCGAAGGATTACAAACCATGCTTGAGCGGCGAAAATATACGGCGCTAAAACCAACCCTGACGGCGGGGCCAGGCGCACTGAGCGATGCTTTGGGCATCCGTACAAAACATACTGGACTTCTTTTATTCTCCGGTCCGGTGTGGATAGAAGAAGGACCTGCTGCTGTGGAAACCAGCAATATTGTAGTCTCTAAACGCATTGGAGTAGATTATGCCGGTGAAGATGCTTTGCTACCTTACCGGTTTTACATTGTGAGCAATAAGTATGTGAGCAGAAAGTGACTACCGAAACGCTTCTTTGTTTGGTCTGATTAGCTACCGCATACCTCCTTCAAAATAATTTCTGCGGCTCTCCCGTAGTTATACCGTTCCAACAAAGTTTTTACAATTCCGGGGTTCAAAACCCTCTGGTCTGCGGCTTGTTGCAATGCCGTAGCAATACTCCGACTTTCGTTTTGATTGCAGAACGTAGCAACTTCGCCATACAGTTCCCTGTAAACGGGGATATCCGAACAAACTATTTTGCAACCAAAATATATACCCTCAAGAGGGGGAATACCAAAACCCTCGTAGTGAGATACCGACGCAACAATTTCAGCTTTTTTATACCAGGATACTAGCTCGTTTTCTGTAATTCCTTCCAGTATTTGTACCTGGTTTGTCTTAGTTCCGGCGCTCGGAATGTCTGTTTCTGCAAAAGACTTGCTTCTGTCACCAGCTATTATAAGTCGATATTCGTTCGCGAGGCGGCTTTGCAGAAAAGCACTAATGAGTGCACTATGATTTTTGCGAGGATTGATGGAGCCAACCGTAAGAATTATTTTCTCTTTACAAGCGGATTCAGAATAAGAAGCTGACCCAAACGTCGGAGAAATACCGTTGTAGGTCACAGAAATCTGATCTGGCTCAAGGCCATAGGCGGCTATGATTTCTTGTTTCACAGTATTGCTCACCGTAAAAACATGTTTTGCCCGCTTTGCAAGATTTGGTATCAGAAAATTATACCATGCGGCAAAGCTCCGGTTAAACCATTCGGGATGATGAACAAACGCCAGATCGTGTATGGTGATAAAGTTGTTTTTATAAAGCAATGGGGCAGTGTTGGCAAGATTCAGTAATGGGAGCCGGTCGGTTCGGTGCAAATACAAAGGCAGGTCTGTTTGCTCCCAGGCGTGACCAGTCCGCTTACCCACAATTTCAGCCCCAAGATCCCTGGCTATTTGATGATGCAAAATATCAGCCGGAGTCAAAAATCTAACGTCTTTATATAATCTTTTTATTTGTCGGCTGCATTCTATTGCGTACCTTTGCACTCCCGTAATGGGTTGTGTCAGAAATCGGGCATTAACAAAGAGAATCATTAATATTTTAGGAGCGGGAAAACCGGACTGCAAATTTCTGTAAAAATTACATTGTGCAAAATATCTCTCGCATATATGCGCTAAGCAAAAGAAATATTATATTAAGATATAAGAATTCTTTGGCAGGTTTCTTCTGGGGGTTTTTCAAACCATTGCTGTACCTCATGATTTTTATTGCTATTTTCAGCAAAATACCATCCAATCACATAGACAACTATATACTTTATGTAACCTCAGGTCTCATTTTTTGGTTTTTCTTTTCCAATGTCACCAATCAGGCAGTAGGCAGCATTATCGGCTCATCCGGCCTTATCAAGTCTATCAATATACCGGTGGTTTTTTTCCCACTGTCAGAAATCATCAGCGAGTTGTTCAATTTCATTCTTACCATTATGGTTTTTCTGGTGGTGATGCATTGGTTTGGCATCTCGTATAGTTTCAGGATGTTCCTCATCATTCCCTGCATGCTCTTGTTTGCGATATTTTCTTTTGGCGTTACCATTTTATTGTCATCTATCAATGTTTTTTTTCGGGATGTGGGCATTTTATGGGGCACTATTCAGCCTGCCCTTTTCTACATGACGCCAATTGGATATCGCGAAGATCTGGTTTCTCCGCTCATTTCGCGTTATAATCCTATTTACTATTTCATAAAGCTCGGCAGAACCATATTTCATGACCCTCAGGCGCCAACCATGGATTTATGGATAAATTGCATCTGCATAGCTGCCGGCATGTATCTGTTGGGCGCTGTAGTTTTCAATAGCCTTAAAAACCAGTTTATTTCTACTATTTAGATGAGTGCCGAAAACTTAATATCGTTCAAAAATGTCACGGTTTGCTACTGGCAGAACAATATGGGCATTCATTCTATCAAAGACCTTGTTACTACACGGCGCAACCCATTTCAAAGCAAAGCCATATTGAAGAACATTACCTTCAATGTAGCGCGTGGAGAGAGCCTGGGTGTTTTGGGCCGCAACGGCTCGGGCAAAAGCACCTTGTTGCGCACAATAGCCGGGGTAGTAGCGCCAAAAGAAGGTACCGTTGAGATAAATGGCAGTTTTGCACCCATTCTCGCCATTGGTGCCGGTTTGGAACCTGAGTTGAATGGTTATGAAAACATGGAGCTGTTGCTATCGCTTTACGGCAAAGCACGAAAGAATACCAATTCCATACAGAATATTATAGACTTCTCTGAATTAAGCGATGAAGCGTTGAGGATGCCGGCAAAGCGCTATTCGTCGGGCATGGTAGCGCGACTGGCTTTTTCTATTTCTATAGCCAACGAGGCCGATATCCTGATCATTGATGAGGTGCTGGCTGTGGGAGACCATGGATTCCAAATGAAATGCATGGAAAAAATCTATAAAATCAAAGAAGAAGGCAAATCGATAATTTTTGTTTCTCACTCGCCGGGAGAAGTTCTGAAAATTTGCGACACAGCCATTTTGCTGGATAATGGCCAGCTCATTGAACAGGGCAAGGCTTCTGATATATGCGAAAAGTACGAAAACCTTTTCCTCAAACATTAATCTGCATTTTTATACCGGCTTGTATTTCTATTTTTGACCAGTGAATTCATTTCTTAAAAAAATCAGTGTGCCGGGCGAGCCTGTTTTTGTGAGTGTGCTCCGTTTTGTGGCATTTGTTTTCACCCCTCCCGGCATGGCGCTTATATGTCGGCTCGCAATGCGCAAGTTGATTGCAACGGGAATAATAAAGAAAAAGAAAACCGACTATGATGGCTGGGTACGGTCACAAACCGAATCCACGGCAGTTCTAAAGGACTGTAGAAAACAACTCACGAATGCTGCCAAAGCGCCTCATATAAAGATTATAATAAACAATTTATACAGAGTAGATTTAGAAAAAACTATTAGGTCTTTGCAGGCGCAGGTTTATGACCACTGGCAGGCAATTATTTTGGAATCGGCTGAGAATGTAGCTGCCTTGAGAATTGATGGGCATAAAGAAAAATTTTCGGTCTTTAGCTCAAATGATCTTTTGAGTTCATTGAAACAGGATTCGGTTGCTGACAATTTTTATCTTTTTCTGGACTCAGGCGTCGCACTTACGCCCAATTGCCTTTTCGAATTTGCCACATTCACCAGCCAACGACCTGAATTTGGCGTGGTTTATACCGATGAAGATATAGAAACAGCGGATAGAAAATTTACCACCCCCTTTTTTAAGCCCGGCCAATCGCCCGACAGCTTGTTGTCAAGAAATTATATTGGCAATAATTTCTTTATAGAAGGTGCATTGATGCAAAAAATATTGAGGAATTTTCCGGATACCTGTTTGACTAGCACTTACGATATATTGCTGAAGGCCGCTACTGAGAAAGGTTTTGGACATATTGCTAAGGTTTTGTTTCATCTGCCTGCGAAATCTCCTGAAATATCCCTTGAAGAATGGGAATATAACAGGCAATGTTTGAGCAGAAACATGGAGCGACAAGGCTGGCAGGCAGAGGTTCACCGGCATAAAACAATTGCCGGAGCCTTTGGTATTGATTGTCAAATCCTACGACCGGGCAAGGTGAGTATCATTATCCCTACTAAAGATCAGGTACAATTATTAAGAAACACTATAGATTCAATTGTTGAGCAGACCGACTACCCTGACTATGAAATCATTGTGGTCAACAACAACAGCATTAGCGCCGGGTTTTCTGATTGTATGCAACATTATGCTTCCAGCCTTGGTGACAAATTCAGGCAAATAGACCAGCCGATCCGGTTCAATTTTTCGAAGCTGATCAATGCAGGCGCAGCAGCGGCTAATGGCGAGTACCTATTGATGCTGAACAATGATATGCTCATCCAAAGCCGTGACTGGTTGCACAAAATGGTGTTGTTCGCACAAAGGCCGCACACCGGCGCAGTAGGCGTGAAACTGGTGTTTCCCGATGGCACAATACAACACGCAGGTATAGCCCTTGGCGGCAACGAAGTATCGCAACATTTATTTTTGGGTGAACCCTCAGACACATCAGCCTATCATAATCAGGCAAATCTGGTGAGCAATTTTTCGGCTCTTACAGGTGCCTGCCTTATGTGCCGGAAAGAAGCATTTATGGCGATAGGTGGTATGGATGAAAACCTGGATGTGGAATATAATGATATAGACTTTTGCCTGAAACTAATGCAACAGGGGCTGTACAATGTATATCTGCCAGACATTAATATCATTCACTTCGAGTCGGCCACGCGCGGGCATCCATTCAAAAGCCTGGCATCCTGGAAAAAGCACGTCGACAATCTCAATTATTTTAAGAACAAATGGGCAAAGTACATTGAGCAGGATCCTTATTGGAACAGTAATAATTTCATTGATTTTGAATGAACTGGTGTCTTTTTGTAGCCAGGATATTGAAATGCATTTATTGACATAAAACTCCATATAGCGTCTGCTGAAAAACGTTGAAAGCCGTTTCCGGCATCGACAAATGGCAGGTGCCTTGCGATCATTTACATAGAGTCTAATAATTGATTTCACAAACGATCCTTAATTCATCGTTAGGCTTCTGGAAATGGGAAAACATTTTCCAGAATGCAGCTTTTCGATCTTTCATTGATTTTAGATAACGGTTGTGGGTGATTTTCTTTCGCATGTACCACCAAGCTCTTTCTACTGCATTGAGTTCTGGGCTGTAAGGTGGCAAGAAAAACAATTCAAGCTTTGGATGGTTTTTGAGCCATTTCTGTATTCTATTTGCGTGGTGGTAGGCAACATTATCTAACACCATAATTATCTTTGATACATGTCGGTATTGATAAAGCACATTTTTTAAATGCTTTTTGAATGTTTGACTATTGCCCTTTTGGGCGAAGTTCACTGTTATTTGGCCTGTATCATAGTTAACACTCCCAAATCCAGTGACTCGCTCTCTTTTACGCTGCTTGCATTGTATCAAAGGTTGCTCCCCTTTAGCGGACCATTGGTAGCCAATAGTAGCCGTATTAGATAATGAAAATTCGTCTTCATAAAGCAATACAGTATCAGGCGTTTTTTCGAGCAGTTTTTTTTAAAGCCTCTTTGAAGGCCTCTTGTTTTTCAGCATCTGCTTCGGGGAATACGCCCCTTCCTTTTTGATAAGTATAGCCGAGCGACTTTATTATATTGTAAATCTGAGCCTTTTTATAGGCAATTCCATATTCTTTTTGAATCCACTCAATGAGCATAGGGCCAGTCCATGTAGCAGTATTATAGCCAGACTTTGCCGGATCTTCACGGAGTAAGGTGCGGATCCTTTCACGTTGTTCAGCTGTTAGTCTCGCCGTCCTTCCTCTTCCCTCCTTATCCTTGAGGCCCTCTATACCTTCCTTTTCGAACCGATGAACCCAGTTAGTGATCTGCTTATAACTGGTATTATAAAGCTCCTCCAACTTCCTACTCGACTGCCCCAATGAAACCTGGTAAACAGCATACAAACGAAGTCCAATTGTATACCGCTCATCTTTTCTGAACATAGATTTGATATCCTCTGGCTTGTAGTTGCCAACTTTTAATACTGGTCTTGCCATATATAAATATTTTCATGGCAAAAATAAACAATTATTGTGTAATTATTTACTAGACTTTATGTAATGACAGGGAAATTATACCCTAAGCCTTTACAAACCGTCCATCCAAACAACTTATGCAAGATCAAATCAATAAGTGTTGCCTGTATCTGAAACACCCATCGGTCAAAAGCAAATGTTTCTTTCTGCAGGTTATTTCTGCCAAAATAGATTCCCTGGGAACTGTTTGTGAAAAAAGTTTCGTTTCAGCCGGACACCATCGCGTGGGTCTAAGAGTTTAATCGTCAGGTTACGTCAGATTTTGCGATGAGTAATCCTTTGAAGTATCAATGCTTCTAAAGGGCCATAAACAAATTGGCTTAGAACAATTCGACAGCGTTTGCCCAAACCTCTTTTTAACTGAATAGCCACGGTGGCTACTGGCAGCCTGAAAGCAATAAAATATCAAATTAATATCCGGATTTACCGGCGGCACAATTTCCAATAATCATCAAATAAAAAGGCTTTGACGATTGTTCATCAAAGCCTTTTTGTTTAAAGCTAATACTAACCTAAAACAATATTAATAATACAAAACACCATTATAATTATTCACATTGATCAGAGGCAGTGTTGCATGATAAAACGAATCAACCTGCTGAATCGTAAGATTGGTGATCTGTGCATAGCCTCTTTGCGTAAGATGAACACCATCAAGAGAATAGAATCCACCAGAAATAAAATTGGAATTGTAGGTGATACCATTGAAAACGACCCCTGTTGTACCAACGCTGGAATAGCCTACATTGTTGAGATACTTGTTTACATCAACATAAGCCAGATGATATTTCAATGACTCGTTGTAAATATAATTATTAAAAATAGCCGTTGCAGATCTGATTTCCTGCAACTCCTCGGTTGTAAGTACATACTTATTAGGTATTGGCACATGCGCTCCAAAAGAACTCATAGTAGCACAACTTGTATCAAAAAATGGAGCATCCATCAGTATTAACTCACCCGGCACAGACTGGCGGATATTGTTGTTGTGGTCCATCACTATATACTGGTTATTGCCAACCTGAAAGTCTTTGTTGATGGTCACTTTGGGAGTATAGCTTTTCCAGTATTTATTGAGAGAATCAGCGAGTGTCTGCCTGGTGATTACCAATCCGTTTGACGGGAAAACATTGAAGTAGGGCATAGCAGTGATGTCAGGGATGCTAAATAAAGCGCCACCGCCTTTGGGCGACGGTGTATTTATGGCCTGCAAAACAAGCGCATCATATTGAGTCTGGAAGACCGCATAAGGTGTAATAGCAGAATCCTGATACACATTGGTTGTACCAGTGATTGGCGAAGCATATCCTGTTCCATCACCAACACCTCCGCTTAGTGCAAAACCCAGAATATCCTGCAGACCAATATCAACGGTAACAAAAGAAGGGTGAGTATTCCTTACCCTGTAGCCTATTTCATCCAATGGAGTATTTGTAGGTGCATTTTTCAGGAAAAATCTTGCCGCATAAGGGTTAGCCAGAACATAACCTGCTACCGGCAGATCGGCCACCCGCATTCCCGGTACCGCCATATTATTGATCTGGCCATTGTTGTAATTGCTATTTTGCCAGGTGTAGCGGATTGCATCTGTTGGATCCATTACAAAACTGGGGTAGTTTACCGGTATCATAATCGAGTCCATGGTACAGGGATTGAAAAAGCTGCCCAGTACCAGTTTTGCATAGGGGTACCCATTGTTACTGTTCAGCAATGGCTGAACAAAGTAGCTTTTCGACCCACCCGCATCTCCCGGCACTAACTGGAATTGCTGAAACAGCAAGTTGGGGTAAGAATTCACCTGACCAGAAACTTCGAGGCTATTATCAGAAAATCCCCCTGCATATGAGCTGCCAAAAGACATGTAGACAGAAAAGTCGGTATTACCCGAAGATGCAGGAATAGTAACCGTAACATTAGGCCGGCAAGCTGCAAACAAAAAAGATAAACCGAATATGATAGATGCTTTTTTCATTATCACTATTTGTTGAAATTAAAAATTATAATAAACTCCAATTCCGGGAACTGATGCTGTAGACTGATAGGTGCCATAGAATTGAGCGTACTCGTATATTCCGGTACGCTTCACTGTAGTCATACCCTCATAGGCTGCAAGTATGGTCAAACGCGGCATAGGCTTAAAGGCAAATCCACAAGACAGTGTTACGCGGTTGGCATCTGGCAGGTCTGGCGATAAATAATTATCTGGCACCGGGGTTGGATCATAAGCAATACCACCCATAACCGAAAATGCCCTGCTCAGTTTTACATTCACCCCGAGACGCGGTGTAAATACATTTTTGTATTTGCGGGGCGCTGCAATATTCCGAAGGTAAGTCGTTTGCTGGCCGAAATTCACACGGAGTGTATCTAACGAATTCCAACCGGTGTAATTCAGATCAAACTGAAACGTAAGACGCTCACCGGGACGAACAGCAAACCCAAGTGTAGCCACCTGAGGCAATGGAATGGTTGTACCAAAATTCGTATTGGGGAAGTAGTTGCGCAAAGCAAATGGTACATTAAACTGTGCAGATCCACCATTTACATCAAAACTAACCTGGCTCCTGTACGTGAGACCAATTTGCAGACCATCACTCATTTTGAAGTGCACTCCGGCATTGAAACCAACGCCATTCCCGGTTCCATGCAGAACAGCCTGGCCATCATTGCCGTTTTGATCCTGCACCGGCAAAGCACGATTCATATCCAGAGAGCCGAGTGCATATACCATGCCTGCCCCTACCGAAAGCACACTACCAACACGATAACTCAGTGTGGGCTGCACAAAATATACCTTCAAGGTTGTAGACTGATCAATATAACGACCTACCCAATCGCCATTCCATTGCAAACCGTTGCCAAATGGCTCATAAACACCAATCCCTACTGCCCATGGGCTTCCCTGGCGTATGGGACCACCGAGGTAGAAATTTATCGGTGTGAATGTTTTTTTCACAGACATCTGATTTTCAACACCATTGCTATAGCCCGTTCTCGGAATAATATCAATGACATTGCAATAGATCTGAATGTTTTTGAGGCAAGCCAATCCGCCCGGATTATAAAAAATTGTAGATGCGTCCCATACCCATGCAGAGCCGGTGCCACCCATGGCAAGCTGCCGTAAACCTTGCATGTTCAATTGGTAGCCCGCGCCAAAGGCAGCAAGCGAACCCAGGAATAACGACGCAGACAAAAAAAGTTTTTTCATAAACGCAACTGTATATTTCAGTCTTTTCAAAAAAGAGAGGTAAGATAGGGCTATTTTACTTTTTAACCAAGTCCTACCTCGAAATTTGCAAATATAATTACTGGTTTGTAATTAGTGATTCTTTTTTTGGAGGATGGTATGAGTGAGGAAAGGTCTGTTGCCGCTGCCCGGCCGAGCTTCGACAATTTCGGGCTGAGGAGTGCGCTCAGGATGCAATAGAAAGGTTGATTTATCGTGGTATTTTAACTGTGGTAATTGCCAATTTTTTTTCGTAATGGGGTGTGGTTTGGGACTTTGGCAATATAATGATAATGCATATAACATAGTCTGATAAAGGGTTTTGGAGGTTGTATTACTGATAGTATATTTTGACAAAAAGCCTCAAATACCACATTATGCGACAAGGATGGGGCTTAGGATATTTCGTAATATGTAAATACTGATCATGAACTCAGTAGGTGATGCTATACGATCTCTAGTGTAAATTAATTTAGCTGGTCATTCTCACAGGTACTGACATGGATTGTGCGTATTATATAAATATGTGTGTTTTATACAAACATGAATGTACCATTTTTTCCATCTAAGGTATATATTTGTATATTATGGTTTCTACTGTGAAAAAGGAGCGGTTTGCTGAGCTGGACGCCCTGAGAGGGATAGCAAGTCTGATGGTTGTTTTTTTTCATTTTATTGTTCCATTGTACCGGAATCAGCCATTACTGCCGATAAAATATGGAATGACAGGTGTAAACCTTTTTTTTATGATCAGCGGGTTTGTGATACTTATGAGCACAGAACATATAAACAATGGAAAAGAATTTCTTGTGGCCAGATTTGCTAGGATTTACCCGACGTATTTATGGTGCATGAGTCTTACAATGTTGCTGTTTTGTATTAACAAATATAGGCACCTGCATGAATTTCCAGCAAGTGGGGACTGGGCTCTTTACTTCGCCAATACCAGTATGATGGAAAGTTTTATGAATATCAATTTTCTTGATGGCCCTTACTGGTCTCTAATATATGAATTAATGTTTTATGCCACTGTCTACTTAATTTACAAAGCAGGAAAACTGGCCTATCTTGAACACATTCTAGCCTGTATTGTAGCATTTTGGGGCGGCGTGGATCTGCTTTCAATATATCATCCTTACAATCTAACACTACAAAATATAAGCCACTGGGATCAATATTATCCATTATTAAATTATTTGTCGCTGTTCCTGATAGGATCCGCCTTTTACAAAATAAGAATCAAAGGATTTACTTTATTTAGGTGTATATTAGTAATTGTGTGCTATTTTGCCCAGTTACTTGGGTATCACCGATTAAGTGGATTAATTACTTTTAGCATCAGCCAAACCGAATATGGAGTAATATTGCTGGTCTTCATAGGGTTGTTTGTAGCTAGTATTAGCCGTATATTTAAGGTGTTAGCAAACCAACTGCTAATATTCTTTGGCCGAATATCATATGCTTTGTATCTGTTTCATCAATATTTTTGTCTTTCATTCCTGATACCGATTTTTGATACCGACTTTCATTGGCCACACTTTTTGAGCCTTATTATTGCTTTCGTGTTTGCAGTATTCGTAGCCTGGCTTAATACTAAATATGTGGACGAACCCATGAGAAAGAAAATAAAATTGTGGTTACTCCCTGATAGGATGAAGGCGTGATGATGGTTGGTCAATGTTCACCAACGACAACAAATTGGCTGAAACACTGAAAATGAACGCCAATCATGACCAAAGGGCGCCCCCATAACCATGAAATGGAGGTCTGCAGCTGTTGGCCCGACAAGTACTGACTAAAGTTTTATTCCAGTATCAATCAATCCAGCAGTTGACTCATCTACGAATACACATTTGTCGCAAATATATTTTATCGCAACCTCAAAAATCACAGACAAGACACCCGGAGGCACTAAATTTGTGTTCTGACTTGTTTTTTCTAAATAGCGGCAGTCAAACACATGACGAGAAAATTGAGATTTTTTATTGCTTTCACCGGACTAGTTACGTTTTGTATCACTGGCCAGGCAAGGACCTATTACCAGCAGTTTAGTGCGCTCACCTTTAAGACCGATTCGGTGCAACAGCTCGCTCTTCTTAAC
>Ga0208506_1000372_pt1 | contig 14934 bp, 14 predicted proteins | sample CryBogCBH29Jul08_FD_184616 | JGI IMG/M metagenome (GOLD analysis project Ga0208506, IMG submission 184616) | Freshwater microbial communities from Crystal Bog, Wisconsin, USA - CBH29Jul08 (SPAdes) | ecosystem: Environmental > Aquatic > Freshwater > Lake | place: Crystal Bog, Wisconsin, USA... | reverse complement strand
TCTGATCTCGAATTTAGAGGCGGTCACAATCTTTGCCCAGGATTTCAACTTTTCTAAGATCGGCACCCCGATTGATAGAACTGAATGGGGAATGACACCACAGACCGTAAATGCTTACTACCACCCTCTCTATAACGAGATTGTCTTCCCTGCAGCGATATTGCAAGCCCCATTCTTTAATTTGGAGGCCGATGATGCCGTCAACTATGGCGGAATTGGTGCGGTGATTGGCCATGAAATCGGCCATGGTTTTGATGATCAAGGTTCTAAATTTGATGGAGATGGAAACCTCAATAATTGGTGGAGCGATGAAGACCGCGAGCGCTTTGAGGTCCTCACCAAGAAGCTGATTGATCAATATGATGCTCTGCATCCAACTGATGCTCCTGATGTTCATGTTAATGGCGCTTTAACCATAGGTGAGAACATCGGAGACCTTGGTGGAGCCTGCATTGCTTATGAAGCCTACAAAATTTCCTTAGGAGGGGCTCCTGCGCCTGTTATTGATGGTCTGAGCGGAGAGCAGAGATTCTTTATTGGATATGGGCAAGTGTGGAATAGCAAGATGCGAGTAGAAGAGATCAAGCGATTGATTGCAATTGACCCGCACTCCCCCAATGAGTTCCGCGCAAATCAGATCTTGAAAAATCTTCCGGAGTTTTATGAGGCATTTGGAGTTCAAGAAGGCGATGCCCTCTGGTTACCAGAGTCGGAGCGAGTCCGAATCTGGTAACTGTTAGATCAGAAGGAGTTACTTAGCAGCGAGTCTGGCTTCGCGGCGAATCTTCTGCTCAGCAGGATCTGGAACTGGAACAGCACTCAGCAAACGCTGAGTGTATGGATCCTTAGGGTTCTTCAGAATCTGATCGCGGCTGCCAACTTCGACTAGTCGACCATTTTGCATAACCGCAATTCGGTGAGACAAGATGTCAACAACGCCTAGATCATGGCTGATGAAGAGGCAGGCAAACTTCAGCTTGCTCTGCAAATCCTGGAGCAACTCTAGGAAGCGGGCTTGAACAGATACATCGAGCGCTGATGTAGGTTCATCTGCAATCAAGATATCTGGAGCAAGCGCCAATGCGCGGGCAATACCAACGCGCTGGCGTTGTCCGCCTGAAAGCTCATGCGGATAACGGTTTCGATAGCTGCGTGGAAGTTCCACGCTGGCCAACAAATCTTCAACCATCTTGTCGAGCTCTTTATCTTTTGCGATCTTGGCTAAGAACAAAGGCTCTCCAATGCTTTCACCAATCGGAAGGCGCGGATTGAGCGAGCTCGCTGGATCTTGGAAAACAATTCCAGTGTTGCGGCGGATCTGTCGGAGCTCTTTCTGGGAGGCACCACTGATGTCCTGCCCAACAACTTCTAGGCGACCAGATTTGATTGGCAACAATCCGATTGAGGCGCGACCAACAGTTGTCTTTCCAGAGCCTGATTCGCCAACAAGCCCAACAATTTCACCTGGGAAGATCTCCAATGAGAAATCTTCTACAGCAACGAAGGCTGGGATGCGACCACGCTTTGGATATTCGATGGTCACATTGCTTAATTTAAGAACTGGTTGAGCGGCGGCCTGACTTGGCTCAAGCACGCGCATCGTTGTGCTGCCGAGTTTTGGAACAGAGGCAAGAAGTTGCTGCGTGTATGGGTGATTTGGATGATTGAAGATTTGGTCGGCGGTGCCGTATTCGACCATATTTCCGCTCTGCATAACCATGATCTCATCGGCCATATCAGCGACGACACCCATATCGTGGGTGATGAGCAAGATTCCGGAGTTTAGGCGAGAGCGCAATCCGCGCATCAGATCAAGAATTTCTGCCTGCACTGTTACATCAAGCGCGGTAGTTGGTTCATCTGCAATCAGCAGAGCTGGATCACAAGCCAACGCCTGAGCGATCATGGCGCGCTGGCGTTGTCCGCCAGAAAGTTGGTGTGGGTACTTATCAACTGAACGCTCTGGATCTGGGATTTCGACCATCGAGATCAATTCAATGGCGCGGGCCTTCGCCTCAGTTGGACCCATATCAAAGTGATTACGTAGTGTCTCCATGATCTGGAAGCCAATTGTGTAGACCGGGTTAAGTGCGGTCATTGGCTCCTGGAAAATATAAGAAACTTCCTTGCCGCGGTACTTCTGTAGCTTCTGAATTGGTGCTCCAAGCACCTCTTCACCTTTAACGATGATATTTCCAGTAACGCGAGCGTTGGAAGCAAGCAAGCTCATGATTGACATTGCGACAGTTGATTTACCAGAACCAGATTCACCGACGATGGCGACAGTCTGCCCTGCATTCACCTGAAAATTAATGTGGTTGGCCGCTGGGTACCAGACACCATCAACCCAGAACTCAACCGAGAGATCTGAAACCTTAAGTACAGGAGTGGACATTTAACGAACCGCCTTAATTGAGTCTGCTCTGATAGCTGCGATCTGTGAAAGGATTGTTAGGTGAATAACCGAGAGACCTTCCGCCCCCGCGCCAATATTTTGTTGGCGGGCTTTGGAGCACTTGTCTGCGCTCTCTACACCTGGTCGAGTTTCTACAACTCCACCGTTAACTCCAAAATTGCTCATGTGCTCGGAGCCCTTGGCGTAACGATTTTTCTCTACATGATCCTGGTTAGACCCAAGATCATCTTCGCCGATGAAGGAATCGTCATCACCAATCCGCTTCGCGAGTACACCATTGGTTGGGCGGATGTAATCGCATTCGATACTAAGTGGGCCTTCACCGTTGAGACCAAAACGTTCACGGTCTATGCATGGGCTGCTACCGCTTCCAGCCGCAAGCGACGCAGTATTCATGAGAGCGAAGTTTTGGGCATGGATATCAATGTGGGCGGGAGCATTAGAACTGCTGACTCCCCCTTTACCGATAGTGGAGCTGCTGCTTTTCGCGCCAAAGCTCGCTTGAAGCGATTTAGCGAGCGGCCACAAAGCAACGCCATTGCGACCAGCATAAAACTTCAAATACAGCCACTCATGACTGCGCTCAGCCTTTTGCTTGCCGCAATAGTCGTAAATATTCTCCGTCATTAAAGTCATTACTTTGACTCTGAACTCTTACGCTCAGCAGCACGATCTTTACGTGAGAGTCGGCGACGTTGGCGTGGATCAAAGGCATCGCGCAACCCATCTCCAATAAAGTTAACGGAGAGAGCAACGATGATGATAATTAAACCAGGCCACCAGAAAAGCCAAGGACGTGTTGTAAAGGAGTCTTGGTATTGGCTGATCAAAAGACCAAGTGAAACATCGGGCGGAACAACACCGAAGCCAAGATAGCTCAGTGCGGCTTCAAGCAGAATTGCACCTGACATCAAAAGCGTAACGTTTACAATGATTACACCGATTGCATTTGGCAAGATGTGCTTGAAAATAATCCGGCGGTTACTTGCTCCAGCTACCCGAGCAGCATCTACAAACTCTCGTTCGCGAAGCGTGAGGAAATCTCCGCGGACCAAGCGCGAGAGACCACCCCATGAGACCAATCCAAGGAATAGCGCTAAGAAGAGCACGCCTTTGCTTCCAAAGTGATAACCCAATACCGAGCCAAGCACAATAACTGGAACTGTGATGATGAAATCGACCAAACGCATCAGCGTTGCATCAACAACTCCACGATAGAAGCCAGCTAGAGCTCCAACGATAATTCCAAGGGCTCCGGCAACGAGTCCGATGACAACCATTACTTCTAAGGAGCGTTCTGCACCGCGCATTACCAATGAGAAGTAATCTCGACCTAAGTCATCCTGACCAAATGGATGATCACCCAATCCAAAGTGTTTGCCCGGGATCAGATTGAGTGTTGGACACCCAGGTAATTCAATTGGACAGCCATCCGTACGAAGAGCCGGTAGATCAGTGATCTTGTACTTCCACCATCCCCCATAGCCGATTCCAAAAATTTTGAAACCTAAAGCGCTAAATACGAAAACGACAAGAGAGAAGAGAACGATGAGGGAGATCATGGCGCCGCGGTGGCGGAAGAACCGCTTGAGAACAATCTGGCCTTGGCTAAGACCTTCGGTCTCCTTATTAAAAATATCGCCGTCGCTCAGCTCTTCAACAGCCTTTTTGCGCGAGAAAATAGCCATTATTTCTTACCTACCACTCTGATTCTAGGATCTAACGCTGAGTACAAGAGATCTGCCACCAGGTTCGCCATGATGACGAGCGAAGCGGTAAATAGAAATACACCCATCAAGAGATTGAGATCTTGATTGTGAACCGCGAGATTAAATTGGGTACCCATACCACGCCATCCAAATACGCTCTCGGTGATGATCGCTCCACCCATAATTCCTGCGAAATCAACCACCAGAATTGTTGTGATTGGAATCAAGGTATTACGGAAAGCGTGGCGCATGATGACAGTTCGCTCAGATAAGCCTTTAGCTCTTGCGGTGCGAATGTAATCCTGGTTCATGACTTCAAGCATGGTTCCGCGCGAGTAACGAATGTATCCAGCCATGGTGATCAAGATGAGTGCAATGGTAGGAAGCAGGAGGTGCAAAACAGTGTCAAGCGCGGTGAACCAAAAATTGCCACTAGGCAACAAATCATTGGATTGGCTAATCGTCGGGATAGGACGTTGGTGAATTGCATCGGTATTGATGTAAGGAACCCAGGTCTTCATCAGCTTATCGATGATAAATAAGATCCCAACAAATACTGATGTAAGCACGCTGGTTCGAATTACCGGACGTCGATCTATCTTTGTGAAGATATAAGCCACTCCTACCGCAATAGCAATAGTGAGTACCAACATGACCAATATGGTGAGGATGCCCGGATCTTTCTTCAAGAAGTATTGGACTGGGAAGTAAAAGAGAGATCCAATAAGCACAACTGTGATCGATGAACGCAGCGCCGCCTTATTGCTGATTCCCGTGGAAAGGTAGGTGATTCCTACTCCAAAGCCCAATCCAAAGATCAACATTGTGATTGGCCCAAGTCCTGGGTGAGTAAACCATTTTGTGACACTCAACAAGGTGAGTAGTACTGCTGTTGAACCTCCCGCAACTCCAAATATTGCAAAGACGCGCTTACGGGTTCCGCTAATTACCGCGGCCCAGAAGAATCCAGAAACAATTGCTGCGGAGAGAATCCACAGTGGGGCGATCTTTCCGTTGAGGAGGAAATTGTTGAAACTGATCGCAAGATATGCCTTGAGCAATACTGCAACCCAAAAAATTGGTAGGGAGTACATCAAGAAGGCAAAGAAAGTCATTGCGTAGTCAAAGCGGCTGTACTGACGTAACGCAGAGACGATTCCTAATCCAATTCCGAAGAGAATCGCAAGAATAAATGAGAGCAAAATAAGTCGAATTGTGATTGGAATAGCGTTTCCAATCGCGGTGCTAACTGGAGAGTGATCTCGTGTTAAACCTAGATCAATATGTCCAGTGAATACCTTTGCGATGCCTTTTAGCCAGATGAAAAATCGAGCTGGTGGTGGCACATTGAGATGAAGCTCGCGGGTGAGAACAATTAATTTCTGGTGAGCCTGAGGATTGGTACTTCCACGCAAACCTTCAGTGGGATCTCCAGCATATGCAGCAGCGTTATAGATGAGAAAACTGGATCCAAAAAGGATCACGAACATAACCGCGATGCGCCGACCGATATAGGCGAGCATGAAATCCTCTGTTCTACTCTGAAAACTCAAATGCAATCGTGGGCGATTGCTTAAAGGAGATTAAAAAACCTAAACTCGAAAGAAGTGGTGCCGGAATAAATCCAGCACCACTTCTGAATCCCCTTACGGGGCTAACTCATTGTGAGCACATTTACATGCACTCATCTTCTTTAAAGTGGCTAGAAGCCGCTTCTTAGAAGTGCCAGGTCCAGAAGTTCCAGAAGAGGCTTGGAGACAATGGAGCAGGGACGATTCCAGAGAGCTGTGAGTTATATGCAGTCACATTTGGGTTCTGGAAGATACCCAAGAAGAATGCATCCTTCGCAACAGCTTGCTCAATCAAAATACGGTAACGATTGATTGTATTTTGTGGAAGTGATGTCTTTTGAAGAGCATCACAAGTTGAGTTGATGACTGGATCGTTGATACCTGTGTAGTTAGATCCACCGCCTGCTTGGAAAATTCCGCAAGCTTGTGCATCTTGTGGGTTTGCAGTCTGATCGAAGATGAAGAAGTGAGCGTCATACTGCGTAGCAGTCAACTTTCCACCCCAACCAGCAGTTGCTGGTGCTGTTACCTTGAAACCAGCTTGTGCTTCTGCGGCAATGATCAAAGCTGCCTCAGAGGTGCGGCGTGTGTTTCCTGGTGAACCCCAAAGAAGGTTGATTGAAATTGGGGTGCTGCCGTTTCCAGCTGTTGGGTACCACTTCTTAACCAAACGAAGAGCCTGTGCGGTACGTGAAGCCTGAGTGCCTTGGTTGAAGGCGGCCATTCCGTTAACGCTTGCAGCGTGATCGTATTCTGGGTTACCAGGAAGGTTAATAACAGAACCGAGTACGACTGCATCAGGGTTAATTGGTGCAACCAACTTGCTGACGATGTCAGCGCGTGGGTATGCAAGCAAGAATGCCTTACGTAGATCAGCAGCCTTCTGGCCACCTGACCATGCGAATGGGCCGGTGTAGGTATCTGATCCGCTTGATGCAACGCGAAGCTCAATGTGCTCGAAAGCGAGTGAGCTTGTTGTCAAAACCTTAGCGGTCTTAATTGCCTTGAGCTGTGCAACTGCATCAGCTGTTGGTTGTCCTTGGTAGACATCTGCATCGCCGTTAGCAAGTGCTTGAGCTGAAGGTGAACCATCAGCAATACCTTGCTTGATTACCAATGTGTTGATGCCTGAAAGTGCAGGACCTGAGTTGTAGTTAGGGCTTGCTACCAAAGTGATTTGGTTGCTGTCGATTGACTTGACATGGTACGCACCGTTGTTAACGAGCAACAATGGGTTGGTTGAGCTATCAACAGTTGTGAAGTTGTAGCTGTTTGACCAGATCTTGCCAAGAGCTGTAAGAGTCTTGGTGTCCTTTGAGTTAACTGCGGTAACGAACTTAGCGTCAGCTGCCTTTGCATCTGCTGCTGAACCAAGTGCAGTCTTTCCATCAGCCAACTCAACGAGTGCGTGAACAGGCATTGGCTCAAGTCCTGGACCATTCAAAAGCCAGTCAGGAATCTTTGAGTCATACTTGAAAGTGATGCTCATGTTGTTGTTGCTAAGGACTGGAACGCCTGCAACGTGTGAATCGTAAACGCCACCGTAGTTAACGGAGTTGAATGCGCTTCCGGTTGAACCAGCTGGATCACCAAGGCCTGCAGCCTTTGAGTAATCAGAGCTTGTGGTTACATGCCAGAGGAGAAGATCGACGGCGGTGATTGGCGCACCATCTGACCAGACGCGTCCTGGAGCAATTGTGTATGTGACTTCAAAGTCATTTGCAAGGTTCTTTGTAACCTTCCAAGTTGCGAGCTTTGGATTAGGGACGATGTTTAGCTTGTCGTCATAGTAAAACATTGGGAAACCTGTGAGGTACTGAACGTCACCGTTGATAACAATGTTTGTATCAGGTGTGATGTTGTTGTACGAAGTAAAGGTGTTGCTCTCAATTGCGACGACGGTGCTACGAGTATCAGCATGCGCTGGCACTGCAACAAAGCCGATAAGCGCAACTGACGCCGCAGAAACTGCTGCGACGAGAGAACGCGTCTTAAGGCGTGCTTTCATGTTTTCTCCTTAATAGGTGAGCCTGCAGGTTTCGCCGAGTTTTTGGCTACGGCAATACCAGCCTGCACGAGGGGTACCAAGTGGGGTCATCTTGCCCTATTTGTCGGGTTCTTATCAATAGAGTAGGGGCATGACCTACGGCACCCCCCAGAGCGAGCGCTTCGCCTTTGCCCCTGGGACGCAATTACCAGAGAAATTGGGGCGCACCGGGGTAATTACTACCCCCCACGGCCAGATCGCCACCCCCGCCTTTATCCCAGTAGGCACCAAGGCGACGGTCAAAGGAGTTCTCCCCGAGAGCATGAAGGGCCTTGAGGCGCAGGCTCTGCTCTCCAATGCGTACCACCTCTACCTCCAACCCGGGCCAGAGATCGTTGATGAGGCTGGAGGTTTGGGGGCCTTTATGAACTGGCCAGGGCCTACTTTTACCGATTCTGGCGGTTTTCAGGTCCTCTCCCTCGGCGTGGGCTTTAAAAAGGTCATCGCTATGGATACCGAGACTTTCCGCTCCGATGAGGTAATTGCAGATAATAAGGAGAGATTGGCTCATGTCGATGATGACGGGGTTACCTTTAAATCCCATCTCGATGGATCTATGCACAGATTTACCCCAGAAGTCTCTATGCGCGTGCAGCATCAACTAGGCGCTGACATCATCTTCGCCTTCGATGAGTGCACGACCCTGCACAACACGCGTAGTTACCAAGAGCGTTCACTAGAGCGGACTCGGCTCTGGGCTAAGCGTTGTCTGGTTGAGCATGGCCGATTGACTCAAGAACGGAGCCATCGCCCTTATCAGGCCCTCTTTGGAGTCTTGCAGGGGGCTCAATACGAGGACCTCCGACGCAAGGGAGCTCAGGATCTTTCTGGACTCAATGAAGATGGGGTGAGCTTTGATGGATTTGGCTTAGGCGGGGCGCTGGATAAAGAGAACCTGGGCACCATTGTGAGTTGGATGTGCGAAGAGTTGCCGCATGACAAGCCCCGACATCTCTTAGGGATTGGTGAACCCGATGACCTATTTATTGGAGTCGAAAATGGCGCTGATACCTTCGATTGCGTGGCTCCGAGCCGTCAGGCAAGGACGAGTGCGGTCTTTACCGAAGATGGTCGAGTTAATTTAAGTAACTCTAAGTACCAAAGAGAGTTCTCCCCTATTGATCCGAATTGTGATTGCTACACCTGCGCCAACTACACCGCAGCCTATGTTGCACATCTATTTAGATCTAAGGAGATGGTCGCTGGAACTCTTGCAACGATTCACAATGAGAGATTTATTGTGCGCTTAGTTGATCGAATGCGCGCCAGTATTGAGAATGGTGACTTCTTTGAATTTAAGCGCGAGTTCTTAGGGCGCTTTTATGCAAATAATCCCAAGCGTCAAGCGACTTGAAATGAGCGCTTAGACAATCCCATCCAATAACCATCAATAGTGGTATCTGGAGCAACATCTGGTTGCGTAGCTGCACCCAAGGTAATAAAGATTGGTGCAAAGTGCTCAACAGTGGGGTGTGCGTAGGGCATTCCAGGTGCGAGCGCTTTGTAATTCATCAGCTCATCTACCGCACCGCGACTTAGAACTTCTTGTGCCCAGAGATCAAACTCCACACTCCAGCCCGGTGGAGTTGCATCGATACTGAAATCACGAAGGAATGGAAGTCCATGGGTCATAAATCCACTTCCAATAATTAAGACACCCTCTTCGCGAAGCGGCGCCAATTGCTGACCGATCTTAAAAAGTTTCTCTGGATCGTGAGTAGGAATCGACATCTGCAGAACAGGAATATCCGCTTCTGGAAACATTTTTAGTAGTGGTACATACGCCCCATGATCAAGTCCGCGATTAGGTTGCTCTGCAACGCTCTCATTCATTAGCGCCTTAATACGCGCCGCTAACTCTGGAGCTCCTGGAGCGCGGTACTGAAGGTTGTAGTACTTAGGAGCAAATCCACCGAAATCATAAATCAGTGGAGTCATGCCACTTGTTGAGCCCACTGTTAATGGGGCTGACTCCCAGTGCGCACTTACAACCAAGATGGCTTTTGGACGCGCCATCTCATTGCCCCATGTAGCTAATTGGGAACTCCATAGCGGGTCATCCAAGAGAGGCGGAGCGCCATGTCCGATGTAGAGAGCAGGAGTAAGAGTCATAGCAAAATAATAACAGATAGTTGAATATTCAACTATCTTTCTATTTGCTGGTGCGAGCTATTCGCGCCCGAGCTACCTCTTGGCTAGGTGACTCTTTACCAAGTGCCATTCCCAATAATTTCAGAAGAACCCCGCATAGAGGGCGCCAGAGCGGATTGACCTGATTGAGCCCCAAGATCTTGCGTTGTTCGGGCGAGAGCGTCCAGATAGCGGTCTTGGCAAGCACAATGTAGAAAGCCAGCGCTGGGATTCCAAGTGGTGGCTTCAAGATAAATTTCACGACCTCCTTGGTGGCAGCGCTCGGTGCAAGATCGTGTTCTAAGAACTCATCCATCGTGGCCTGCAGCTCTGCAACAGATTGCGGCGCACTTTCTAAGCCCAGACCAATGGCGCTCTTGCTCCACTCTTTTACATAAGCATCTGCGCCTAAATCAATGGGATATCCAAATGCTTGATGGGCGCGTAAGAATGAATCTGTAAATGCGCAGTGAACCCATAACAAATATCGTGGATCTGCGGCGCGGTAGGACTTAACTTCCCCACTCTTACTTTCAAACTCACCTTGCACATGTCCGTGCATAGCATTTACGCGAGCCGCCTCTTTTGCGATCGCCTCTGTCGAGCCAAATGTGGTGATGGTTAGCCAGCGTGATGTTCCGGCTAGACGGCCCAACGGATCACTCTCATAACGCGAATGTTGGCTTACTCCGGTGAGTGCTGCGGGGTGCGTTGCTTGCAAAAGCAGAGCACGAATTCCACCCACCAATGTTGCAACAGTGCCATGCACCTGCCAGACGGCGCTGCCAGGCCCAAAGAGCCCAACACCTTCGCCATGCTCAATTAATTTAACCCAGTCAGGTCTTCCATCAGGAGAACCAGAAACTATCTCGCGAAACTTATTTGCAACTCTCTCTTTCATTTCACTCTACCTCTACAACTACTCCCCTATCGCCTCTCGCAATTGATTGGCGTGATCGATCGGATGGCTGCTGTAAACGCTCAACCAATCTTTCAGAGTGAAATTTCCGCGCTCGCTATGAATGGCGAATTTCTCTAGATCAGATTCGCATATGTTTGTCAGAATCTCATGCGATGAGGCGCGTGAAGCTTTATAAAGCGCAAAGGAGTTTTCAATGGGAAGGGTGCGGTATCCAAGGGCTGCACACTCTGACCAAGCATTTTCGTCATACCCAAGAATCTGAGTTCCAGGTTCTGCCAAGATCCGGCGCAGACGCGCAGCAGATTGCGATTCGCTATCGGCCATGTGGTGAATTATTTGGCGTGGGGTCCATCCTGCATGATCTGCCTTATCAAGATTCTCTTCGGTGACTAAAGCAACAGCAGAAATAAATTCTTGCGTAGCATCAAAGTAAGTTTGGGCATAATCTTTTAAGGTCATGCCCAAACTCTACCGAGATTAGAGATTTTCCTCCTGATAATAATTTTTCCAAACCAAGCGATGAATCTTGATCTTGTAAGGAAGTGAACGAACTCCTGGAATCAAAGGCATGATGATTAATCCGAGTGAGAGCCCACCCATAATCAACATGATCCAGGCATCTGCATTCGCACCAAATGGGTGATTATCTCCATTGTTAAATGGAGGAATCTGATACCAGAATGAGTAGAGCCAGAGCCAAGCTTGACCTGGGTAACGTCCGGTCTCATTCATCATTCCCCATGTGGAACCCTGCAAGTTAGATGCCGTGCTTTGATCATTGAAATAACTTCCATCACCCAAGAACAAGGTCTGCTTGGTGTAATCACTCTGGAAGTAATTTCCTTGGCTCAAGAGCGCACCATCAAGTGAACCTGCTTGTGCCATTGTTAGTAACCCACCAGCAAGTGCTGGAACAGGTCCGTAGTCACCAGCGGGTACCTTTGAGGCATCCTGATTGGCTTTGGTAAGAGCGGTGTCATAGTTCGTCGCCCAGGTTCCTTGTTGCTTAGAATCCGCGGCCTGCCATTGCTTTAAAGCATCAGCTACTGGTGTTGCATTTGCAACGGTTGTAAGCGGCGTTATGACAAAATCATTGACGGTATCAACGGGATGGGTAACGCCCATTAATTTCGCAAGATGCAATGGCCCAAGGTTTACGCCATCGGATGCGGTGTTATATGGAGCGCCGTAACCGGCAGTTCCACTCGTACCCGCAAGCTCTTGAACAGAGGTGGCGTAGAAATCAGCAGGCGCAGCAGTTGCCCACTCTTTGAATGTGATCTGCTTGTCATCTGGTGAACCAAATAATGTTGAAAGCGCTGCGGCAAGTATCGCAATGATGACAACTGCAATGACGCCCTCTTTGATTAAGTCATAACGCCGAGTGCGTCCGCCCCAAGGAGCGGCTTCGAGTTCAGTGCGACGATCGCTCACTTTCTCTCCCCCAATTCCTTATTAAATGCATCGATTGGCGGTACCACGCCTTTTGCTCGTACAAGCAGGACGTGAATCAGTGTTATGACTCCGATGATCACTGGAAGGAATGCGACGTGAAGCAAGATCATCTGACCAAAGTTTGTAACATTGAACTTTGAGCCGATACCTACTGAGTTAAATCCATCCTTCGCCTCATATGAAATCCATTGCGAGTCGAAGTTGGTCTGAATCAGATAACCCGTAAATGCGGTTGCAATAGATCCAACGAATGCAAGAGCTCCGGTAATCCAGGTCATCATGCGTCGGCCGCGCCATGCCGCCATCCAGAACTTGCCCCATAGGTGGACGACCATGAAGATAAAGAAGAATTGAACAGCCCAGAAGTGCATGCTGTTAACGAAATGTCCCACGCTGGAATAGTGATACCAACTAGCACCCTCAAAGGAGAGCCAGAGGCCAGAGGCGAGGATCACTCCGAGTGAGGCTAAGGTCGCAACTCCAAAGAGGTAGATCCAAGAGGCCACATAGGCGGGTTGAGTATCTGGAAGGAGTTTTTCGACCGGCAGATTCTTCTGCCAACTCTTGCGGAGTTTGGTAGTCCACATCTCTTTTTCAATACTTGAACTCATTTCTGCCCCTTTCCTTTCTTATTGCCGGGAAATGGGAGAACCAGGGCCAGTCCGAAAACCAGCAACATCGAGAGAACTACGACTAGGTTCGTGATTGACATTTGGAACCAGCCGATATGTATATACACAGCCTTGAGGTTCATGAAGTGGTGGAAGATGCCCATGGAAGAAAGGTATGTGTTCGCTACTGGAAAAAGTAGGTTCTAGACCTTTTGTTTTGGCGCAATGAGAGGACTGAGTGCCAACACTCCTGCTAGAGTCATATCTAAGCGAACTTTGAGACCTGGAGCGTGCATGACTGATATAACGATTATGCAGCGGGAGCTCACCCCATTTGAGCACTTGGTGCTTGATCTGCTCTGTAAAGGAAAATCTAACGCGGCTATTGCACACGAGACCGCGCATACTGAGAAGGTAATTGAGAACACCGTATCGCGATCTGCTCGAGTATTTGGGATCACATCAGACGGAGACACCAATGTTCGCGTTCTCCTGGCTCTTGCCTACCGAACCCATTTTGGTGATGCTGCATTTGAATCTTTCGGACTCCCCTGCCAGCACCTACAACCAGGCGCCGACGGCAGAATGTACTGCGCTCGTCATATCGAATAACTACACCCACAAAGAGAGCCCAACGCCATGAAAATCGCAGAAACAATTTTTATCGTCATTCACCTCTTGAGCATTGCAGGAATCGTCATTCTGTTGCTCACTCAGGGTGGCAAAGTAAATAAGGTAGTACCAAAAGGTTTAACCCATGCTGGACTTACAGCGCTCGTGGCTGGGCTGGCTCTTGTCGGGATTCGCGAAGCGCAACATCATCAGCATCCTGCGCAATATGCGGTTTATAACTACGGAACTATTGGAACCAAGTTAGTTGTGCTCGTAATTATTCTGGCTCTTGCATTTAAGCACTCTAAAGCCGAAACCATTTCTCGTGGCACTTGGGTAACACTGCTTGGTTTGACTGTTCTTAATATTGGTCTTGCAGGAACTCTTAAGTAGTTGCCAAAAGCTGCACTAATTATTCGACCACTTGAGGTCGGAGATAAAGAGATATGGCTCGAATTATGGGCTGGCTACTTAACATTCTATGAATCTATATTGAGCGCAGAACAAACAGAGCTGACATGGAAGCGGCTTCACGATTCAGAATTTAATCTCAATGGATTAGTGGCGGTCTCCAACGAAAAAGTGGTTGGTTTCGCACACTTCTTATTTAGGCCATCTAGTTGGGCCACAAACGATTATTGCTATTTAGAAGATTTATTTGTTGATGAAAATATTCGTGGGGCTGGCGCCGGGCGGTCACTCATCGACGCGGTGATAGTGGCCGCCCGTGCCAAGATGTCTGGGCGGGTTTACTGGACAACTAAAGAGAGCAATACACGAGCCCGCGTCTTGTATGACTCGTATTCGCCGGCCTCTGAATTTGTCCAGTATCGCCTGCCACAAACTTATTGAGTTGTACTTTCCCTACTCTTATTAGGCTTGTTCTCCAACTTTGCGTGCATGCAAGAAGCCAAGCAGCGCTAAGAGCAAGAAGAGAATTCCACCAAGATATGCAACGAGTGATGCATACATTGCAATCTGGCCGATCTGCCAGAAGGCATATCCGTAGAGCAACAATCCGCGAAGTGTTGAACCACGGAAGAGAAGTTGTACTTGGTTAGCAAGAGCCGCATTTGATGGATCTGCTTGAGCAGCGGCGCTAACCTCTGAGTAGGTCTTACCTCCAGCGATCTCCTTGAGGTGTACGGCGATGAAGTGGTCTGCATAGACCTGAGCTTGACGACCATTGAGCATCTTCTGGCCGGCATACTTTGCAACCATAGCTTGGTCAGCAGCTGGCAAACTTGTGATCGCACCGCTACCTGCAGCTGGGAAGGTGACATTTTGTTCTAGGAGCTGGGTCTTGACCTGGTTATTGGTGAAGGAATAACCCCACGTCATCAAGCCACCGGCTAAGAGAAGAACTACTGCTAGCAGTAGACCTGTGGTGCTAGCAACTTTATCTACAAATTTTCTGTTCACTAAACTTTCCTTTCGTCGATGTAAGGAAGGTGTCAAAAC
>Ga0208506_1000370_pt1 | contig 14988 bp, 12 predicted proteins | sample CryBogCBH29Jul08_FD_184616 | JGI IMG/M metagenome (GOLD analysis project Ga0208506, IMG submission 184616) | Freshwater microbial communities from Crystal Bog, Wisconsin, USA - CBH29Jul08 (SPAdes) | ecosystem: Environmental > Aquatic > Freshwater > Lake | place: Crystal Bog, Wisconsin, USA... | reverse complement strand
CTATAAACACTTCTTTATTTTTGGATTTTATTTCCAATTTAAATATACATGTTTTTTGCTTATTGAAAATTTCTGTTGATGAGATAATCCTCTCGGGATCATCAGTATAGAATAGAACCTTTACAAGCCCTCTGATCCCGTGTGGGGATAAGATTTTTGCTATGCATATATTTTGCTCTCTACTCATCACCTGTATTTGAAACTAAGCTTCTGTTTTTTCCAGCTCGCTATTTCTTTTTAGGATTAATTCAGTTTCAGCTATAATGTTGGAGAGTCGCGCATTGTTAGTTTTTGCAGATCTACACGCATAGACCTCTTCACGCAATATCAGATTGCCATTTCTGGATAGATAATCCATAGGGGTTTTACCCATATTATTTTTTATCTGTACAGTATTATGTGCATTCGTATCACGAGAAAGTATTAAAGCGCCAAGTCTTGTGTATGTTTTTGTCGCAAGCTTGTTTGTTTTTGCTTTTTGTGCAACAAAGTTGATGAGAGTATTTCCTCTCCTGTCTTGTATATCAAGAATGGCTCCTTTTGCAATAATCTTCATTGCTGTATCCATTACTGTTTCGTGAGATATTTCATGCAATAAAAAATAATCAACATTTTTTATTAGCTGATGCATAGGTGCTAGACCTTCGCGATTATGTGCATTCAGGTCTGCTCCATTTTCTATAAGCAAATCAATTGCTTGAAAATTTGCAGTGCTAATAGCTAAATCAAGGGGTGTACTGATATCAGAGTTTTTTTTGTTAATATTCTCCGGATGTTCCAATATAGATTTTTTTAGTGCATCTATATCTCTAGCAAGCACTGCTGCATGCAATTCTGTGTCAAGATATTCATCTTTAAATTGTGTTGATCTTCGCTTTCTCATAACGGTTACTATTCTATATAATCTTATTTTGTCGAAGAAGCGTACATAAGTTCCTAACAAAATTCAAATAGATAATATAAAACAATGATTTTTTTTCACTAAAATAGCTGTCTAGCTTTAAAAGCTGTGCTAATTGTCACTTCATCTAAGTAATCTAGCTCTCCTCCTATAGGAATGCCATGTGCAAAACGAGTGATTTTAACATTGTGATTTTTTAGCTTCTCGGTAATAAAGAATGCGGTGGTTTGACCTTCAATAGTTGCATTTGTAGCAATAATCAATTCTTCTGTACCCTCCTTATCTATTCTTTCTATAAGTTTGTTTATGCTGAGTTCGTTAGGACCTTGGTTGCTTGTTGAAGATAATGTCCCACCCAGTACGTGATATAAGCCTTTAAAGAACTTGGCATTTTCTAACGCCCATAGATCTATGATTGATTCAACAACGCAAATTATCTTTCTGTCTCTTTTTGAATCAGAGCATATAGAGCAAATTTCTGTCTCATCAATATTGTTGCAAATTTGACATTTTTTGATTGCCGTTACGGCGTCGAATAAGGCTTCGGCCATAGGAGCCATCAATCGGTCAGTGTTTTTTATTAAGTGAAGAACTATACGTTTTGCAGTTCTATTGCCGATCCCTGGTAGTTTAGAGAAAGTATAGACTAATCTTTCTATTTTTTTGTGTGACATATTAAAACATGTTCTTCAAACCGCCCGGCATTCCACCCATAATTCCAGATAAAGAACCCTCGGTATCTTCATCTAGTTTTTTCTTCGCATCGTTGAATGAAGCAATTAGTAAATCTTCTAGCATCTGTACGTCTTCTTTATCAATAATAGACGGGTCAATTTTAACCGATTTTAAGAGGCCCTTGCCCGAGATAGTGATCTCGACAACTCCACCTCCAGCAGAGCCATTATATTCCTTTTTCTCCTGCTCCGCCTGCATTGCTGCCACTTTTTGTTGCATAGCTTGAGCTTGTTTCATAATTTGATTTATATTGACCATATTACTACCTAGTTAGTGGTTGCTTTTGATATTTTAGTGATTTTGGAGCCAGGGAAATTATTATACACAGCCTGAACAATATCGTTACTATTTATTATATCAAGTTCCTGCTCTTGTAGTGTTTTCTCAACTTTAGCCGGATTATCTTGATTCAAAAGGACAATTTTCCATTTATCGCCAGTCCATTTATTAAGTAGATTCGATACGTCATGTACAAAATTGCTTGAAAGATGTTTTGTCGATTTTGCTTCTATTGTGCCATGTTTGTAATTAATAATTTGAATATTTTCTGTTAATTGTTTGTATAATAGAAGTTCTTTTTCTCTATAGAATAAATCAACCATCATCTGGAATGAGTCTAAGTTTTTTGTTGCGTTAGGAGTGGCAATAGCAGGTTTTGTTAGGGCGTTTCTCATAACAGAATCTAGAGAGGGTAGTTTAGATAAATAACATGCTCTTATTATTACCATTTCAAGCACACTTAATGGATAGCTAGAATTTTTTAACTCTGAGGATCCATTGAATAAAAGCTTCCAGATGTTTGTAATAGAAAGTATGTCTGTTCTCGATTTGATTTGTTGTAATAATGGTTTTTCGTATTCAAAAACTTCTCCTTTCTCTGTGAAGCCTTTGATTATTATGGATTTGCTTATCTTATTGCATATTTGAAGAAGCTCTTCAATGACTAGGTTGAGCTCTATTCCTTCGTGATATAAATCTTGTGCGATTTTCAAAGAAGCTTCGCTATTACCAGAGATAATATTTTCTATCAGGCTATATAATGACTCTGCTTTTGGTGCCCCAAGTACTTCGCTTACTAATAAGGCTGATATTGCTTCTGTGGGTTCCTTATATAGGTTCATAGTTTCTAGCAGAGACAAGCTATCTCTTACAGAACCTTCGCTAAACTTTGCAATGAGGTCTATTCCTTCTTTTGTGTATTTTATATTTTCTTTTTTAGATATTTCTTCGATATGATTTGCAATATCAGGAAATGAAAGTCTTAGTAGATCGAACCTTTGGCATCTAGATATTACAGTTGCAGGAATTTTCTGTATTTCAGTTGTAGCAAAAATAAATAATACATTTTCCGGTGGCTCTTCTAAGGTTTTGAGCAAGGCATTGAATGCGCTGTTAGAAAGCATGTGCATTTCGTCTATGATATATACTTTATATGTTCCTAGTAGCGGTTTATATTTTGCATTCTCTATCAATTCCCTGATATCGTTGACTCCAGTTTTGCTGGCTGCATCGATTTCAATGATATCTGGATGAGAAAAACTATTGATGGAAACACAATTTTTGCATTCTTCGCAGGGCACTGGTACGTTATCGACGTTTTTTAGATTAGTACAATTAATGGTTTTTGCGATTATTCTAGCGGTTGTAGTTTTGCCTATACCTCTAATTCCAGTTAACATATAAGCATTAGCGAGTTTAGAGGAATTAATAGCCGTTCCAAGTATTCTCACAAGTACATTTTGCCCTTTTAGCTCTGTAAAGTTTTTTGGTCTATATTTTGTGGCAAGTGGTTGGTTCAGCATTATTTAGTTTGTTATTTTTTAAGTTTGTCAATTTAAGTGGAAGTTAGTATACTTCGGCTACAAAGTTTTGCTATAAAAATTTGATATTTTATTTAAAATGGATAAACCAGATACTCTGAATTTAGAGCCCACAAAACTGAATCCGAACCAAGCAGAGGTTGAGCTGGCTTATCTTGTGAAGGCTATTAATAAGTATAATCATGCCTATTATATAGATGATAATCCTATTGTAACAGATGCCGAGTATGACTCATTATTTTCTAGAATGCAGACAATTGAATCTATCTTTCCAGAGCTGAAGCGCTCTGATTCGCCATCAGATTCTGTTGGTGCAGAGCTTGGTAGTGAAGCAAAAAAGATAAAGCATTATGTGCCAATGTTATCTTTAATGAATTGCTTCAACATGGAAGAGTTGGATGAGTTCGTTGTACGAGTGAATCGCTTTCTTGGTAATGATTTGGGAGACAGAGTAACATTTACCTGTGAGCCAAAGATAGATGGCGTTTCTTTTAATTTATTCTATCTTAATGGACAGTTGCAACATGCCGCAACTAGGGGCAATGGATATGAGGGTGAAGATGTCACAGAAAATATCAAGCATATTAAAGGTATCCCAATAAAAATTGAGACAAATTTAGAAAAATTAGAGGTTAGAGGAGAAATTTTCATCACTAAAGAGAATTTTGAACGTATTAATAAAGCTAGAGCGGCAGAGGGATTGCCATTATTTGCAAATCCTAGAAATGCAGCTGCGGGTTCTTTAAGGCAGCTTGATCCACTTGTAACCGCTTCACGGGAGTTATGTTATTTTGCTTATGGTGTAGGAATTCAGAGCGAGGAATTTGTTTCTACACAGTCTGATCTACTAGCAGCGCTTCGAAAGTTTGGGTTTTGCGTGAATGATTTGACGTTAAAGAGCTCATCTTTAGATGATATAAAGAAATTTTATAATGATATTTACGAGAATAGAAGCGGTATTCCCTATGATATAGATGGGGTGGTTTACAAAGTTGATGATTTTGATCTCCAAAAAAGATTGGGTTTTGTTGCTAGAGCGCCTCGATTTGCTATTGCACATAAATTTCCTGCAGAAAAAGCTAAAACTGTTCTTTTAGATATTACAGTGCAAGTAGGTCGCACAGGAGCTGCAACGCCAGTGGCAGAGCTTGCGCCAATTAATATCGGAGGAGTCCTAGTTAAGAGGGCAAGCTTGCATAATTATGGTGAGATTTCTAGAAAGGATATAAGGGTTGGGGATACCGTAATAGTAGAGAGATCGGGCGATGTGATACCGTATATTGTTGAGGTGGATAAAAGCTTAAGGCCTAGTGATTCAAAGTCATACGAATTTCCAGAGGAATGTCCTGTTTGTGGTTCTATATTACAAAAAGACCTTGAAGAGGCTGTGTTTAGATGTACTGGTGGTATGAAATGTGAGGCCCAGATTTTACAAAAGTTAGAGCATTTCGTTTCGAAATATGCCTTTAACATTGATGGGCTTGGTGGTAAGCAAATACATTTCCTCTATCAAAATCATTATATTCGTACACCTGTAGATATATTTAACCTTGATAGTTCTTTGTTATCTGAGTGTCCAGGTTGGGGAAAAAAATCTGTGTCTAATCTTTATGCTGCAATAGAAAAATCGCGCTCCATTACAATGGAACGCTTTATTTATGCTTTAGGAATTCGTCATGTAGGCGAGGTGACTGCTGGTATGGTTGCTGCGCAATATGGTAATTTTAATTCTTTTTATAGAGATATGAAGCTGCTCGCCCATAATGATTCCTCTGTGATGTCAAAGCTTCTATCAAATAATGGAATAGGCGGTGTTGTCATAGATTCTTTAGCTCTTTTTTTCTCGGAAGAATATAATTGTGAGATTGTAGAAAAGTTAATAAAAATAGTTCATATAGAAAATTATCGTGAGGTTTATAATGAATCTGCTTTTAGTGGTAAAAAAATAGTATTTACTGGTTCTTTGGCAACGATGACGCGTGATGAAGCTAAAGAAAAAGCTAAGATAATGGGTATGCATGTTTTGTCAGCAGTTTCCGCAAATACTGATTATGTTGTTGTAGGTCAAGATGCTGGAAATAAGCTAAAAAAAGCACAAGAACTTGGCGTGAAAACTCTTACAGAAGAAGAGTGGAAAACTTTATCCGAATCAACATGAAAGCAATTAATGAGTTAAAAAAAATATTTCCTGATTTTGGTATAGATTTCTACCTAGTGCCATCTCAAGATGAGTTTCTTGGTGAGTATACTACTGAGCATAGTAATAGAATAAAATATATTACAGGCTTTAGTGGCTCTAATGGTATGGCTGTTTTTAGCGCTACAGATCAGGATTGTTTTTTTACTGATGGTAGGTATTTGATTCAGGCTAGATCAGAGCTTCTTGGTGATTTCGAAATTATTGATATATCCAATCTAAGTGATTGGATCATTGCAAAATGTAAAGATGGCAAAAAAATTGGGATAGATCCGAATTTACATTCTATTCTAGAAACAGAAAATCTATTAAAAAAAGGCCTCTTAGTATTCATTGAGCAAAATTTGGTCGATTTAGTTTGGATAGATAGGCCATCGAGAGAGTATTCTCATATATTTCTTCATCCTTTAGACTATTCTGGCCAAGATATAAAGGATAAAAAGGAATCAGTGGTAGAAAGAATTAAGCAGAATGGTTTGGATGCTATCATTATTTCTGATCCGCATTCTCTGTGCTGGCTATTAAACATTAGAGGCAGGGATTTAGAGAATACTCCTATAATTCTTTCTAGGGCAATCTTGTATAGAGAAGGTTTAATAGATTTATTCTCATCAAATCCACTGGATAGCAAAGTGCAGGAATATTTTTCTGCAAATAATATCAGGGTTTTCAAAGAAGAGGAGTTTGATAGTAGTTTGCAGAGATTATCAAACCAAAAGATTGGAATAAATCCAAAATCTCCATATAGCATAAAATTAAAATTACAAAATGCTATTCTAGTAGATGAGTATTGTGAGCAGCTAAGAGCCATCAAGAATTATACGGAAATAAAAGGCGCCATATCTGCTCACTTAAAGGACGGCAGAGCTGTTTCCGGGTTAATTGAATGGATACGCACAACTCAGAACTTGACTGAACTAGATGTTTCTGCAAAAGCTCAGGCTCTAAGGTCTGAGGAGAAAAATTTTGTATGTCCTAGTTTCCCAACGATAGCAGGGTTTAAAGGTAACGGAGCAATAATTCATTACAGGCCTGCAGAATCTACAAACTTGGAAATAAAAAAAGATGGAATTCTGCTCATTGATTCTGGTGGTCAATATCTAGAAGGAACCACTGATATAACAAGGACCATAGCAATTGGCACGCCAACTGAGGAGCAGATACATAATTTTACTTTGGTTTTAAAAGGAGCTATTCGGCTAATGACTGCAAAGTTTAAACATGGTACTAGTGGAGCAGAGTTAGATGCTCTTGCAAGGCAGGATCTATTGCAAGAAGGAAAGAACTATGTCCATGGCACAGGTCATGGGGTTGGAAGCTTTTTATCTGTGCATGAATATCCTAGATCTATCGCCTCGGCAATTCTTGAGCCTGGTATGATTGTGTCTGTAGAGCCTGGTTTTTACAAGGAGGGTGAATATGGAATAAGGATTGAGAATTTAGTGCTGGTCGAGAGAGCCCAGGATCCCGAGATGCTAGAGTTTCGTTTGCTTACTCTTGTGCCTATAGATGAGCGTCTCGTTGATTTCTCGATTCTGACAGAAGAGGAGAGGGCTTGGCTGGAGCGGTATAATAGGAGTTGTCAGAAAGTCTGTTGATTTAAAGCAGAATGCTCGTCGTCATCTTCTAGTATATTCCGATATACTAGAAGAGCGGTTTTGTAGTATAACGCATTATACTAGTACAGAGATTAGAGTCCGGCATTGATTCAATCGAATTCTTGTATAATGTGATTCATTTGGTATTTTTTATGTTGGTTTGTTCTGTGATGTGTTATGTGCTATTAGCGCTTTTTTCATAAGATGGGTTAGTATCGCTGTGTCTTATAAAATATATGACTATCTAAATAATCCGATAAGTAGCCTGCCTGGTGTGGGTGATAAGGCTAGAGAGGCCCTGCATCGCTTGGGATGTTTTACATTCCTTGACCTTTTGTCTCACTTGCCTAGCAAGGTGGTATTTAGATCTGTTTGCGCAAACCCAGATAAGGTTGAAAGTAATTCTGAGCAAATTTTATCGCTAAAATTTCTGGAGATTTCTACAAATACACGAGGTAAAGTCAAAAAAGTTTACTGTGATTCAAGTGGGATACCGGTTGAACTGGTTTATTTTAATTATTTTCCTTATCATTTTTTTAGTAATAAGAAATACGGTGACAATGTTGTTGTTCTTGGTTCTGTGAAGAATATAAATGGTGTTATTCAAATCGCCCATCCGCTAATTTACAAGACAATAGAAGAAATACCTAAAATTTCTGTAGTATATCCACTCACTTACGCGATGACTTCTTCTTTGATCCATAAATTAGTAAATATTATTCTAATGAATTTAAAAAAATTCTCTGTGCCAGAATGGATTAGTGCAGAGCGATCTAGTTCATGGCCAAGTTTTATTAAAGCATTTGATTCGATACATAACCCTACTTGTCTTGAAGATATATATCCTACGTCAAAATATAGGAGAAGACTTGCTTTTGATGACCTTGTTGCAAGTACACTCGCTGGGTCAATAGCAAGAATGGAGAGAGATAAAAACTGCGGCATCGGATGCAGTTTTGTTGGGGATCTAAAAAGACAGATACTAGAAAAGTTACAATTTACACTAACAGAAGGACAAGTCTCTGCTTTGATTGATATAGAAGCAGACCAAAAATCTGAGCATAGAATGATGCGATTGCTGCAAGGCGATGTTGGTAGTGGTAAAACATTGGTTGCATTATGCGCTATATTAAATGTCATTGAGGGTGGTCATCAGGCCGTGTTAATGGCGCCGACTGATATTCTGGCCAATCAACATTTCAATTGGATATCTGGTTTAGGTATTAAAGTTGATTTGCTAACGGGTAAAATCACTGGAAAAAACAGAAAAAGAATTTTGGATGATTTACGCCATGGCCAGACCAAAATTTTAATAGGTACTCATGCTATTTTTCAAGATAATGTTGAGTTTCAGGATCTGAGGCTAGTAGTGATTGATGAGCAGCAAAGATTCGGTGTCCAGCAGAGAATGGCGCTGATGAATAAAGGCAAAGATACAGATGTGCTAGTGATGAGTGCTACTCCAATTCCACGTACTTTATCTCTTACTATCTACGGCGATATGGATATCTCAATTATTTCCGATAAGCCAAAGGGAAGAATGCCTATCATTACATATGCACTTCAAGAAGGAAAAGTAGCAAGTGTGATTGAAATGATTAAAAATAAGCTATCTAACAGAGATAGAGTTTACTGGATCTGTCCATTGATTGAAGGTGACCCGGAAGGGGATAGTAAAGCAGTAGAAAATAGGTTTCTATATCTTAAGAAGATTTTTGCTGAAGAGGTTGGTGTTTTACATGGAAAACTACCACAGGAACAGAAAGATTTTATTATGAATGAATTTGCTATTGGAAAGATTTCGATTTTAGTTTCTACCACTGTAGTTGAGGTTGGGGTTGATGTACCAGAAGCGACTTTGCTCATTATAGAATCGCCTGATAGATTTGGCCTGGCTCAATTACACCAATTACGCGGCAGGGTAGGGAGGGGCTCGAAACAATCCGAGTGCGTATTGCTTTATTCGCCAGATAGTTTGACTAATTCTGCTGTAGAAAAGATAAAGATAATGAAAAACTCAAATGATGGATTTTATATAGCAGAACAAGATCTAAAATTAAGGGGGGCCGGTAGTGTTTTGGGGAGTAAGCAAAGTGGCCTGCCTGATTTTAAGTTAGCTGATTTAGAATTCCATCATGATTTGTTATTTGAAGCTAGTAAATATGCTAAAGAGATGTTGGCCAATGCTAACAATCCTGAGATTCAAGAGAAGATCGATTTTCTCTTGAACATCTTTGGATATAGGAAGAATTTTAATCTCTTAGATGCTGGGTAAAAGAATGGTGATCGATAAAACCCTTCTCTATCGATCATGAAATGGAACTGGGAGCAGAAAACTTGGCCTAAATTTACATATAATATTGAACGCATAGTTGGGTGTGAAAACAAATATGCCAGTTATGATATAAGTTCTAATTAATCATGAACATGAAGCTTTGCTAGTTTATTCACCGCGTCGCTTGATAGTTTCTTTTTGAGTTCCTCCTCTGCATCTAGAGCTTGTTTTGCCCCATTGGAGAGTTTGTAGTAGTTTTCCTGGGCCTTTTTGCTCACGACCATCATGAATTCGTTATAGTCTCTGACTTCTCTAAATACAGATTCCGGCCAATTAGAAATTTGGTTTTGTAGATCTTGGATTATTTTCTTATCTGATTCTGCAAGTCCATCTATAATTTGTTGTAGTTCGCTATCTGAAACTTCTTGATAATCAATTTTTTGCTGAGTTTTCTTTTCTGTTTTGTCTTTCTTCTTTTTGTTTTGTATAGGGATTGGTTCTTGTTTTTTTAAATTTGGGGTTGATGGCTTTAATGGTATAGTTCCTGTTTCGTTACCTTTTTCTATCTGCGCGATAATGGCGGCATTATGCGGCGCGGGCGCCTGTGGTGGTGTTGGCGGTAATGGTTGAGGCATGTTTTCTCCATATGCTGATAAAACAATGGTAAAAATTGCAAAACCCTTTATAATGCCCAAGGCGACCTTATACATACTGATTTCTCACATTTAGCTACATGGTAAGTTTAACCATGTTTTTAAGAGTGGTACAATATATATTAAGATTTTGAGTAGGATTATTTGATAAAAATGCTAAAAATTTACAAAAACACATCATCTAGGTTGGCCGCTATACAGCTTGTTTACTCTTTAGATACTAGCGGTGAGTTACGTGAGTTAGAGAATCTTGAGAGAAAACTGGAGCATTACAACGATGTTTCTTTCAAAGAAAATTATGGAATCGATGATAAAAAGCTCAGCAAGCAATTTGTTTTAAAATTAATAGAGGTGCTATCTTCTCAGATAGAGAAAGTTGATGGCATGATTATGGAAGGTCTGGATAAATCAGAGACTTTCAAGCATCTGAATGTGCTTATGTTATCGGTGCTGCGATGCGCAGTGGCCGAGCTAGTATATTTTGATACTCCGTATAAAATTGTAATAAAAGAATATATCAAAATTGCCTCGACTTTTTTCTCAGATTCTGAGATAAGTTTAGTTAATGGATTGTTAGATAAAATAGTTAAAGATAGAGGTGCGGCATGAAAATTTTATTGATATTATTTTTATTTATGGGCTCTGTCTCTGCTAATTCCGGCAAGTATCAGTCAGATTTTGCTTTGGTGAATAAGTCTTATAAAGGGGATGTGAATAGGAGTGTGAATTTGGCAAAATCAATAGAACGGTTTTTTCAAGGAAAAGAGAAGTTTTATGTAACTTTCCCAAAATCTGATGCACCAATATTTAAGGAAAAATTCGATCAAGCCATAAAAGATGGCGGTTTAAAGAAGAGGCCAGTATTCCTGTATGATGAAGACATTATAAGACAATGTGGTGTAAATGTTAAAAAAGCTATGGAAATGCCTGGCTCTCAAGAACAGCAAGTGATTAAAATGTGTTTTTCTAAAACTGGATTAGCTAAGGATTACGTAACTTTTGACTCTGATGTTTATTTTGTAAAAAATTTTGATAAGAGCATTTTTTATGACCCTGAAACAAAGATTTTGAGAACAGTAAGGATGTATAACTTGGATAAAGACCATCAAGTAGTATCTCAAATTCAAAAAATATCTGATAAAATGAATGTTGATATAGATAATACTGTTTTATACATTAATGGTTATGGTATTTGGAGCTCAGAAATATTAAAGAAACTTGAGATGCATATGAAAGCTAGAGGCTTATATGATTTTTATGACATAATAAAATATGAAGCTCTAGAGATGCAGTGGTATGGGATGTTTGTACAAGGAGTGATCCCTCAGGAATTTTATGGGATGCCTTCACAATATGCAATGCTTACTACTTTGGATAAAGTAAATCGTGAGGGAAGTATAAAGTTGTGGAATGATTTTAAGAACCACAGAAGATTAAAGAGGGTGCTGAAATCTATAAGAACAAATAAACCTTACATGATTATATGGAACTCAGAGCAATGTAAGAAACGCAATTGTGATTTTCTGACACTTGAAGAATATGCTTCCACTAAGGGTGTAGATATAATTTACGATTGACATCAAAACTTCACTCCGCTCGCAGCTCGCTTGGACGTTGCCTTAGTTAGAATGTCATGAGATATTCTGTAATTGCAGATGATTTGCGCGCTCGTGTCTTGTAAGCATTTTATACCGTGCAGTTTACTGCCACTCTTCAGTTTTTGTAGTATTACTCCTTTCCCTTTTTTCATCTCTGGTATCTGATCAACGGTGAAAACCAGGAGATTCTTATTAGTAGAGATCGTGGCGATTTTATCCGATGTGATTTCTAATACGATTTTTAAATTATCTTCAGGGCCAAAATTCATAACTTGTTTGCCAGTTTTGGTCTGAGCTGCTAGGTCATCAGAGCTAACGATGAAACCTTTGCCAAAGGAAGAAGCTAAGATGAATTTCTTACCAGGGCTGAATGGGATTAAATCAATAATATTGGCCTCTCCTATATCTACTAGGAGCTTGACAGGAGTGCCATCACCCTTTGTTTTTGGTATTTTATCGCACTGGATTGTAAATACTTTGCCGTTATCAGCGAATAACAGTAGCTTATCGATGGTTGTTGTATGCAGGGTAAACCTCTCTTTATCGCCATCTTTATATATGATAGATTTGGGTTCGTTATGACCTTTAGTAGATTTTAGCCAACCACGATTCGAACAAAATACAGTAATATTTTCCTTCTCCACAAAAGCTTCAACGAAATTTATTTCGGTAGTGATTGTAGAGTTAATGATTTCTGTTTTTCTTTTACCAAGAGGGGTGGATTTTCCATATTTGCGTTGTAGCTCGATGGTTTCATCTAGAATCATTTTCCATCTGAGATCTTTGTTTTCTATCAATGCTTTCAAATTCTTATGTTCTTCCTTTAGATCTGAATGTTCTCTTCTAATTTCCATCTCTTCGAGCTTCCTCAGAGAGCGTAACTTGAGATTTAATATCGACTCTACTTGTAAATCCGTGAGCTTAAACCTATCTATGAGAGTTTGCTTAGGATCATCTTCGTTTCTGATTATATTGATAACTTCATCGAGATTTAAGTATGCTATGAGAAAACCATCTAATATTTCTAACCTGTTTTCGACTTTATCAAATCTGAATTGTGCTCTGCGTAAGATTGTGGTTTGTCTGAACTCTAGAAACTCTTGCAGAACTTCTTTGATATTCATTACTTTTGGAATTGAATCGCCGCTTAGAACATTTAAATTCATCGCAAATTTAGTTTCGAATTCCGTTGTTTTGAAAATCGATTCCATTAGCATGTCAGGATCTACATCTCGGCTTTTTGGCTCCAGAATGATTCTGATATCTTCTGCGGATTCGTCTCTTATGTCGCTAAGTAATGGTAGTTTTTTATTTTTGAATAATTCAACTAACTTCTCGATTAATTTGGACTTAGAAACTTGGTAGGGGATTTCGGTAACTATAATTCTATATTGACCTCTGCCGAGTTCCTCTTTCTCCCATTTCGCCCTTATTCTAAAGGAGCCTCTCCCAGTGGAGTAGGATTTGATAATATCTTCATGAGTTTCTAAAATAATGCCGCCAGTTGGAAAGTCTGGGCCTTTGATGAATTCTGCTAAATCTTTTACTGAACAGTCTGGGTTTTGAATCAAATGGCTAACTGCTAGACACATCTCATCCATATTATGCGGTGGTATGTTTGTAGCCATTCCAACCGCTATCCCCTCTGAACCATTGACTAAAATATTAGGAAAGGCTGCTGGAAGAAGAACCGGTTCTCTATCTTGGGAGTCATATGTGTCTTTGAAATCAACGGTATTTTTTTCAATGTCTTTAATAAGTTCCATAGCAATAGGAGTGAGCCTTGATTCGGTATAACGCATTGCTGCTGCTGAATCACCATCTACAGAGCCAAAATTTCCTTGTCCATCTATTAGCGGATATCGAAGAGAGAAGTCCTGAGCAAGGCGAACTAATGTAGAATAAATCGCTGCATCTCCATGAGGGTGGAACTTACCTATTACATCGCCAACTATTCTAGCGCATTTCTTATACGCATTATCTGGGTCCAGTTTCAATAGATACATTGAATATAGAATTCTCCTGTGTACGGGCTTCAGACCATCGCGAACATCTGGAAGCGAGCGAGACATGATTGTGGATAGCGCGTAGCTTAAATACCGCTCCTCCAGGGCTTCAACGAAGTCCACCGTCTCTATTGTGTCTTTAGGTTCTTTTGTAGCCATCTAGTTGCGTTTTAAAATAAATTTCTTACTGCAATATGGGCATGTTGTCGAAGCCACCGGACCAATTCTAGTATCTATTTCTAGAAATATCCTCGGATGGTTTGCTTCTGACTTGTTGCCACCACATTCAACTTTTGTATCCATTACGTAAATTTCGTCGTAGTTCATAATAATTGAGATGATACTATGAATGGATTATATTATGTTCTGCAGTCTTTGTCACAAAAAGATCTGCTACTTCTTCTGGTTTCTTAAAATCTTTTGAGTCTTTCCCAGGGAAAGCACATAGTCTTAGAGGAGTAGATATAGGTCCTGTGTCTATTAAACTCACTTTAATTTTGCTGTTTTTTGTTTCCTCGGCATAAATTTGCACCAACTTTTCTAAGGCAGCCTTTGATACTGAGTATGCACCCCAATAGGCGTTGTTGAGCTCGCTCATATCACAAGAGCAAAAAACAGCTGAAGGATTCTCGGAACTTAGTAATAGTGGATGGAAATATTTTATTATCTGCCAGTTTGCTGTGAGATTTGTGTTCATAACATCATGCCAAATTTTTTCATCATATTGCTCTAGTGGCGTTATTTCACCAAGTATTGCAATAGTTGAAACCAAAATATCAATTTTACCAAAACGATCACTCAATTCTTGTGCCAAATGCTTGAGCTTATCAGTATCTTTTATATCTAGATGTACTATTGTGGTGCTAGATCCTTTTGCTTGCGCGTAGTCGTCTAGTTCCTCTAGAACGCCCATGTTCCTGCCGACAGAAATTATATGCGCGCCATGATCGATGTATTTTTTAGCTACTGCTTGCCCTAAACCACCAGTAGACCCAAAGATTATAGCTATTTTATTTTCGAATATCATGTGTTTTATCAGTAGGTCCCCCTCTAATTTCCCTGTATAACATGTAAAAATTTTTAATACAATAGTATTTTTTATACTCGTAAAAGCCAGGCGGCTCAAGGGATACGTGGCGTTTCCTGTAGAATTTTTAAAAAAATCTTGAAAAAAATATTGACGCTTGTAAGGAATGTAAAGGTGG
>Ga0208506_1000366_pt1 | contig 15088 bp, 13 predicted proteins | sample CryBogCBH29Jul08_FD_184616 | JGI IMG/M metagenome (GOLD analysis project Ga0208506, IMG submission 184616) | Freshwater microbial communities from Crystal Bog, Wisconsin, USA - CBH29Jul08 (SPAdes) | ecosystem: Environmental > Aquatic > Freshwater > Lake | place: Crystal Bog, Wisconsin, USA... | reverse complement strand
GTTTGAAACCCAGTGGTAGTTCCTGAGCATTTTCTTTTAGGTGATTTTTAAAGTCAAAGATATCAATCATCATATTCACCTTTTCTTCCTGTTCGTCTCGGGAAAGTCCATACAGGCCTGAAAAAAAATTAAGATTTTGCCTAACGCTCAAATGCCCGTAAAGAGAAAATTTTTGTGCCATATAACCAATTAAACTGCGCGCCTTTGAAGTAGAGGTTTTTAAATCTAGCCCCATAATTGATGCCGTACCTTCTGTAGGCTGTAACAATCCACACATCATTTTAAATGTTGTAGATTTTCCAGCCCCGTTTGGTCCGAGGAGTCCAAATATTTCTCCGCGCTTTATTGTGAAGCTATTATTTTGTACCGCCACGAAACTCCCAAAACGCTTTGTTAGTCCTTGAGCGCTAATTACTGGTTTTGTATCAAATGATTTTTCTTTCATGCGTTTAGCAAGTTCGGACTTGCCACCAGGACCTCCACCTAACAAATCAATAAAAGCATCTTCAAACGAAGGCTTTACTGAAACCCACTCAATATTTTCATCGGGTTTTATCTCATATAATTTCGATACATCTTTATTTTTTGCTGTAACTACCCTTATATTGCGTCCTTGTATTATACTATCAACAACTCCATCTATACTAAGTATTTTTGTTAGAACGCTGCGGCGTTTTTCTGATTCTAGACCCTGTATTTGCCATGTACGCCCCTCAACATTACTGAGCAAATCATTAGGATGTCCTTCGTATAATTTTTCTCCATTGCTAATTAAGATTACAGAATCACATTTCTCTGCTTCATCTAGATAAGAAGTTGACCAAACTACACCCATTCCTTCCTTTAAAAGATCTTGAACCATTTTCCAAAGTTCCCGTCTTGAGATGGGATCAACTCCTACTGTTGGTTCATCAAGTAAAAGTAATTTTGGGTCACCAATCAGAGCACAGGCAAGGCCTAGTTTTTGCTTCATCCCGCCTGATAGATTTCCTGCAAGACGCGATTGAAATGGCTTCAAAGTGGTAAATGTTAGTAATCGTTCAAATTTTTCTTCGTGTAGCTTGCGGCTAATATTCAAAAGTTCGGCGTAGAGTTTTAAATTTTCAATGACACTTAAATCCTCATATAATCCGAATTTCTGTGGCATATACCCAGTAATTTTGTGAATTGCACTAGATTCCGTTTTTGTATTATAGTTTAAAACGCTAATCTCACCTTCGTTAGGGTGCATTAATCCGGTAATAAGTCGAATTAGTGTTGTCTTTCCTGATCCATCTGGACCAACTAGCCCCGTTATTTTACCTGCGTGAATATTAGCAGAGACCTTATTTAATGCAGCATTTGCAGCTCCATTAAATCTCTTTACTACAGAAGTGATTTTAACCAATGGATTAGTTTCCATTATTCCTCTAGTCCGATTCAATATGGACAGTCACTGGCATACCTTGACGTAAGCCCTTATCCGGATTATCAATTATTACACGCAACCTGTAAACCAGATCTGTACGCAACTGAGTTGTCTCAACGTTTTTTGGAGTGAATTCTGCTTGTGGCGAAATAAAACCGACTTGCCCTTGATATTTTCCTCCGCTATCAGTGGTTATAGTAGCTTTTTTCCCATTATAAATATATCCTAAAGAGGGTTCGTCGATATAAGTACGAATCCATATAGGCCTATCTAATGCTAAGCTATAAACGGCTTGACCAGATTGAACTATCGCTCCTTTTTCTAGAACCCTCGTTAAGATAATCCCGTCAACTGGCGCTAAGATTTCAGTGTCCGAAAGGGCTATTTTTGCTCTCTTAATACGAGCTTTTGCAATTGCAATTAGTGCTTTAGCTTGATTCCTATTGGAAACAGCTTCGTCATATAGAGCCTTAGATACTGCGCCTGTTTTTATAAGTTTTGATCTTCGTAGATATACCTGTTCTGCATTTTTACCTGCGGCTTCTGCTTGTAACAACTCAGCTTTCGCAAGCGCAAGGTCATTTTGGAATGTATCTTTGTCTAGAGTCGCAATGACTACGCCTTTTTTTACGCTATCACCTTCTTCAAAATGCATTCTTGCTATACGTCCAGAAACTCGGAATGAAAGCATTACATCACGAATATCTACGTTTCCATAGAGGGTTAGTTTATCTTTTTCTCGATTTTTATAGTAAAATAATTTTGATCCACCCCAAATCAATAAGAGACTACCAATAATAATTAATCCGATAGTAATGATGCGCTTATTCATAAATAACAATATAACTCAGAGTGCTTTCTTGATTGGACTGCTGTTACTTAAAATAACAATATTTTCTTTGCAGAAGCACTTGCTGCACACATCTATAAAGTTTAAACTGATTATTCTATCAAGTCAAATTAACACAACGTCCTGGAGCTCAATAAAGATTCCGAAACTAAGGATTGCACCAATTACATTCTTTTTGCGCTGCAAAAATTAATCCATCACTGCGAGGTTTTTTTTCTCTGTAATCGCAAATCACACACCCATATATTTGACTCGATATAAGATCTGTATTACGGTAGCAATGATCACATTTTAAACCTTTTTCTACTCCTACAATTCCCCATCCTGGAGATTTACAAGAGGGGCATTGAGTAGCAATTCTTCTGGCAAGTTTTTCTGCAACTTTTTTTATATTAAGCATACGAGTTGGGTTTCTGTGCGCTCTCATATCTGTTTCTATCGCGACTTTATGATGTTTAGATTGTTTTATACTATTGTTGAAGGCAATCCAAAATTCATCTTCATTCTTCAACTCTTTGTTTATCAGCATATCATCTGAATTTTTATAAGGCCTTATAATAACTCCATGGTCAGGAAATTTTGCTAATTTTAAAAAATCTTCTGCTTCTTCTTTTGTTGATATACAAGCATTATTGTAATTTGTATCTTCTGATAAAATAGTTTCATGCAATGTAAATCCTATGACATCATCTATATATACCATTATTTCCGTATTGCATCGTAGGAGAGGGAGGAATGGATGGTGGCCAAAACTACCTTCGCTAGCAAGTCCATAAGGTATAGAAGTGGCCTCCATACCAAGGCGAGCTTTTGCAATCGCTGTATTTAATGCGTTATCTTTTCTTTCTATTTCTCCAGAGAAAGTTCCCAAAATATCAGTATCTATTTGAGGAATTACAAGGGTTGCATCTAAATATTTTTTAAAAGGCCCCCTGATGGCTTCTTCTTTGTAATGCTTTGTAGTTAAGACTATATTCTTGACTTTATAGTGGCTCATTTCGTTGAACTAGCATAAAAACATTACTAGTGTAACAGAATTTTGGCTGCTGCAAAATATAAAGGGATTCCAAGAACTACATTAAAAGGAAATGTCATCGCAAGTGACATAGGAATATATATAGCCGACTTTGCTTCTGGTAAAGCCAGCTTCATTGCTGCTGGCACCGCAATATAAGAAGCACTTGCGCAAAGAACTGTAAATAAAGTACCAGTGCCTAAATCTAAACCTATAATTTTGCTTGCTAAGAGGCCGATTGTTGCGCCTATTAGAGGCATATAGAAGGCGAATAAACCCAATGAAAGAGAGAATCCCCTTAGTTGATGGAAATTTTTTGCTACTAACAGTCCCATATCTAATAAGAATAAGCATAATATTCCCTGGAATGGTAGAACTAAAAATCCTTCAACGCTATTCATTCCAGGTTTACCTGTGATAAAACCTATAATAAATGCACCAAGAAGCAGTAAGATAGCTCCATTTGTAAAAATTTCACGACTTAGTTTCTTTTCCTCATTGGAATGATTGCATGTTTCTGGGGTTGTTCTATGTGCAATAAAAAGACCAGATAGAATAGCAGGGGCTTCCATCAAAGCTAATATCGCAACTATGTAGCCGGCATATTCTATGTTCTGTGATTTTAAAAACGCACTTGCAGTTGCGAATGTAACCATGCTTATCGAGCCGTAATGTGCAGCAATAGCTGCGGCTGTTGGATTATCTATATTAGTAGTTTTTTTAAGAAAAAAATACGCAATAAAAGGCTGAAAAAAACTAACAGCCAAACCAATAAAAATCATCTGGAAGACCTGCGCATCAACTTGGTTAGTGTTTATTGCGACCCCACCCTTAAATCCTATAGACATCATTAGATATAAAGCCAAATAACGACTAATACTATCAGGAATTTCTAAATCAGATTTTAGAAGACCAGCAATAATACCGAGAGCAAAAAATAATATTGTTGGTGAAAGAAAATTTTGAGCGACTGTCTCAATAAAATTCATAAGATTACAAGATAAGTTAAACTTATCTCGGATAATAAATAAGACGTGTGCGTAAGTAAAGCAATATATCTACCGTTAAGGGAGTGCTTATAAATAGATAAACGTGAGTAGAAAAGAGATGTAATATGGCACTTGCTATCAACTTAGGGCGAGTTAATAATGTCTATATCATGTACTAAATGCGGTTCTCGGGAATGCGTAAAGAATGGGTTTGTTCACGAACAACAGTGGTATAAATGTAAAGATTGTTTGCATAATTTTATTTGTGGTGACGCTAGAAGCGAATACGACAATGAAACCAAAAATCTTGTTGTAAGGATGTATTTAAACAATTGTGGATTTTCTAGGATTTCTCATATATTGAACGTTCCATTCGCTACTTGTTTTAGCTGTATTAAGAATGCTGGGAAAATCGTTGATGGATGGTTAAGAAGCGCAAAGAACAGGCCGAAGACATCAAGATACTAGAGATGGACGTACTCTATACATTCATAAAAAATCGAGAAGGAACAAAGAGACTGGGGAATTCAGTTACCAATACACCAGAATATGGACTGCTGTGGATAGGGACAGATTTAAAACTATTGCGTTTAAAATAGGTAATGAGGACAAAGCAAAGTTCATGGATCTAGCTTTGGAAATTGAAGAAAAATATGGCAAGATAAAATACTTTAAATCGTAAAACGAAAAGACTCAGCAAGTCCCTCGAAATGCTACGATTAACTCTTGTTATGTTCTTTAATAAGCATATTAGTTATTATCTCTATCAACAATGTCACCAGAGACTGTATTGTAGTAAGTACTATTATATAAACTTAAGCAGTTAGTATCTTCCTCAACCACTTGTTCTGCGACAAATACTTTTAGGTCTTCTACTGTTTTATAAGAATTTATTGAATGTAAACCTCCAGAAACAGATAGTTTTAGTAGGTCTTTAAATGAGACTTCGCCACTTAATAACCCGTCCTTTACGGCGCCGTAAATCTGGCTTTTTAGCTCATTATTATCATGCACACTAAATAATTGGTTAACAGGTAATATTCCCTGGAAAACAAAATCTATGAGTGCGTTTTCAGAAATAATCTGTTTTAATTTAGTAAAATCTTGTTTGGCTAAAGATTCTAGCTCATCGATAGAAACGTATCGTGAATGAAATAGTCTCTTAATGTGAGGGTGATCTTTTACTAATTGAGCTATTTCCTCACTAGAACCACCCGTTGTCTCCATAGAACCATCCACTTCATATTGGTGTGTGGTTTCTTGAATTACATTTACCTCGGTTAGCTTGTAACCATATTGTCCACATTTTTCTTTAAAATCATGAGCAGCACCAAATATTAATATTACTTTTCCTTGCTGGTCATTACCGTAACATAAATTGGCCGCTCTTTTAATATATTCTAAAGCAATCTCCTCTCTAAAAGAAAATATCTTGCTGCAATCGCCTTGTTCTACCTCTTGATCAACTTGATCTGCTTGCTCTTTGCTTGTTGATTTGAATACCCTTGGTAATAATTCCAAATACATTAATAGTCTTGCAGCCCCATATTCATAAAGAATCTCCTTTTGAGAGTCATTTAGCTCTTCAAAATTGCTAATGAATCCAGCTGGAAAAAAGCCTTTTACTGTCTTACAAAAATCACTATAATTATTACAATCTAAATCGTCATATAAAGACTCTAGTACTACAGGAAATTTAGAGTTTTCTATTAAATACAGAGCTATATTAAATTGAGCGAGAACTACTCTTTCCTGCATCGTCTTGGAAATAGTTTGAAATGTAAATCCAGGAACCCTATGCATTTGCCTCAAATGAACTACTTCTAATCCGGCATTACCGGATCCGGACAAATTTTTTACCGACATTCTCAAAGTTTAATTAAGTTAGGGTCAGGATATTACCATAAATTAAGCCTTTTGTCAAGTATCTGTCAGAACTTATTGTAAGTTAGAGAGCTGTTATTTTCAAAGTATGAGTGTTATAAAATTTAATTTGTATTGCTCGTAATAAATACGACATCACTTTCCCTAAGAAATAGCCGGAAAATAGTGAGGTTACTGCTGTTTCAATTGTAGAGTAACGTAGTGCGTAATCAAGTTCGGTAGCTTCAAGATAGCCAAAATAATATTTACTCAGAAATAGGCATAAAAACATTACAATCGTATAATAATGTCCAGGTAGTTTGACAGATTTAGTTTCTTTGATGATCGTAACATTTATCATGCTTGCTTGCACGAAAGATAGCAATACCGACGAGCATTGGAATAAAATAAACTGCCAAGATATAAGAATAATTTTCAGAAAGAAAAATTTTATATTTTAACATAGTAAGAACAATTGGTACTAGGAATAATTTTGGCAAATACACGACTCTCTTCTGCGTCGCTTTAATACCGACAAAAACCAAATATACCAATATGGCGCACCAAGAATAATAGGACTCATTTCAATCGTTGTCATGATATAGAGGTTATACTTACTCTCTTAGGATCTTTTCTACTCATATCTATTTATCATAAACGCTCCAGTTAATTTTCATCGTCGACATAAGGGTTTTTGCCTTTTGCCATGACAATTTTGATTGGTACTCCTTGCATATTAAACGAGTTTCTTAATTGCGTTGTTAGATAATGTAGATAGCGCCCTGGAAGCTCATCAGGTTTATTAACGAAAATCTGAAACACTGAAGGCCCAGTACTAATCTGATTTATATATTTAATTTTAATCCTACCACCAGATTTTGACATTGGCGGTTGATGCTCTTCAAGTGCAAATTCAAGCCATTTATTAAGCTTAGATGATGGAATTTTTTGATACCATAATTCATACTGCTCAATGACTTTGCCTAGTATATCATTAATATTTTTTTTGCGTAATGCAGAGATATAGATGACTGGTAAAGTTTTAACCAAAGACATTTTTTTCCTTACCAAATATTCGACTTCCTCCTTTATTTCTTTTAAGATTTTCTGATCTGGTACGGTATCAATCTTGTTGATGACTAAAATAATGGGCTTGCCCCTATCGGTGATTAAGCTTGCTAATTTGAGATCTTGATTTTCTAGCAGTTGATTAACATCCATCATCAAAACTACTACATCAGAAGAAAAGATTGAATCCAAACTCTTTCCAGCAAATAATTGCTCTATACCATTTTGGTCTATATTCCTTTTTTTTCGGACTCCCGCAGTATCGACTATCTCTATCTCATAATCTTTATGATAAGCTTTTACGGAGATAGAATCCCTTGTAGTGCCAGGCATATCTGCGGTGAGTAATCTATCCTGATTGATTAGCGCATTAATCAGAGTGGATTTGCCTACATTTGGTCTGCCTGCAATGGAGAGCCTTAATTTCTTTACTGGCTCTTCTGATAGAGGAGCGCTTTCCTTAGGTGTATATTCTTCAATGATTTCGTAAATACTACCTAAACCAGTACCGTGCTCGGCTGAAATCTTGCAAACATATTTATGTCCCAATTCTAAGAAAGTATCTATGTGGTCATCACTAATTTTTGTGTCGGCCTTATTAATCGCTAACATTACGGGCACATTATGCTTTCTAAGCATTCTGGAAATCGTGCCATCATCAGCATTGAAGCCTTCCTTTCCGTCAACCAAAAATAACACTAGATTAGATTGTTTGATTGCAGCTTCGGTTTTTGAGTTTATGTCTCTTTCAAATCCGCTTAATTTTGAACCAGTATAGAAACCAGCCGTATCTATGATTTTGAAAGATAAGCCGCCTAAAGAGCCATCAGATTCTTTATAGTCCCTAGTGATACCAGGGTAATTATGAATAATAGCCTTATGAAACTTTGCTAACCTATTGAATAAAGTTGATTTGCCGACATTTGGTCTGCCTACTATTGATACTGTTATCATTGCTAATCTACCACCGACAAAACGCCCGACTCATTTATTAAATATATTTTATTACCAACAGCTAGGGAAGGGGAGTATATATTTCTGGATACACCCAAATTACTTGCTAGCTTGCCTGATTTTGGATCAATGATTATAAGAGAACCATTAGAAGAAACAATATATAAATACCCGCCTATCATAGTAGGGCCTTTGAAAGTATAGTATGGATCATCAAAGAACAAACTTTCTTTTTTCTTGATATTTTGTGGCTCAAGATCATAAATCCAATTAATTGTTCCAGATTTCTTATGCAGCGCAAGCACCTGATTGTTTTTGTTGATTGTATATATGTAATCATCCGCCACCCAAATTTGGCTATGACCACCCGCATGTGGATTACTCCAGTTTAAAGAACCAGTATTTGCATCAATTGAGTATAAAATACCATTAAGGCTCGATAGAAAGACGGTATCTTTTTTTATCACAGGCACAATGTCTATGTCATTCACATAACTCTTGTTACCTATACCTAGAGATAAAGAAGCAGACCATTTTGCTTGTCCTGTTTCAATATTTAAAGCTGCAAGCTTACCAGAAGAAAATGGCATGATAATAGTTTCTTTAAACGCTTCAGGCGAAGAGGCGCCAAGGAAACCAAGCTTTTCATGGGCTTCTTTTATAATCCATTTCAAAAAGCCTGTATTCAGATCTATAGCATACATTGAATTATCGACAGTATTTATAAAAACCAAATTTTTATAAATCAAAGGGGTAGATCTTGATATATTCATCAATGTATAAGTCCAGAGTATATTTCCACTAGATGCATCCAGCAGGACTAAATCCTTACTACCAGATGTGACTGCAAGATATTTATCTTGTGCATATATACCGCCACCGATAAGATTCTTGCCATTCATTGAAACTGTCACCGACCATTTTAGTTTATTAGGAGATGCCAATTCATATGAGTATAGTATGTTATCCGAAAGAGCAAAAATACTATCTCCGTGTATAACTACCGTTCTGGTGTGATTAGCATCGGAAGATCCGCTATATAGCCTGTAGTTTTTTACATTTAATTTATTGATGTCAGCTGTTGTGGCGATATTTTCTGGTATATCTAATAAGGAAAAATTACTACTATTCCAAGATTGGTTTTCTTCGGCAGTTGGGATTGTGATTGCTGCAACAGAACTATCAGCCTTGATAGTTTCTTCTTGTATGAAGTCTTTATACTCAAGCTTTGGATCTATCTTCGGCTTATCTGTAGTACAAGCCATCAATGTAAGTAATGATAGGGTTAGGAGATATTTATAAGATTCTTTTATAAGTTTCATACTATCTAGGGTTTATATGGTTTTTTGTAACATCATAGAGAAGTTTTATCCCTTCCGATTGTAGAGAATCTTTGGTGTTTTTTATTAGGTTTGATGCTAGATCAGGGTGGTTCTGCGCTAGCTCGACTTGCGCTAATGACCAATTTAACAACATTCCAAAAGGATCTTGGACATTTACTTTGGATTTTATCAGATCGAGAAGAGGCTTGTTTTTTTCAATCAAGTTAGCATTCAGTATAATAAAAATAGCATGTATAGATGAAAGATTTCTAATCTCAGTATGTTTTGTTTCTTTAATGATCTGCGATAATTCATCCAGAGACTGTTGATATTTTTTTTGATTTTTAAGATATATTGCCCTATCTAAATATGCTAAATCAAGATATATACTGCTTTTTTCTTTCAGTAACTCTTCTGGTATTGCTGCGCCAGCTTTACTCTGAAAACCATAGTAAATCTTTGATAATTTCTCCTGCTTTTCGTGATTTCTATGCTTGATAAAGACAAGAACAGAGGTGATGGATATAGCCAATACAATAAAAATTAATGCAAGTTTTCCGTATTTTTTTACTAAAGTAAAAAAGGCTTCTTGGTTCAGATCCTCCTTTATCTCATCTATAATATCTTTCTCTCTCATTTCTATGCTCCGGATTGCGATCATGCGATTCTAAAGCTATATTGATAAAAACGCAATTACAATCATAGTAATTAACAGTTTCCTGTGTAACTCGAGTATGTGGTAGGGTTAACATTGATATATGTTAGGGCCTTGTACCACTTTTCGTTATTATTGCTATTAAAAACTATTTCTTTATTTGCTTGAGAAAGAAGCCACTCACCATTCTCCACTTCGTACTCTAGTTGGCCCGAAGACCAACCGCAGTAACCAAATAAAAACATATTCTGCTTGGCAGTGTTAGTGGAAATTTTTTTTAGCACCTCAATGCTAGAGCTTATATAGATACAATCGTCCGCTGATTTTTTATCATATTGCAGTATAAATCCTTTCTCTATATCCACAGGTCCACCGTAATAAGTATGAAAATTATTCAATAATATATCTTCCTTATTGTAGGACCCATTACTAACTGTTAGGCTACCATTAAGAGTAACAAATGGAAAATTAACGATAACTCCCATGGATCCACTCAAATCAGACTTAATGACATACACTAAAGATCGTGCAAAATGCGACCCTCTGTCGGTATTAGGACTTGCTATGAGTAATTTTCCAATAAAGTCTTGCATGATCTGTATATTATATATTCTAAGAGTAAATATATGTATGTTTTTTAAAAATAACAGTAGTATTGAGTATGGAATTTAAAATGGTCCATAAATTAACTAAGTTTGTTCTATTCGCTTATATCGCCATAATTCTAAGCTCAGCCTCATATGCTGAGCATATTCATTTAGTAGAAGACTCCGAATATGGCTTAGAACTTTTTTCTAGCGACTATAACTCAAAAGACATACATAAACTATTATTAAGAGTAAAACTTAAGGATCACTGGAAGTTTCTTCTAAAACGGAAAAATGATAAGAATATTAATCCGATAATTTCAATAAAAAACTCCGCTCCTATAAATTCTGTCAATATTACATGGCCAGAACCAAGGCTAGAAGAAGCTAATAGCTCTTATATATATGATAATGAAGTTTTGATACCAATAAAAATTCACACAAAGTCGTCATATGAAGATTTGAAATTGAGTATAGACCTAGATTTTGTTCTTTGTAACGATTCATGCTTACGCAAGAAACATAATTTTACCATAGCTATACCAGGCAAAGACTATGATTTTATCTCTTATGAATTGATAAAATCTTTATCTGAATCCAAAATTTTAGATGAGGCGAGTAGGGGGCAGGAAAATACTGGTATATTCATGGTTCTGCTTCTTGCTTTTGCTGGTGGAATGATTTTGAACTTCATGCCATGCGTCCTTCCTGTGATTTCATTAAAAATTTTATCCCTAATTAAAGCAAAAAAAAGTGAGGCTAGGGGGCAATTCATATCAACTTCTCTTGGAAGTATCTCGTTCTTTGTTTTGTTAGGCATTATATTGTCTTCCTTTAAATCGATGGGGCAACATGTTGGGCTTGGCTTTAATTTTCAATACCCTATATTCTTAGTAACAATAGCTTTGTTAATCGTAATATTTGCCTCGATTTTAAATAACACGCTCCATATAGATATACCAGAGAAGGCCAGGGATTTTATGCTCAAATATTCTGAGCAAACTAAATTAGGTGGAAGTTTTCTGTCTGGTATGTTTGCAGCTTTGCTGGCAACGCCTTGCACCGCACCATTTTTAGGAGTTGCTATTAGTGCGGCGCTTGTTTTATCTACAGCAGAGATGCTACTAACATTTGCCTTTATGGGGGCTGGAATGGCCTTGCCTTTTATTCTTCTATCTATATTTCCTCAGGCCACGAGTTTTATACCAAAGCCAGGTCCTTGGATTAAGTGGTTTAACAAAACACTTGAAATAATGCTTTATCTAACTGTTATGTGGTTAATTTGGGTTTTCTACTCACAAATGGGATTTTACCCAGCTTTAGCGCTATTCCTATCTTGCTTGCTACTGAAATTTCTTCTTGAAAAAAGATCAGAGTTAAAGAATCACATTAAGATCTTGCTTATAGGCGTTGTGCTCATTGTATCTTATGCTATACCGATTAAGACATCTGTGCTCGAATTTCAGCGAGAAAAAATCATAGATGCAACTTGGAGAGCATTCGATTCTGAGAAGATTCAAGCATATATAGATGAAGGGAAGGTTGTTGTAGTAGACATTACTGCAGAGTGGTGTTTAACTTGTAAATATAATAAGGTCGTTGTATGGGATAATCCATTCATGATTAGATTCCTGAATGAAAATGGTATCGTAGCGATGAGGGGGGATTATACTAGCTCTAACAAGGAAATAACGGAGTTTTTGAAATCTTATTCGCGCTACGGAATCCCCTTCTCTTTGGTTTACAATAAATCCAACCCAAATGGTATCATACTACCGCCAGTTCTCACATATGGTGAGGCAATGGAGACTATCAAAAAGGCTTTATATAGATGAGTTTTTGGCTTTTTATTATTCCAATGATAGAAATCACGCCAGCAATAATTGCAACGCAAGCAAAGGCCAGCCCATCAAAATCAGCAAATTTTATCACTATACTGCCTATAAAAGCTGCAGATACAGCTTCTATACTACCAATTAATGCTGTAGCGCTACCTATAGTTTTTTTGTAGCAATCTACTCCTGCGGAAGTAGCTGGCCCTAGAATAAACGAAGATCCCGAGCTTGCAATAAGCCCTGGTATTAAGATAAATATAATATTCAATGGTAAGTAATATCTTAATAAAATCAAGGACATCCCGCCTAATATCATTAAGAAGCCGCCTATCTTTATGCATTTATATGGGCCAAGTTTTCTTATAACATTTCCGCAAACCCAACTAGCAATAGTGTAGGTGAGGGCGTTGATAGCAAAAAATATGCCAAAAAATCTCTGAGTATAACCTAGTTTAGTAATGATTATATGGGGAGAAAGAGAAAAGAAAGAAAAAAGCACAGCCTGGGACGATACAACGCATATAGCAAAAACCATGAATTTCTTATTTTTTAGCATAATAAAATAGGAGGTTATTGAATGCATGCTCAATTTTACTCGTTTATCTTTATCTAGCGATTCACTAAGGCACCCAAAGTCTATCGCCATTAACAGTAAGCCGAAAACAGCTAGCATCAAAAAGGAAGCCCGCCATGAAAAATGATGGTCAATGAAAGCTCCAATAATGGGCGCAACCATAGGTGCAAAGCCCATGGATCCTTTTAAATATGTAAAGATTTGTTCGGAGGTTTTTTGGTCGTGTACGCTATCCTTTACAATGCTAAAAGCACAGACTTGCGCTCCGCAAGACCCAAAAGCCTGCAAAGCCCTTGAGGCGATTAAGCTTTCGATATTTGGCGACATGGCAGCACATACAGAACCAAGCGTGTAGAGAATCAAGCTAATAAAAATAGTTTTCTTTCGTCCTATTTGATCGCTTATAGGCCCAACAAATAACTGGCCTAGGCCAAAGCACAAGAAAAACCCACTCATAGTCCACTGAGCCATTTCTAGCGATGTAGAAAGCGAATCAGAAATTCTTGGTATTGATGGTAGGTATATGTCTAGGGCCATTCCTAGCGTTAAAGCGAATGGGATTAGTAAATAAAGTAGTTTCTTATCGTCAGGAAGTAGGGTGGACATAAAAACCTAATTTGTAAACATACTGTTAAATTAGCATTCTATAGAGTCGTTAGCAATAACGCTCTAAGAAAACTGGTCTGTCAGTGATTGAGCTTTGTGGTTCCTTGTAATTGCAAGGGTTAGATGATTCGTTGACGAGAGTGTGGTGGGCCGATATGTAGGGATAAGCTAAGATATTATACACAAAGATATCAACATATTTACATCATAATATTTATTATGGAAACTAATATGTGGATAGATGTGGTTTGTGGTTTATTATCGCTTGTCGAGTTTCGGGATTCGGTGACGGAACACAAAAACTCTTTATTGTTGTGCGTTAGCGTGGCAATCCCACGCCGACTTGGCACTAACCCTCAAGTTTTAAGCGCTTATGTGGCTTCCGTTTTTGTCTTTACAAATTCTAAGGTGCCAGGTTTTGATGGATCGCTTCGCTCACCCGCTCGCGATGACGATTGCGTTGTATGCTCTAGAAACCGCCAAATTCGTCTTTACAAGTTCTAACGTGCCGGGTTTTGGACGATTGTGTTTTACTCTACAGAACCAGTAAAACTCGTCATTGCGAGCGAAGCGCGGCAATCTATATAGACTTGGAGACTGAAGTATAAGTTACTCACGGGGCTTCCGTTTTTGCATTTACAAGTTCTAACGTACCAGGTTTTGATGGATCGCTTCGCTCACCGCTCGCGATGACGATTGCGTTGTATGCTATAGAAACCGCCAAATTCGTCTTTACAAATTCTAAGGTGCCAGGTTTTGATGGATCGCTTCGCTCACCCGCTCGCGATGACGATTGCGTTGTATGCTATAGAAACCGCCAAATTCGTCTTTACAAATTCTAAGGTGCCAGGTTTTGATGGATCGCTTCGCTCACCCGCTCGCGATGACGGTTTGGCTGCTATATCAGACTAGTTTCCTGTCCTGCCGTAGATATTTCTGCGTATAGCAAGCAATCTTTCTGGTCTTCTGGGGCAAAAATAGAGTCAATATTACAGCATTCTCCTTGATCTATAGATCTGGATCCGTCAAAAATATTACTGAGATATTTAATATCATCGTCATCATTAAAAAGCAATGCAAGATCTGCATTACGTGAGCCTAAAAGATTTAGTGCCTTCAATTGGTACCAGCTTTCAAATTGAAGTGCTAGTTTTGCTAACTTTACACATTCTGCCTGATCCTGGGATTTGAGTCTAAATTGTTCCTCATCATACAACAATTTCTCAAATGCAGAAGCTTGTTGAGGTTTAGTAAGCTGGGTTGCTAAGCTAAACTGCTCAATACCAAGCACTCTGATTGCTTTTAATCCCGATATACCAACCAATATAAAGTTGAACATCAAATCGCTAGCCGCTATTATAA
>Ga0208506_1000364_pt1 | contig 15223 bp, 11 predicted proteins | sample CryBogCBH29Jul08_FD_184616 | JGI IMG/M metagenome (GOLD analysis project Ga0208506, IMG submission 184616) | Freshwater microbial communities from Crystal Bog, Wisconsin, USA - CBH29Jul08 (SPAdes) | ecosystem: Environmental > Aquatic > Freshwater > Lake | place: Crystal Bog, Wisconsin, USA... | reverse complement strand
TCGGCCCACTGTTCTATTTCTTCTTGTTTCTTAATTGTTCTATGTCGTATTATAGTCCTTATGTATCTGTGTTTTTCTTCTTGTAGGCGTTTTTGTTCTTTTAATGCTTTTAGTTTTTCCAGTGCTTCTTGACGGTTCTCCCAGATTCTTTGTCTTTGTTGTAGTGAGAGTGGTGATAAGAGGGCTCGGGCGAGTAGTTTCTGTGCGTTTTCCTTGTTTTCCTGTGCTCGTTTTCTTTGGGCTTCCGAATCTTCATGGCTAACTGCAGAATCTCCGCTGTTAGTCCTTTGTAGTGGACTTGTTGGTATGCTTATTGAAACATGTTGATGTTGGCTAGAACCATGCGCAGAATCCATGCTTGTAGCTCTTGATAACGTGGCTTCTAGAGCGTCTTGTTGAGTGGCGGCTGAGCTTAAATCCTTCCGTGGTCTTTTTGCTTGAAACTCTGCTTTGTTATTTGGATCTTGGTTCTCGTGATCTAGGTTCTTAGACATTTTTGCCCCCTTTGTTGTCTGTTAAGTGTCTCTATATTTCATAACGAATCTTAATACTTTAGTCAATAAAGATATTGTGCTTTATATTAATATTAATTAAGGAAAAAGAGCTCTTATTTTTGTTTAAAAAGACAAACCTCTTAATATTCCTCGGGAGTGATTAGATGACTGAACGCAATACATTAATGATATGCGATGAAAATTAATTAACCGATTAACTCAATTAATTAATATATTAAGAATAGGTAAGGTATTGGATTCGGTTATACGCGCATGTATATCACGCTGCTTTATAATTCTGCGAGGTATTATGGGTTGTATTTTTATTTCAGGAATATATATAAAATAGTATATAGAATGGGAAATGAGTTTCGATATAGTTCTTGGCTTGTATTCAAAGGATCTTGTAATTTATAAAAAGTACTGTCTCTTATACCATGTTTCAAACTTAATTTGTACTAGGCGGGCGAGTTGTGAGGGCGATTAGGCTTTGCCTGACAGAGGCTGAATCTCAAAATTAGACAGCGTCACAATAAATCCGAGATATGGTATTAGATCTTCTGCAGCTTCCACAGCTGGCTATACAAGCTATTGCGGCGCTTGATTAGCTGAGAGTGAGTTCCTTGTTCAGCTATTTGGCCTTTATCTAGCACGATGATTCTATCCATATGCTTTAATGTGGATAATCTATGGGCTATTGCTACCACAGTTTTGTTTTTATCATCTATCAGCACTTGTAGGCTTTCTTGGACTTGTTTTTCCGTTGTGCTATCAAGAGATGATGTGGCTTCGTCCAGGACTAATATAGGGGCGTCTTTCAAGATTGCCCTTGCTATTGCTATGCGTTGCCTTTGACCACCTGATAGTTTAAAGCCTTTGTCGCCCACGAGCGTGTTATATCCTTCCGGTAGAGCTACTATGTCGTCATGTATATGGGCTTTTCTACTTGCGCGTATCACATCTTGATCTGTGGCTTTGCTATTGCCATATCTGATATTTTCCATAACATTTTTGTGGAAAAGCATATTATCTTGTGGGATGACACCTATATTTTCTCTGATTGAGTCTGCTCTGACATTAGCTATATTTTGATTGTCAATTTTAATTTGGCCTGAATCTAGCTTGAAATATCTGAGTATAAGATTCACCAAGGTTGATTTCCCAGCGCCTGAATGCCCCACTATACCGACCTTCTCACCCGGTTTGATATGAAGTGTGAGGTTGGTGAATGTTGGTTTATTTTCTAAATATGAAAACGATATATTTTCAAGTTTTATGTCTCCGCGAGTTACTTTAAGATTTTTAGCGCTTCCGTGATCTACAAATTGATGGGGTACATTAAGAAACTCAAATGAACTTATAAAATCTCCATAGAATGAAACAAAGGATTGTAATGATGTGATTAGTTTCCACAGATTATCTGATAGAGAAAATGAGATGCCGAATACAAAAACAAAGTCACCAATTGAAATCATGCCTCTTCTTCTTGCCTCTATCATCATAAATAATAGAGATGTAAACATTATAAGATAAAATATACCGGCAACTAATTGAACAACAAAATCATATCTATATAAAGCAATCTGTCTTGGCATGAAGTCTTGGTCTATGTTTTTTTCTAAATCTTTTAACTCTGCTTTTCTAGTAGCAAAAGAGAGTAGGGTAGATATATTGGATAACTTATCTGCCAAGACGCCAACTAAGCGATGCCTTGCTTGGGTCTCATCAAATGAATAAAAATTCATTTTGCGAGACATAGGGAAGATAACAATAATAAAGATCACGCTCCATACGAACATGAATAGGCCTAATTCATAGCTTACTAAGAACAGGACTACCATATTAATAATGTTTGTGAGTATTGTAATTGTAATGCCGTGGTGTAATTGTTCCCAGATATAATCGTAACCGTCTAATATTCCTCGGAGTTTACTTGTTATATTTCCTGGAAAATTATTTAGGAAAAACTGATATGAGTGATGTTGCACATAATCATAGGATTTTGTAATAATATTTTTTCGTACTTTAGGCTCTGTCGTCCATTCTAGAATATTACAAATCCTCCATATCACGCTTATTAACAGCTGTGCAGATAAAAACAAAATGATTGGAGAAAGAAGATCTTTATAAGAAAAGTCGGGTATTGTGGTTAGAACGTCAAGAAGCCATTTTACTGAATAATTGTAAAGAAATGGATAAAATGCCGTTATAATAGGGGCGAGCATCATTATAGCATATTGCCATTTGTACGGCCTTACCATGTGCCACAAAAAAACTAATGGACTCTTTATCATTCACAAACCACCTAAATATCGTTAGCGAGTCTACACTTTATATATATTTTCAATTTTGTATATAAAATATTTTATTCTTTAGTTAAAGTGCCGATATCAGTATATCACATCTGGATTAGAATTTTCTGCGCCCACTATGTTAATATCGTGATGCAGATCATATTCGGTAACATAATGTGCGCAGAGATAAGTCATTGAGAATATTACATTTGCTGCAGTGGCGATTTTTCCAATGGTGGCAGCGCTCTCAGATATTGAGTTAGGTAGGAACTTATATGTGGCGAAGGTTGCAAGTTTCATAGCTGCGTGAGTAAATATTAGTGGAACAGCGGCAGTACCTGCATGTAGTAATACATCCAGTATCTCTGGCTCGTTATATTCCGCACATTTAGATGGCATACGTTGGATCCCTAGATAGTTTAGTGGAGCGTGTAAAAAGGCGCATTTCAAGTTTTTTTGGTTTTCTTGAGATAGTAAAGAATATGTATTAGTAAGCGCAGAAACCTCTAGTGGCATTTGTGGGAAAAGTGCTAGCCCACCGCTAAGAGCGCCATTAAAAGCTAATGCGTATCCCTCTTCTTCATTCTCACACTGGAAGAATCTATATAAATTTATGAGTGATGCTACGCCAGATATTATGTGATGCGAATCTTCTAGTTTCTTACTATCTAGTAATTCTGCTTCCTTCCTATTTGGTGATTTTTCTATTAATAATGACGCTATGTCTTTATGGTTACCATGTCTTGCAATATCTAATGCCGATTGGCCATCTTTTGTTTGTATCTCGATCTCATCTTCTGTCAAGTGAGCTAGTAGCATTTCTGTTGTATCTGAATTCCCATGACTAATAGCAAGATGTAGAGTTGTATAGCCATTATCGTCGCCTTGAAGAAGTAGTCTTTTGTCAATATCGATATCGATAATTTTATCGATCATTTTTTGGACTATGTCTTTATAAGCATTGTTCCGCACAGCATAATATATAGGTGCAAGTTTTTTATTATTCTGAATTTTAATAGCATCGGAGTTTTGATCTATAAGTAAATGCATCATCTTTGGGTCGCCTGCACTTGCTGCCAAGCTTAGTGGTGTGTTACCATCGCTGTCTTGCGCAAGAAGATGCGCTCGGTCACAGTGTGCAATTAAAGCTTCAACTATCTTTGTGTGACCTTGTTGTGCTGCCCAATGTAGAGCTGTTCTAACGGTTTTATCCTTCACCCCGTTTTGAATAACATCTGTTCCTGCAATTTTTGCATGTTGGAGGAGGCTCTTAAGTAAATCTATTTGATTGTTTTTTGCTGACCAATAGATCGCTGTATATATAAATTTGACCTTTAGGTCTTCGTTCTTAAATTCGGTTCCTAATTGGTTTAATAAGGCTTCTTGTTCCACATTGGTCTTACCTTTGAAGATTTCTTCAATTAAAGGTAACGCTGTATCTATATGGGTATTTTCTAGCGCCCAATATAGAGGTGTCCAGCCAATTTTATCTGTCTTAGTAATAGCATCTGGATTTGTTTTGATTAATAGCGTTGCTACTTCTGTGTGACCTGCTCCTGCGGCCAAGCTTAGAGGTGTGTCGCCGTTTGAATCTTGTGCAAGAAGATGCGCTGGATTAGAATTCGCAGCAATTAAAGCTTCAACTATCTCTTTGTGACCTTCTGACGCTGCGAAGTGTAGGGGTGTATGACCATTTTTATCTGTTATGTTAATAGCATCTTTGTTTGCTTTAATTAATAGCCTTGATACTTCTGTGTGACCTGCTCCTGCTGCCAGGCTTAGCGGTGTATCGCCGTTTGAATCTTGTGCGAGAAGATGCGCTGGATTAGGATTCGCAGCAATTAAAGCTTCAACTATCTCTTTGTGACCTTCTGACGCTGCGAAGTGTAGGGGTGTATGACCATTTTTATCTGTTATGCTAATAGCATCTTTGTTTGCTTTAATTAATAGCCTTGCTACTTCTGTGTGACCTGCTCCTGCGGCCAGACTTAGCGGTGTATCGCCGTTTGAATCTTGTGCGAGAAGATGCGCTGGATTAGGATTCGCAGCAATTAAAGCTTCAACTATCTTTGTGTGACCTTTTGACGCTGCGAAGTGTAGAAGTGTCCAGCCATTTTTGTCTGTCTTAGTAATAGCATCTGGATTCGCAGCAATTAAAGCTCGAATGACCTCTGCGTGACCTTTTGATGCTGCGAAGTGTAGAGCTGTGGTGCCATCTTGATCCGGTATGCTAAGATATTGTTTGTGACTCAGGATATATTCCTCGGTCCATTTATCTTTGTTTCTTTTCGCAGCTTCCAAGATATTGAATACAATTTTTCCTGAAGTTAATATAAGATCAGACCCACTATACAAAACCCCTCTCATCTCAATAGGGTTTTGTGGTAGTAACGCTCCTATATGGTACTTAGCTGCTTCTGGAAGTTCTTTCAAATACTGTTCTACAGATGGCAAGTTCATCGGATTTAAGTTCAGCGCATCAGTCAACTCTCTGATCGCCTTGTTGCTAGGCATTGAAGGAAAATAATCTTTCTGATCTGATATTGAGTAATATGAGTAATCGGTTGTTACATGTTTAAAAACGTCATATAAGTCTTCTTTTGTATGGATATTTTGATACTCGCCATAGTTTGCATCAAATAACCTATATTCTGAAAATGTATTATCTTTGTTATGGATTTTGATAGCTGCAATCGAGTGTTTCGAAATGTTCGTTCCGATACTGATCAATAAATAATTTGTGTTCTTGAATAATTCTTCAAAATCGAATGGATCAGAAATCTTTCCTGATTTTATTGGTTTTTTGTATCTTTCTAATAAGGATTGATACAGAGCAATTCTTCTTGCAAAATAACTTGGTCTTGTTTCTTTAGTGGGTTTGGGGTTTTGTTGCCCGGTAAGTTTAGACAAGAATTTTTTGCCTAGAAAAGATATTTTGGATACATCTTGGCTCTCTCTTTTGTGATAAAATCTGGCATAGTCAGCCGCAAGACCTGCGCATACCCCTTCTTCATTGAGGTAATGGGTTTTATCCGCAGAATTTCCTAGTATGGCTTTTTGCTTAAACGGTATAAACTTTACGTTCTTAGGTAACATTGATTTAGCTGCCATTTATTTCATTGAGCTCAAATCGTATCGGGAATCAAATAAAAAGTCAAATTTCGATAATGAGATGCAACCAGTGTAATGCGGTTGTGCAAGAGTTGTTAGTGCTTTGTCAGGGATTTTATGCTAAGTTCAAGCTGAGGTGAATAAATATTATGGAGCAAAAATTAGTCATTTTTTGGTTTAGGCAAGATCTGCGTATCACAGATAACATTGCTTTGTTCGAGTCTGCCAAAAGCAAGCAGGTAATGCCAGTCTATATATTAGACCTATTGCGTAACTCTAATTCTGCTGGTGAATGGTGGCTCAATAAATCACTGGAATCCCTTAATAAATCTTTAAGCGATAAGCTGAATGTCTATATCGGTAATCCGAAAGACATTCTGAGCAAATTGGTAAAAAATTATAATGTGTCGGCCGTTTTCTGGAACAGATGTTATGATGCATCATCTCTCAAAGCTGACGACGATATTATCATGCATTTAGAAAACCTCTCTGTTGAAGCTAAGGTATATAATGGTAATCTTCTGTGGGACCCATCAAAGATATTAAATAAAAATGGAGAGTTTTATAAAATATATGGAGCTTTCTACCGATTTCTGAATTCTAATGTTGAGCCTAGAATCAGTATAGAAGATGTTCCTGAGATGCGGTTTGTGAAAGATTCAAAGAATTTAAAATTTTCTTTTGACTCTTCTTCTCATAAGCATCTTGAAGAGCGCTGGGAGGCGGGGGAGATTGCCGCTAAGAAAAGATTAGATGAATTTTTAGAAAAAAAACTAGCGGGTTATGCGGAGGGTCGTAACTATCCTGCCGGCGAGTTTGTTTCAAGGCTTTCGCCGCATTTACATTTCGGGGAAATTTCACCCAATCAGGTTTGGTATGCTGTAAGGGAATGCGCAGATCAAGCTGTTAGTAGAGAAGATATAGAGGTTTTTTCTAGAGAATTGGCATGGCGCGAGTTTTCTTACTATTTATTATATCATTTTCCGGATCTTCCTTTTAGAAATTATCAGAAAAAATTTGATGGTTTTAAATGGTCTGCAAATAAAGAAGCTTTATCTGCGTGGCAACAAGGTAGGACTGGGTATCCAATAGTAGATGCTGGTATGAGGGAGTTATTGGAGACTGGATATATGCATAATAGGCTGCGCATGATAGTGGCCTCATTTTTGGTCAAGAATCTTAATATAGATTGGAGAGAGGGAGCGGCTTGGTTCATGGAGCACTTGGTGGATGGGGATATCGCAAATAATAGTAATAATTGGCAATGGGTTGCTGGTTCGGGATTAGATAGCGCTCCCTATTTTAGGATTTTTAATCCAGTTCTTCAGAGCAAGAGATTTGACCCAGAAGGTTTGTATATCCGTAAATTTGTGCCAGAGTTAAAAAGCTTACCAATTAAATATTTATTTGCTCCATGGGAAGCGCCAGAAAAAACATTGTTGGCAGCAAAAATTGTTATTGGGTCTAATTACCCAAAGCCTATAGTTAACCTTGAGGTTAGTAGAGCAAATGCACTGAAGAACTATAGGCTTTTATCTTGATTTTCTTCTAGATAATACTTCCGTTGATGTGAATATAATTAACGAGATCAGGATGCTAACAAGAGCTTTGTATGGATAGTTTGAGAAGAATGTAAAATACAGAAATGTTATAGAGCCTACTATGCATGAGTTAGTGGCCGAGTTTCTACTAGGATTATTTAGCAGTAACGCACCCATGATTGGCACAAATAATATAGAAACAACAACCTCATAAGATGAGATCATTAGTGGTATTATTTCTTCAGAAAAGAATGATCCAACCATAGCAGCTATTCCAACTGATGTAGTGATTAGTTTTGAAAGCTTAGTATGGTTTTTTTCTGAGAATATCTTAAGAAATTTAAAATCTAGCGATATATTCGAGCTAAGAGCGCATAAAACAGAATCTGCGGTAGAGAGGATTGCCATTAGAATAGCAGCTGAAAAAAGACTTGTTACATACGGGTTGGTGAGTTCTGAGACTACCTGAATTAGAACCGTAGATCCTGGTTCTAGTGAAGGCATGCTATATGCCAATATTCCAAGATATGTCGGGAGCATTGTAGATATAACAAGAAATATTGCAGCAGCAATCATCGCATATGGGACTAATTTTGGTGATCTTGAAGCAAAACATCTTTGAGCCATATCTTGCCCGATCATGTTAGATAGGCATGGTATAATAATCCAATTAATCCATGGTATATCATCTATTAGCTCTTTAGGGCTATTTTGTAATGGAATTTTTTCTCCGCTAGATAAAGAGATAAAAGTAATTATAAAGGCTATTAGAACAAATATTATTTGGAGTACATCGGTTTTTGTTACGGCTGTTAAGCCTCCAGTTGTTGTGTACGCTATTATTGTTCCCCAGAAAACTATAAATATTATCGCGCTGTCATATCCTAAAGATACTGCATATTTTCTTGCTGATACACCTATAGCAACTAATAATAAAAATGTAGAGATTATATATAATAACGACGCAAATACTCGCAAGTTCTTAGATTGATAGATAGTTTGAAATAATTCCGGTATTGTGCTTATATTCATTTTTCGAAATTTTGCACCTATACCCAGTCCTAAAAATAATAATCCTAGAGCGACTCCTGCGGAATATGAGATTGCTTTCCAACCATATAAATAAGCGGCTTCGGCGGTTCCTATTATTGCCCCTCCACCTAGTTGGGTGGCAAGTAAAGTCATGAAAACCGAGAAAAACCCTAAATTTCTTCCACTTAAAAAATAATCCGTTTCATTCTTTATGTTTCTTGAGCTCTTATTGCCTATGATGAATGAGGCAATTAAGATGATAGAAACTAGTACAAAAAAAAGAGTGTTATTCATAAAATTAAAGCTTTCTTTATTTTTTTTTATATGTTATACACAAAAAAGTATGGTCGGAGGTTTCCTACCTACGGTTCGGCGCGTATGTTATAGTAATAGTATGTATGGCGCCATAAATATTTATAGAAACGTACAAAACGGGGTGCTTTTTTGCTGAGAGGTATCTTTTGATACCAACCCGAGTACCTGATCCAGGTAATTCTGGCGGAGGAATTTTTATATGTTAATTTTTATTGTTAGCGTGCTTGCGTGCTTCACTAGTACGATTTCTTTAATTCCGCAGGTTTATAAAACATACAGAACGAAGTCTGTTGATGACTTGTCTTCTGTGATGTTGTGGAATTTTTGTTTGTGTTCCTTGTTATGGATTATTTATGGTCTTCTAACAGATAGCAAAACAGTCTGGGTTACAAATGTTATAATGTTAGTATTCTCTGTTATTCTTGTTTATTTCAAAATAAGGTACGATGGTAAAAAATCTGAGCAGATTTAAGTCTTTAATATGTTTGAATGGTAACTTACCAGACAAGAAATTCTTTTTGAAAGCGATAGAAAACGGTGCCATAATTGTTGCGGCTGATGGTGGTGCAAATAAACTATGTGAGATAGGAATAACACCTGATTTTATAGTTGGTGATATGGATTCGCACTTCAGTGAATATCACTTATCAGCTGATAAAATAATTTTACGAGAAGACCAGGATTCTACTGATTTTGAGAAATCTTTGAATTTTATTCAACAAAAACAATGCTCTCCTGTATTGATCCTTGGGATGAGTGGAGGTGAGATTGACCATATCATAAATAATGTCGCTACTTTTGTGAGATATTCTGATTCTATAGATATGTGGTTTTACGATATACCAAATGTTGGTAAGTCTAAAATAGGGCGTGTGGCTAAAAATTTAGATGTTCTTGTAGGTGAAGATGCTACGGTTTCTTTATTTTCTTTTGATAATGGAATGTTAAAAACAGAAGGGATGGTTTGGGAGATTGACTCTGAGCCATTTCATCTGATGAACAAGTCCGCGGCTAGGAATAGAGCCAAACAAGACAGAGTCAAAATCTCTACTACGGAAGAGAAATTGTTGACCATTTTTGATGGTGAGTTTTAGTGGCAAAACCAATATAACTCCTTCTTCTTGCAATTAAAAGCTTGAAATCTTATTCTTGACAACGTGCGTTGAGGCCGATACCATTACGTCTGGTTGTGTTTTTTATATGGGAAAGCTATGTCTAACAAACAAGGTAAGCGTTTTAGAGTGGCGGCTGGGGTAGAGGATTTTAGAAAACTAGTTACTAATTATAATGTGTATGTGGATAAGACATTATTTATTAAGGAAATAGTTGATACTGATGACCAAGCGCTATTGATAACGCGTCCGAGAAGATGGGGAAAAAGCATGAATCTTGACATGCTTAAGGCATTTTTTAAACCAGATGATCAGCCCTGTCATCATGGAGGTGAATCGGTTGAGTCTAATGCAAGGCTTTTCGATGGAATGAAAATAGCCACAGCAACAGACAGAGATGGCAATGATATTATCAGTGCATATAGAGGAAAATACCCGGTGATTTTTGCTAGCTTAAAAGATGTGAGCGGAAATTCGATTGAAGAAATAAGAAAAAATCTTGGAACGCTGATGAGGAATTTATTCATTGGTTACGATTATCTACAAAATAGCCCTAAACTCTCTGATTTTGATAAAGAGGATTTTAAGAAATATGCAAATGCAGATAAAAACTATAGCGACATTCTATTGGAAGACGGCATGAGAGTATTGTGTGATTTATTATTCAAGCATCATAATCAGCATGTTTATATACTCATAGATGAGTATGACAAGCCTGTAAATTCCCTTCTAGAGGACGAACATTATCTAGGCAGTAAAAAAACCGAAGAGAATGCTCGGTTTCTTAGAAAAGTTGTAAAAATGATTTCTTCTACAGTATGTGGTCGTTTGAGTAAAAACAATCCTTCACTAAAACAATTAATTTTGATTGGTATTACAGATACTTTATTGAAAGAGTCTGGTTCTGGATGTAATAATCTTTCGGTATATGGAGTTGCTGATATAAAATTTAGCACAAGTTTTGGATTCTATGAAGAAGAAGTGGTTAAATTAGTAGAACAGTTAGGTTTTGAAAATAAAGATTTCGTTTTAGAAACATTAGCCGATTGGTATAACGGTTACATAGTTCCGATCTCAACAAATGAGACTGCAAGAGTTTATAATCCATGGTCAGTAATGAAGTATCTTAGATTAGCTTATGAAGAAGGGGAGTTCGACCCACAAAGTTACTGGACAGCAAGTGGTGCAAGCACAATACTAGATAGGCTACTTACTAAGGAGAAATGCTCAAAAAGCACTGTTATTACGAAGTTGACTAATATGACTCGCGCAAATGCTGTGGAATTAGAGTTTCAAAAACTTACTTCATTGATAAAGTATGATTGGTTCAATAACATAGATAATGAGAGGGTTTTCTCCTATTTGTTACTGAACTATGGATATTTTACTGTTAAAAAAAATGCTTTTGGTCGATATGAATTCAGCATACCGAATGCGGAGATATCAACTGAACTAGTGGAATTACTCAATAATTTACAGACAGATGATGATGTGTGTGGCGAGGTGTTGCAACAGGCTCAGAAGATCAGTCATAAGAAAGTAGTTGAGATGATACGTACCCGTAAGACAGATGGCCTAGCAAAAGAGTTGGAGCGGGTATATACAAAATGCGAAGACTCAAAGATGATGTTTAATTTCTTCCATCTAGCGGCGATATTTGGTAGCAAGGAACTCATGCAGATTTTATTAGATTCAAAATGTGATGAATATGCAGGCTTTGTAGAGGATAAAATATCTGGGTGGCATTTAAGGCCGATAGATTATGCATATTTGCTGAAGCGCACAGAAATAATAGATTTAATAGAAAAGCATTATAATGACAATATCGGGATTCTAATGAGAGCTCCTGGTACTATTAAATCTGCTTTCTGTTTTCTATATCAGGAACTAAAAGGATATAAAAATGACCCAGAAAGCAAAATATCTGCAGCGACGAAAGTGATAGGAATGTTTTTTGGTTCTGGATCATTGCTTGATGGAGTTATGGGAATTGCTAGCCTTGGGAAATCAGCTATAAAGAAGCTTGCTGTAGAAGAAGCATGCGGTTCAGTATCTGCTTATGAATCTATAGATGCATCAAACCCTGCCACATTTAAGACGATAAAACAGGTGGAAAAATATCACCTACTGAACCCAACATCTATAGTAAAAGTCAACGATAAGTGTGGTGATGGTTATGAGGAATTAGCAAAAGTATCCCACATGATTTTTGAAAATACATTCTATAGCGACGAACGAATTTATTTCAGATTATGCGGAGAGTCCCCCTCTCATCCTAATGATGAACTCTAATCTCTCTGTCAAAAATACTATTATAGCAAAAATAAGTGGATATTATGATCTTCCGTAAGTGATTCTCTGAGCCCACGCAGCAATGACGGGGTGTAGTTTCGTAAATCACAAAAAAATATAATTTTTATTAAACTTTTCATCATGTTTTGACGTTTTTTGTTGAAAAGTCCTTTAATGTGTAGTGTTATACAACCCGGGGTATGGTTTAATAGGGGGTTAGTAGATGTTAAAAGAAATACAATTTTCTGAGTTAATGTGCGCTAGATTCTGTCATGATATCGCCGGTTCAGTTGGGGCCATTAGTAACAGTATAGATTTTCTAGATTCTAAGAATGAAGTTATGAAAGCCAAAGCAATAGATTTGGTTAAGTTTAGCTCTGATCAAGCCATAAATAGAGTGACATTCTTCAGAAGAGCTTACGGATACTCGTCAAACTCTATAGAAGCTAATTTACTAGATATAGAATATTTAATCACTAGATTTTTAGATGGCACGAAGCATGAGTTGGTATTTCAGGAGTCTTGGAAATCAACTAATGTTAGCGGCGGCTTGGGTAAGCTTATTTTGAACGCTGCCTTGATTATTTCGACATTGGCGATGCATAGGGGGAAAATGTCGCTATCATTTGATTCTTCTTCTGGAAGAGTGGAGATGCATGTAGAATCCTCCTCTTATAAGATAAATGAGGATTTACTCAAAATTCTCCAAGGTTCTGGGGAAGATATTGAGAAAACGACAAGAAATATACAGCATTTCTATACATATCATGTGGCAAACTCTATAAATTATGATATAGAGATAAATAGCGTTGCTGATGGGGTAATGCTAGTTTTATCTGGTTCTTAGAGGTTCGTGATGTATAAAAATTTTCGTGGAGTGTTTACTGCATTAATTACTCCTTTTTTAGAGGACGGCTCAGTAGATTATGAAAGTTATGTCAGACTAATTAGTTCTCAAATTGATAAAGGAATTTCAGGTCTTGTCCCATGTGGCTCAACAGGCGAAGCACCTTCACTAGAGCTTGCAGAGCAACTAGAATTGATCGGTCAATGCGTAAAATTATCTAAAGGGCGCGTTCCTGTAATGGCAGGTGTCGGTTCTAATAACACGGCACATACTATTCATCTCGCTAAAGAGGCAGAGTCATTAGGTGCAGATGCGCTATTGATTATAGTCCCATATTATAATAAGCCTTCCAAAGAAGGGATAATAGAGCATTTTAGGGCAATTGATAAGGCGGTCAATATACCGATTGTTGTATATAATCATCCAGGGCGTACAGGTGTTGATATTGGGATCGATGTGATCGAGACCCTAAGTGGGTTTAAAAATATTGCTGGCACAAAAGATTTATGTGGTGATTTTTTGAGGCCTCTTGAGATCAAAAAAAGAATAGGGGACGATTTTATCCAATTTTCTGGGGATGATGGAACTAATTTAGCTTTATATTCACATGGTGGTCATGGCGCTATCTCCGTTGCTGCTAATATTTTACCAAGTGAGATGGAAAATATATACAAGGAAGCGGCTAGGAATAACTTTGCAGAAGCGCTAAAGTTACATGCAAAATATACTGATCTTTATAATGCTCTATCTTACGCTAACCCGATCGCAGTGAAATATTTTACTAAATTACTTGGTATTTCTACAGGGAAACTCAGATTGCCTTTAGTAGAGTTAGATCAAAAACGGCAGGACGCGGCTCGTACTATATTATCAGACCTATCACTCATTTGAATCATGGGTAAGTTAGTTTCTCAAAATAAAAAAGCTCGCTATCAATTCTTCGTTGAGGATAGTTTTGAGGCTGGAGTTATATTAACTGGCACCGAAGTGAAGTCAATTAGAGACAATGGCATTGTTATTAACGATGCATTTGTTGCTAACGTGAAGGGCTGCTTAACATTATTGAACTCCCATATTCCCAAATATACTAAAGCTAATAGGGATAATCACGAAGAAAATAGATATAGAAAGTTATTGCTGCATAGGCGTGAAACTAACAAAATTATAGGTGCAATTAAGAAGAGTGGTTATACAATGGTTCCGCTGAAAGCTTATTTTAATGATAGAAATATTTTTAAACTTGAAATTGCAATAGTTAGAGGCAAGGATTCCGCTGATAAGAGACAAACAATTAAAGAAAGGGACTGGAAGAGAGAGAAGGCGCAATTGTTAAAGAAACATGAATAATGCTAATATGAAATTAAGTCTTTATTAATATGGAGTTTTATGCTAGCATGTCTAGCTAGTGAGGGGTGCGTTGTTGAATAAATTTAGAGGTTTCTATGGTTACTAGCGTTTCTTTCAGCGTAGGAGATTCAGTTGTATACCCTTCTCATGGAGTGGGTAAAATTGTAGATATAGAGGTTCAATTACTCGGTGATATTAAGGTCGAGTTGTTTGTAGTGAATTTTGAGAAAGAAAAGATGTCAATGAGAATTCCTCTCAAAAAAGCTCAAAAAATTGGTTTGCGCCATTTGCTTTCAAGAAAAGAAATGGATCAAGTGCTTGAAGTTCTTCAGAGTTCCCCAAAAGCTGCTAGAGGCATGTGGAGCAGAAGGGCAGCAGAATACGAGTCTAAGATAAATTCTGGTACTCTGTCTTTAACTGCTGAAGTTGTTAGAGACTTATACAAAAATTCCGAAGATACTAACAGGTCTTATAGCGAAAGGATTATATACGAAACAGCGTTATCTAGGTTAACTAAGGAATATGCGGTTGTTTATAGTGTGGATGTAGCTAAGGCCACCGAGCGTTTGCTTAGTGTCATAAGGTCTAAGCAAGCTGCTTAGGTTTATTCAAAAAGGTTCATCGTCTCTAATCAGCAGAGGAGAAGAACTTGTACCAAGGTTCTTTAAATTTTATATTTGTTAGATTCGAGATTTTTCTTGATCCTCTTTTCTGGACTGCCATCGTTTCTGGCTTAGGAATTCTGAAATAAAGTTTTGAATCTATTATTCCAAAAAAGGCTTTAGTTTTATCTAGCCAGCTATCTCGCTCTTCTATACTCATATAGGATGTTGGGAAG